>OGQS01000046.1_pt1 | contig 112076 bp, 95 predicted proteins | sample 1553331 | NCBI WGS metagenome assembly OGQS01 (sample SAMEA2580012, study PRJEB22360) | human gut metagenome | biome: human gut; feature: human-associated habitat; material: faeces | place: Denmark | collected 2008/2010
GAACTGAATGAACATATAAACCTTTTAAATAAAACTGTATGATGAAAACACATGAGAACCGGGCCTTGTTCAGCAAAGCATTGCTAAAGGCTACCACCTGTCTTTTCCTTACTGCGGGTGCAGGAGTCAGTAGTGTATGGGCAACACCGGAAACAACAGAATCTATGAGAACCGAAATGGTACAACAGCAAACTGTAACCGTAAGCGGTGTGGTGAAAGACAGGAAAGGGGAGCCTATCATTGGTGCCAATATCATGGAAAAAGGAACGACCAACGGTACCATTACCGATTTTGACGGTAAATATACGCTGAAGGTAAAAAATGCCAAATCCATATTGGTTGTTTCTTATATCGGTTATCAGACTCAGGAAATTCCAGTCGGAAATGGTGGTAAGAAAGATATTACCATGCAAGACGATTCCGAACTGATGGATGAAGTGGTTGTGATCGGTTATGGTACGCAGCGAAAGGGTGATGTGACCAGTGCTATTTCAAGTGTAAAATCAGAAAGTTTTGTGAAGGGGGCGGTAACCGATGCAGGCCAGCTGATACAAGGTAAGGTAGCAGGGCTGAATATTTCTTTACCTTCAGGAGATCCTACCGGCAACACACAAATTATGCTACGTGGTATTTCATCTTTAAAAGGTGGAACTTCACCATTAGTATTAGTTGACGGAGTGCCAGGAAGTCTGAATACAGTAGCCCCTGAAGATGTTGAGTCCATCGATGTATTAAAAGACGGTTCGGCTACTGCCATTTATGGTACACGTGGTACAAATGGCGTAATTATTATTACAACCAAACAAAGTCGTAAAGAAATGGCTCCCACCATTGATTATAATGGATATGTTTCTGTATCAAACATTTTAAACAGACCTGATTTCATGGATGCTGATGACCTTCGTCAGAAATGGAATGAAGGATATACTTTCAACGGAGCTAACTTGAAAGATTTCGGAGCCAATACCGATTGGCTGGGTGAACTGACCCGCACAGCTGTTTCTCATTCACACAACTTATCCTTAAGAGGTGGTAGTAAAAATACCAATTATACAGCCTCCATCAACTATACCAACCGGCAAGGTACTTTTATAAAGACTGACTTTGAAGCTATAAACGGTCGTATGGACATCACTCACTCTATGTATGACAATAAATTGACAGCCAATGTCAGTACATTCGTCAGCCAACATACCATGCCTCGCAGTTGGAATACATACGCTTATCGACAGGCTTTGATTCACAATCCTACAGAACCTGTAAAAGATGAGAACGGTGACTGGTTTGAGCGCGACTTGTATTTTTATGATAATCCTGTAAGTTATATCCGCGAAACAATTGGTGAAATGAAACGTAAAAACATCCGTTTCAATGGTAGCCTGACTTTCCGCCCTATTGAATCTTTGACCTTGAAAGCCATGTATGCCCGCCGGAGTACGACTTCTACCGATGGATATTACCAAACCAAGAAACATGTATCTACAACCAAGAGTGGCCGTAACGGCTATGCATATCGTTATGATTCTGATTTTGATAATAATCTGATAGAATTGACGGCCAACTTTCAGAAAGCATTCGGCAAGCACAATGTCAGTGTATTGATAGGTTATAACTATGAAGACAACACCAACTCTAACCTGTCCATGTCCAACTACGATTTTCCTACCGATGCTTATTCTTACAACAAAATGGAAGCAGGTATGGCCTTGAAACGTGGTGAAGCTTCCATGACCAGTTATAAAAATTCTGATAAATTAATCGGATTATTCACCCGTGTCAGTTACAATTTCAATGACCGCTACTTATTGATGGCTTCTTTGCGTCATGAAGGCTCTTCCAAGTTCGGTAAAGATCATAAGTGGGGTAATTTCCCCGGCATCTCTTTAGGATGGAGAATTAACAGAGAGAATTTTATGAAAAATGTGAATTGGATGGATAACCTGAAACTTCGCGTGGGATACGGTGTGACCGGAATCAATGTAGCCGACCCGTACACATCACTCTCAAGTTTGAATTATAATGGCGCTTTCCTGTACAATGGAACATGGGTCAAAGCATTGGAAACAATCCGTAACAACAACGCTGACCTGCGTTGGGAAAAGAAACACGAATTCAATGTAGGTCTGGATTGGGATGTCCTAGGAGGACGATTGGGTGGAACCGTTGACTACTATATACGTAGAACAAAAGATGCTCTTTGGGACTACGAGGTTCCTGTTCCGCCTTATATGTATCCAACCATGCTAGCCAATGCATCGGAAATGGAAAATAAAGGACTTGAAATTCTAATTCGTGCTACGCCTATCCAGACAGAAAAATTCACTTGGAATACCAATGTGTCCTATTCTACTAATTCAAACAAGGTCGTTGCACTATCCAGCGAGAAATTCTCGATGGACCAAGATTATTTCTATACAGGGTATACCGGAGAACCCATTCAAACCACTACCCATATCGTCCAAGTAGGCAAGCCTATAGGTACTTTCTATGGTTTGAAATCGGTTGATATTACAGATGACGGACTATGGTTGGTAGAAAACAAAAAAGGTGAACATGTTTTAGCCGAGGAAACCGATGCCACTGACTGGCAAGTATTAGGTAATGGTATTCCTAAACATTATCTGAACTGGAACAATACCTTCAATTTCTTTAATTTCGATTTAAGTATAAATATGCGTGGTGCTTTCGGCTTCCAGATTTTGAATTACCAACGTATGTATTATGAAAATGCAAAACCTGAAATCCAGTACAACCGCCTGAATTCTGCTTTTGACAAAGTATATGGCAAAACCCAATTGAAAGATGACCAACGCTATGTCAGCTATTACGTAGAGGACGGTGATTACTGGAAAATTGACAATGTGACTTTGGGGTATACCTTCAAACTATCCAAACAGCATATCATCAAAAACCTACGTATCTATGCTTCAGTATTGAATCTAGCTACCATTACCGGTTACAAGGGTATGGATCCGGAAGTACCATTGAGCAGCAACACCTATGGATTATTGGATGCCGGTACTGACAATCGCGACAAGTATCCTACCAATCGCACTTATACTTTTGGAGTTAATCTTACATTCTAAATCTAATTAAACAAAAAAGAACAGTTATGAAACTATTTAAATATGGTGTTTATGCACTCTGTGCATCTGCCATGCTCAGTATAAGCAGTTGCTTTAATTTGGATGAGGAGCCTTATTCTGAAATCATTGAAGAAGACTATGTACCAACCGAAGCCGATGAGATAGCCTTGTTGGCTACCACCTATTCACAATTACGCTTTGTGATGGACTGGTATGGCTTGTTTGACCTACAGGAAGAATCGGGCGATGTAATTGTCACACCTACCCGCCCTAACGGCTGGGATGACGGAGGTACTTACAAGCAAATGCACAAACACACTTGGGACAACCAGCAAGGACAGCCCCAAAGTATTTGGGACTATTGCTATAAAGGCATAGCCAATGCCAATAAAATATTAAAACGTGCCGATGAAGGTTTTTTCACAGAAGAAAGTAAACCTAAAGTCGTAGCTGAGGTAAAAGGAGTACGTGCGCTTTGGTACTCCATTCTTTGCGATACACATGGAAATATTCCTATACAAACCAGTTTCAGCGAAGAGATTCCGGTTCAATCTACTCGTAAACAAGTTTTTGACTTCATTATCAATGAACTGAAAGAAGTAATGCCCAATTTGCCTACTGAAGTCAATAAATCCACTTATGGCAGACTTACTCAATGGGGAGCCAAATGCTTGATGGCACGTATGTATCTGAATGCTGGGGTCTATACAGGAACTCCAATGTGGAACGAATGTCTGGAACAATGTAACGATATCATTAACAGCGGTTTATTTAGTTTGGAAACAAACTACACAGATATCTTCAAAACAGAAAACTCCGGATGTGTGGAAACGATCTTTGCCATTCCTTATGATGAAGTTTATAATGAAGGTGACAACAATGGTCCTGTTTTTGGAGCCCACATGAAATTTCTGTCTTCAAACAGTCGTAAGGTCTTCAATATGCAAACCACCCCATGGGGAGGTTCAGCAGCAAACCCTCAGTTCATTAACAGCTATGATCCTGATGATATGCGGTTAAAATATACATGGCTGCAAGGTGAACAGTACAGCCCGGACGGAGTACTGATCACCACTTTCCCCAATAAGTTACCCAGCATTTACAAAACAGACACAGATGACGGTTATCGGGTAGGAAAATACGAAATTAAGGTAGGAGCTAAAAGCCTTCTAAGCAATGACTTCCCTTATTTCCGTTATACCGAAGTATTGCTGATGAAAGCAGAATGTCTGCTCCGCTTAGGACAAAACGAAACCGAAGCAGCCCATATCGTGTCACAGATCCGTGAGCGTGCATTCCGTGAATCGGCTCATCCGGAAAAAGCAACGGTTGATGCAGCTTGGTTGAAAGGCGACACACACATTAACTATGGTACGCTTGACGAAAAAGGTCAAATTGATGATGCGGGTAATACAGAAGTCGTAGAATTAGGCGGACTTTATGATGAATGGGGATGGGAATTTGCAGCCGAGGCCCGTCGACGTACGGATATGATTCGCTTCGGAACCTATCAGAAGAAAAGTTGGTTTAATCATACTCCGACTGCCAATGACTTGAATGGCAACTCTATCCTGTTCCCGATTCATTTAGATCATCTTAATACAAACCCTAATTTACAGCAAAATCCAGGCTATGCCGGTAAATAAGAAATAATGTGATAGAAAGCAACCTTCTTTCTTCTCAATAGTTGCTTATCATTTAAACAAATATTTATTTTCCAGCCCGGTTTAAGTTATTAGAACCGGGCTTTATATTCCCATCTCTTATAAAATCATTACTTAAAATATGCTCATGGAAATGAACAGATATTTATCTTTTACTCTCTTTACAGGATTATCCCTATTGACAACAATACCCATTGAGGCGTATACACTAAATCCTAATAAAACAGCAACATTCACCTTGCAGACAAATGTTATCGAAGTACGAAGCATAACTTCTGTACAACCCATCGTGGTCTATTGTCCTGTGGGAACTGTTCCCCAATTACCTTATCAAGTATGGGTGACTTATTCAGACGGACAAGGTGAATACCGTCAAACTAAATGGTCCAATTCCGCTTTATCCACAGAACAATCAGAGGCTGACGATAAAGTTTATCCCATTGGAAGCCAATACACAATAAACGGATTCATTATAGGAGACGATACTACAGAAAACGGATATCCTATCACTGCTAAAATAGAGGTGGTAGACACTAAAAATACAATTTCCCCCAAGCTAATAGCCCATACTATCCCCTTAAACAATGTAAAGATTAACGGCAACAATCGCCTGACCTCCAATCGTGATCTTGCCATTAAAGAGATTATCAGTTGGGATGTAAGCCAACAGCTATATAATTATCGCGACACTTATGGCCTGAGTACCGAAGGATATACCCGGTCTGACGGATGGGACTCACCTGAAACTAAATTAAAAGGACATGGTTCCGGACACTATATGTCCGCACTGGCCCTTGCCTATGCCGCTGCAACAAATCCTTCGCATAAAGAAATTTTACGCCGTAACATCACCCGAATGGTGAATGAACTGCGCGAATGTCAGGAGCGTACATTCGTATGGAGCGAAGAATTAGGAAGGTATCTCGAAGCCCGTGATTTTGCCCCTGAAGAAGAATTGAAAAAGATGAAAGGTACATGGGAAGCTTTTGATGAACATAAAACAAAATGGGCTACTTATGGCTATGGTTATCTGAATGCGATCCCCCCACACCATCCCGCACTGATAGAGATGTATCGTGCATATAACAATTCGGACTGGGTATGGGCTCCCTATTACTCCATTCACAAACAGTTAGCGGGTCTGATAGATATTGCAACTTATATGGATGATAAAAGCATTGCCGACAAAGCATTGCTCATAGCCAAAGATATGGGTCTGTGGGTATGGAATAGAATGCACTACCGCACTTATGTAAAAAAAGACGGAACACAAGAAGAACGCAGGACACATCCCGGCAATCGTTATGAAATGTGGAACATGTACATTGCAGGTGAAGTGGGAGGTATGGGAGAATCTTTAGCACGTCTTTCAGAAATGGTCAGCGCCCCTGAAGAGAAGGCGCGTCTGATAGAAGCATCCAATTGTTTTGATAGTCCGGCCTTTTACGAACCGCTTTCAAAGAATATTGATGATATACGTAACAGACACGCCAATCAGCATATCCCTATGATCATCGGTGCACTGAGAAGTTATTTAAGTAACAATGATACATTTTATTATCATGTATCCCATAATTTCTGGAATTTAATACAAGGACGTTATCGTTATTCTACCGGCGGTGTGGGTAATGGCGAAATGTTCAGACAGCCCTATACCCAAATAGTAAGTATGGCCATGAATGGCGTATCTGAAGGAGAGAGTCACTCAAATCCACATATCAATGAAACTTGTTGTGCATATAACTTGCTAAAATTAACAAAAGACCTCAACTGTTTTAATCCGGACGATGCCCGTTACATGGATTATTACGAACGGACACTTTACAACCAAATAATCGGCTCATTACACCCTGAACACTATCAGACTACTTATCAATATGCCGTAGGACTAAATGCATCGAAACCATGGGGCAACGAAACTCCGCAATCTACCTGCTGCGGAGGTACGGGATCTGAAAATCATGTAAAATATCAGGAAGCAACCTACTTTGTTTCGGACAATACATTGTGGGTAGCCCTTTATATGCCTACCACACTCCATTGGGAAGAAAAAAATATCACTTTACAACAGGAATGTTTGTGGCCAGCAAAAAGCTCCACAATTAAAGTTACTGCCGGAGAAGCCCGATTTGCCATGAAACTGCGAGTACCTTATTGGGCCACCGACGGCTTTGATGTAAAACTAAATGGAATCTCTATTGCCACTCATTATCAACCTTGTTCATACGCGGTAATACCTACCCGGCAATGGAAAGAAAATGATATAGTAGAAATTACAATGCCATTCACTAAACATATAGACTATGGTCCCGACAAGCTACCGGCCGAAATAGCAAGTAAAGACGGACACCAACTTGAAACGGCTTGGGTAGGTACATTAATGTATGGACCGTTTGCCATGACAGCTACCGATATCACTAATTGGACGGAAGCAACACTCAATATAGACTCACGTCTTGCCAGTATTACCGTTGTTGAACCTAACGGTCCGCAAACCGGTACTACAGGAAATTTATATACACTGATGCAAGGTGGACGAACTTTCCAACCAGATTATTATCGCCATGACCATACAACTCATTACTTCCGCATCAATCATATTAAAGATCCTACTGTAGAACTGAAAATGGCTCTGTCGGCAAAATTACGAGAAACTACGGCATTTAGTAAAAGCCATTACACAAAAGCAAGTTTCGCCAAACTAACAACCGCTATACAAGAGGGAGAGAAACTAATGAAAATATCTCCTCTGACAGAAACTACCATTTCTACTTGTGTAGACAATATTGACAAGGCCATAGAATCATTAGTCGCCTCCCGATTAGATAAGAGCAATCTTGAAGCCAGTATCCATATAGCTAAAAAATGTAATCCGGACCTTTATACTACTGATAGTTTTAAAACATTGCAAGCTACTCTTGAAAGCGCCCATGAAGTAATGGATAACATTGATTTACAAACCGTTATTGACAAACAAACTTTATCACTACAAGATGCCACCGCTTCTTTGGTACTGGCAAATAATGTAGATAAAACAGAATTAAAGGAGTTACTTAATATAGCTATGGAACGCCAAACAAACCAAGAAAAATGGAATGCTCTCGCAGTCAAGGTTCCTGAATTTGCTCCTTGGGCTCATTTCGGGTTTACCCGTTTGAAACGTACATTGGAACATGCCCAAAATGTATATTTTAATAAGGATAAAAACTACTCCCAAGGAGAAGTCAATGCCATAGTAGCTAGTTTGAATACCGTCATCAATACAATGAGACCGGGTAACTTACCCGAAATGGAAGATTTAAGACCTTTATCTGCTCTATTAAGGCGCGTAGGCACCATAGACGATTCTACAGATCCGACATTAAAAGACGCTGTTGCATTCACTGAAATGGTCATAAAATACGTAGCAGACGGCAGTGGCACACATGATATGATAGAAACAGCTATCAGCCGCTTAAAATCTGCAGCAGGATTATGATAAGCTAGCTTTTAGAGAATGTCTGAAAAGGTCTATTGAAAGATTCATCTGGAATCCTCACTTTTTCTTCGAATTTTCTCTTTTCTTTCTCAGAAAAATAGTAATCTTGCATAAGATTTAGAAAATAAGAAGAAAATACTATGAAAAGACTAGTCCTATTGCTATTGAACTTACTGATGCCGATGATTCTGTTTGCAGCGTCCAATGACCTCTGTTTCCGTCATTTTTCTGTAGAAGACGGACTATCATCCAATTCGGTACGTGCTTTAATGCAAGATAAATACGGTTTCCTATGGATAGGAACGGATGAAGGACTGAACCGCTATGACGGCACTACTGTAAAACTCTATAGACTGAAAGATAGGGGAGCTAATGAAGCTATTTCATCTTTATACAGCACCCTCAACAAAATATGGATAGGTACAGACGAAGGCATATATATCTATGATTACGAAACAGAAGATATAATGCCTTTTGTACTGGCCACCTCCAAAAATATCCATATTGAAACAAATACGAACCATATTGTCGAAGATAAAGACAAAAACCTATGGTTCACTACGGTAGGACAAGGAATATTCAAATACAACACCATCACCAACCACTTGGAGCAATACGAATTTAAAAACGCAAATGGTTTAATGGCAAGTGTACTGGTGGATAGTGAAAACCAAATATGGGCCATTACCAATTGGGGAAACTCAGGTCTTTTCAAACTGAATAAAGCAGAAAATAAATTCGAGACTTTTCCGCTCTCCTATGAAAGCGGAAAGCATGACTCAAACGCATTGGTCATGTTGGAAGACTCGGAACATACACTGTGGTTAGGAACCTGGGAGTGTGGTTTGCAAAAAATCGATAAATACAGCGGAAAGGCCACTACTTATCTGCATCCCACAGACGAAAAAGGTGCCACCCATATTCATTCTATCATGGAATATGCCCCTCACCAGCTACTCATAGGCTCGGATGACGGGCTTCTGTTATTCAATACCATTACAGAGGAATATCAATTGTTTACAGAAGATGAAACAAACCCACATTCATTGTCCAACCGTTTTGTTTATCCTATTATAAAAGATCATGAAGGTGGAATATGGATCGGAACTTACTATGGAGGAGTAAATTATATTTCACCCAATACTGGACAATTCGAAAGTTTTGTCCACTCACGTTTCTCCAATTCTGTTAACGGAACAGTCATCGGACGGTTCTGCGAAGACTCTAACGGAGATGTGTGGATCGCTTCGGATGACGGAGGGTTAAACCGCTTTTCTCCCAAAAATAGAAAATTTTCCCATTATTTGCCCTTGGAGGGAAAAAACAGTCTGTCCTATCACAATGTACATGCACTTTGTATGGACGATGATAATTTATGGATCGGTACTTATACTGGAGGGGTAAACGTATTAAATCTGCAAACGGGAACTTTTAAAACATATTCTGCCTATCAGGATAATCCCGCCTCACTGGACGGAACCAGTTCTTATGCCATATTCAAAGACAGAAAAGAGAGAATATGGGTCACCTCCATGTCCGGAGTAAATCTATATAACCGGGAAAAAGATAATTTCACCCGAATTAAAGACTTGGACGCACTGACCATTGACATTGACCAGGATACCAAAGGAAATCTCTGGTTCTCCACCCAAGGCAAGGGATTATTTAAATACCATCCAGAAAAACAGATATGGAAGAACTATATACATGACCATAAAAATCCGAACTCACTGGCAAACAACCAAGTGAACTGTGTACTGATTGACACAAACGGAGAGATGTGGGTGGGAACCATGAACGGGCTCTGCAAATACAATGCGGAAGAAGATGCATTCGAAACTTTACCTCTTGAAATTCCCAGTCACAATATATGCAGCATCATCGAAGACTCACGCATATTGTGGCTCACCACCACCAAAGGGCTAGTGCGTTACACCCCTGGAGAAGGTTGCCGAGTATTTACTAAAAGCGACGGACTGCAAAGTGAACAATTCCTACCTAATGCTGCCTTAAAAGCATCGGATGGAAAAATTTATATCGGCTCGGTAAACGGATTTAATGCTTTCTACCCCCATCAGATTAAGACAAATGTGATGCTTCCTCCAGTAATCATTACAGAACTGGAAATAGATAATAAGGAAATCCAAACTGGAAACAAACTGCTTCCAAAATCTCTCAACCAGTTGGAAGAACTGGAGCTATCCTATAAAGAAAATGCATTCAGCTTGCTTTATGCCTCTTTAAGCTATTGCACCCCCAATAAAAACAAATACGCCTATAAACTGGAAGGATTTGACAAAGACTGGAACTATGTAGGCTCCCAGAATAAGGCCACTTACACCAATTTGCCCGCAGGAACCTATCTTTTCAAAGTAAAGGCGACCAATAATGACGGAATATGGAATGAAAAAGGAACCAGTCTGAAAATCACCATCCACCCTCCTTTCTATTGGTCCACCGCTTCCAAACTGCTCTATTTTGTATTGGTTTGCATAGCTTTCGGATTCGTCATCCGCTTCATCATCAAACGGACAGAGAAGAAACATACGGCTGAAATAAACAAACTGAACGCCAACAAGGAAAAAGAAGTACACGAAGCCAAAATCAAGTTCTTCACCATGATAGCCCACGAAATACGCACACCGGTATCCCTTATCATAGGACCTTTGGAGAAAATAATGAAATCTCCCGTGTCCCTTCCTTCTACAGTACGCGACGATCTGAATATTATTGACCGTAACAGCCAGCGTCTGCTGTTCCTGGTAAACCAATTGCTGGATTTCCGGAAGGTGGAACAGGAAGGAATGAAAATGAAGTTTGCTTCCCAAAATATCCACCAACTGCTCAAAGCGGTTTGTGAACGTTTCGAACCTTTCATCGCCCAACATGGAGCACGGCTTACTGTAAAATATCCTGAAGCAGATTTCACGGCTATAGTAGACAGTGAGGCGGTAACCAAACTAGTCAGCAATCTGTTGACCAATGCCAGTAAATACACAAAAGATGAAGTTACTCTTACCTGTATCGTACAGCCGGAACAACATACTTTTATAATCCGAGTGACAGATAACGGCATAGGGATCAGCAAAGAAGAACAAAAGAAGATATTCCATCCGTTCTATCAGGCTATGGATAACAAGCCGGGAACAGGTATCGGCCTCAGCATTGTCAAAAGTATCGTAGAATCACACAATGGCTGTATTGAAGTGGAATCCGAGGTTAACAAAGGATCATCTTTTATCGTAACGTTGCCTATAGAACAAGCACAAGTCCTGCCACAGGATACGGGCACATCACTATTGAACAACCCAGCCATTCCCGAAGGAATCTTGCAAGAGGACCTCTCCGGTTCTCCTATCAAACATAAACCAACCATGCTGATTGTGGATGATAATGAGGAAATGTTGAATTTCCTTTCGAGTAGTCTGGCTGATAAATACAGCATACTTACCGCAGAAGACGGTATAGAAGCACTGAATAAACTGAAAGAAAACGAAGTGACACTCATTGTAAGCGACTGGATGATGCCACGCATGGACGGAGTGGAATTCTGCAAAGCAATAAGGACTAACCAGGCTACCAGTCATATACCCTTCATCCTGCTAACGGCCAAGACAGATACCAACTCCAAGATAGAAGGTATGGATTGTGGTGCAGATGCCTACATAGAGAAACCTTTCTCCATGCAATACTTGGAAGCATGTATCAAGAATCTGGTAGACTTGCGTAATCTGCTGCGTCAGAAATTCTCGAAGATGCCGTTGGTTCCGCTGAACAGCATTGCCAATAATTCTATGGACGACAAGTTCCTTACCCGTATGAATGAAATCATAGAAAAGAATTTCTCCAATCCGGAATTATCCGTAGATTTCCTGGCCGAAAAATTATGTATCAGCCGTTCGGGTCTGTTTGCCAAAATAAAGACATTGGCCAATATCACCCCTAATGAACTGATTCAAGTGGTACGTTTGAAAAAAGCAGCGATCTTGCTGGCAGAAAACAAATATCGCATCAATGAAATCTGTTATATGGTAGGATTCAATAATCCGTCTTATTTCTCCAAATGTTTCCAAAAACAGTTCGGCATGAAACCGGGGGAATTTGTAAACGGGAAAAGAGAAGAATAAAAACCAATCAAAAATCATTTCCTAAAAATAAAAAATCCGGTTTCCCCTTTTCAGAGAAACCGGATCCATGATGAACGAGTGGTTTTATTTCAATCAATAATTATTCTTCTTCACTTCGAAATAAGCTTGCGGATGCAGACATGCAGGACATACTTCAGGAGCTTCCGTACCTACATAAATGTAACCGCAGTTACGGCACTGCCATACAGTTTCTTCCGCTTTCTTGAATACTGTGCCTTCTTCCACATTCTTCAATAAAGCCAGATATCTTTCCTCATGCCCCTTTTCAGCTTCAGCGATTCTGCGATACATAGTAGCGATAGCAGGAAAACCTTCCTGATCGGCCACATCAGCAAAGTGAGGGTAATCAGTAGTCCATTCTTCATTTTCACCGGCAGCGGCAGCTTTCAAATTTTCCATAGTGGTACCAATGATACCTGCAGGATAGCTGGCAGTAATTTCTACCATACCGCCTTCCAACCATTTAAACATACGTTTTGCATGTTCTTTTTCCTGATCGGCTGTTTCTGTAAAAATAGCTGCTATTTGTTCATAACCTTCCTTCTTTGCTGTACTTGCAAAGTAAGTATAACGCATTCTAGCCTGTGATTCACCTGCAAATGAAGTCAGCAAGTTTTTCTCTGTCTGTGTACCTTTTACGCTTTTAGCCATAATTGTTAGTTTTATTAGTTAGTATTATTTGATCATCTGTTGATGACACAAAGATATATATTTTATTTCAAAGTTGTATTCATTACAATTACGTTTTTATATTTAATTAAACGTTCACTTTATATAAAATAAACAAGAACACCTATATTTGTGTTCACAACAACATTAACATTTTCCATTATGAAAAACATCATCAAATTATTCACTTTTCCCCTCCTTACTATAATAGGATTTAATTCATGTGCGTCCATACCGTTAAAAATCGGAGAGTCTGAAAACAACTCCACTTACACTGTCAGCTATCTGTTTGAACATGACGGTTGCAAGGTATATCGTTTTTACGATAAAGGAAATTACGTTTACTTCACTACGAGAGGAGATGTAACCAGTATCACAAATGATTCTACCGCCCAACGCACCATTACCATCAACAAAACACCCTATGAATAACAAAAATACGAATTTAAATAGAATAATACCTTAATTTATACATTAATTTTATCTACTTTTGCAACTCGTTTAAAATCATAGCATAAAGTAGTTGACAAATGAAAGCATTTGAATTCAAACCGAAGCTCTTCACTACCCTACAGAATTATTCAAAAGAGAGCTTCATGGCCGACCTCATGGCCGGAATTATCGTAGGTATTGTTGCACTTCCACTGGCTATCGCATTTGGTATCGCTTCGGGAGTTTCCCCAGAAAAAGGCATCATCACTGCTATTGTAGCAGGATTTATCATCTCTTTATTAGGAGGAAGCAAAGTACAGATAGGCGGACCTACCGGAGCATTTATCGTAATTATCTATGGAATCATCCAAGAATACGGCATCAGCGGATTAACAGTAGCAACTCTTATGGCAGGAGTACTCCTTATTTTATTAGGTGTATTCAAGCTGGGAGCTGTTATCAAATTCATTCCTTATCCCATTATTGTAGGATTTACCAGTGGTATTGCCGTTACCATCTTTACGACACAGATTGCCGATATCTTCGGACTGAACTTCGGAGGAGAAAAAGTACCGGGAGACTTCATAGGTAAATGGATGATGTATTTCCGTCATTTTGATACTGTTAATTGGTGGAACGCCATTGTCAGCATAGTCAGCGTCCTGATTATCGCACTGACTCCCCGGTTCTCAAAAAAGATTCCAGGTTCACTGATTGCCATCATTGTAGTAACCATTGCCGTGTACCTGATGAAAACATATGGCGGAATCACTTGTATCGACACCATTGGCGACCGTTTTACCATTCAGTCACAGCTGCCGGATGCAGTAGTGCCCGAATTAAATTGGGAAGCTATCAAGAATTTATTTCCGGTTGCCATCACCATTGCTGTACTGGGAGCCATAGAATCTCTGTTGTCTGCTGCCGTAGCCGATGGTGTCATTGGTGACCGCCACGATTCAAACACGGAACTGATAGCCCAGGGCGCAGCCAATATTATCGCTCCGCTGTTTGGCGGTATTCCTGCTACAGGAGCCATCGCACGTACCATGACCAATATCAACAACGGTGGAAAATCACCTGTTGCAGGTATCATTCATGCAGTCATTCTGTTGCTGATTCTCTTGTTCCTGATGCCTCTGGCACAATATATCCCGATGGCCTGTCTGGCAGGTGTATTGGTGATTGTTTCCTATAACATGAGCGGCTGGCGTACTTTCAAAGCGTTGCTGAAGAATCCGAAATCAGACGTCACCGTATTGTTGATCACTTTCTTCTTGACTGTTATCTTCGATTTGACCGTAGCTATTGAAGTGGGTTTGCTCATTGCCTGTGTATTGTTCATGAAACGTGTCATGGAAACAACAGAAATATCGGTTATCAAAAATGAAATCGACCCCAATAATGAATCCGATCTGGAAGTGCACGAAGAACATCTCATGGTTCCCAAAGGTGTGGAAGTATATGAAATCAACGGTCCCTACTTCTTTGGTATCGCTACCAAGTTTGAGGAAATCATGTCCGAACTGGGCGACCGTCCCAAAGTACGGATCGTACGTATGCGTAAAGTACCATTCATTGATTCTACCGGTATTCACAACCTGACTAATCTATGCGAAATGTCTAAGAAAGAAAATATTCAGATTGTGCTCTCGGGAGTGAATGAAAAAGTGCATCAAATTCTTGAAAAATCAGGATTTAATGAACTGCTGGGAAAAGAAAATATCTGTCCTAATATCAATGTGGCTTTGGAGAAAGCAAAGGCTATTATAGAAAAATAAAATAAGAAAGGAGAGCATTATGGACTAAAATAAATGCTCTCCTTTTTGATTCTATTCTGCTAATGAGGGACAGGAATAGAAAGCCAATATCCTTTTTTCAGTAAATAAGTGTAAAATGCCCCCATACTCCTCACTGGTGTTTTAAAATCTTGAAATCAGATTTATCATTAAAAGACCTTATCCGCATCCCTAAGCCCTTCCTGCCATATAGCCAAGTGCTTTCTTCGTGTTTGTTGTATTTCCATAGCTTATGGAAATAGATAAATGAATATTCAATGCCTCCAACAGCATATTTCCTAAAAGGCTGTTACCTCCCCCATTATACCGCATATCAACAACCAGCAAAGAAACTCCCCTTTGATTCATATCCTGAATCATGTGTTCCAAAAAATGGAGTATAAATAAAAATTCCCGTTAAAATAGCGGACAGAAAATGGATATAGCGACAACGGTTCTATATTCACAAAAGTATGGGCATCCTGCAAAAGAACTAACAATTCATTAATTCTCAGCTGGAAATCGGCTAAAGTGATGTTATTTATTCATATCACAAAGCTCATCGCAAGCGGACAGGACAAACAGACAGCATTAAGCTTTCAATGACTTGTCAAGAATAAAAGCTGGATGTACCTTGGTCAGAAAGATGAAAAAGTTCATCAGTTCGTTCTGATAAAGATTAAAGCTTCCATCATTATAATCAGGGATAGAAGTATATTCCATTATTATTCAAATCCATTCAATTGCAAGTATGTGAAACAACGTATCTCCAGTCTTTGAAAAATATCCAGGAATAAATTATATGTTTTAATAGTGACCTGAAAAAGTAAGATATGTTCATGAGCAAAGTAAGTTCACTTCATCGGCAAAGTAAGTCAACTTACTTGCCCTTTGAAGTCAACTTACTTTTTTCTCAATACGAGACCGATACCGGAATGCCGGAATCCTTTATCAATTTTCCTATTCTGTCCAATTCCTCATGAGTAGCCTTTTCCAAATCATGATCGGGCGTTTCACGGTCGATGGTGTAAATCATCACCTGACGGGGAGCAATCTCTTTCACCGTTTCCAGCCAGGGCAGCACATACCGATCTGAAGTATTATCCACATCCTGCCCTTGATATTTGCCTTTCATGAACATGGTCTGAATAATCAGATTACCTTTGAAAGCTTTCATCCCTTTTATAATTTTCCGTACATCATAGTGCCCGGTCGGGCGGTCTGTCAATCGAATATAATCCGTATCAATAGTATCCAGCTTCAATATATTATTATCTATCTTATTCAATGCATCAAATACCTCCGGTTTGTGAATAAAAGTAGAATTACTCAATACACTCACTTTTGCCTGAGGAAAATATATATCACGCAATGCCAAAGTATCCTCTATAATTCCTGCAAAGTGAGGATGAGCCGTCGGTTCGCCATTACCGGCAAAAGTCAGCACATCCGGTTTAGGACCATTTTGCTGCATATCAATCAAACGGGCTTCCAAAGCCTCACGAACCTGCTCGCGAGTAGGCAGTTTCTTTTGGGGACGATGATCTTCATTAAAACCACATTCGCAATAAATGCAATCGAAGGTACAAAATTTACCATCTTCAGGAAGAAGATTGATTCCTAAAGACACTCCCAAACGACGACTATGTACCGGACCGAAGATGGGAGAAGGATAAATGACTGTTGACATAGTTCTTTTTTCAGTTGATAACAGTACAAAAATACAGAATGTTTTTCAAAATTTCAGTCTCAACTGCAAATAAAGGTCACTCTTTGTACTGCCGTCAATTTCCTCCAAAGCGGAACTTATCTTATCCCGATTGAAATAATGGGTAGTTCCGTACTTGGCCTGCAAGATAATGTGTTTATTCAATTCATAACGGGCGTTCACTGCCACACGCATACCTTTATAATAGAATGAAGGCATGGAAAAAGCATAGAGCACACTCTTTTCATAGATAGTAAGACGGGAATTATAGTCATCCGTATTAAACCATGCGGCACTCAAATCAAGCTGAAGAGGAAGCAAATGAAATGTATAAGCAGCACTTTGAGAAACCAGAAAACCATTGGAAGCAGATTGCCCACGAAAGTTGATGCGTACATAATCCGCTATGGTTTTCAATGTCAGTTTATCTTTCACGCTATAATTCAATTGGTATCGGCATTTCTGCTGAATAGATGGAATAGTTTGCTTGGTTTTATCCGCAGCAGTGAAGTCCTTTTCCTTCTTTTTATAACGATATCTTATAAACATTTCCAGTTCATAAGTAGGTGAATAACTTAATTGGAGTAATCCATCCAATCCTTTGGTTCCTGCTTTGCTTACTAAATATTTCTTCCAAGGGAAATAGAAAAAATCACCATAACAGGTCATTTTGATATACTTTAAAATACTGGTTTCCAATCCTATATAAAATCCACTCTCATTTTGTACCGTACTTCCCTCTCCTATAGAACGAGCATAAACCGATTGATATTTGGCATCATAATACCTGTTCATAACTATTAACTGTGTTCCTCCTTTCGGTGAATAACGTAACATATTCATGGTTGCCCAAGTACCACATTTGTCTATAGCCGTTTCACCCAATAAAGAGAAGCGTTTCCAAAAGAATTTATAATCTCCTCCCACATTATAAAAGTCCTTTCCACGGGGATAATAAATATTATAGTACTTCTTCTCAGGATTCAACGGCTTGTTGAAAACATTATAAACAGCTGTTAATCCTAACTCACAGTACTTTCCATTATAATTTAAATTACTGCCAACCAACTGATTAGTTAATGTATTTTTCTTCTCAAACTCACGATACAACCGGTGATATCCATCTTTTTTCAACGATCTTATAAACTGGTTATCAACAATACCATCCATCTTCCGATAAGAATAGAAACCATCCAATGTCCATCTTTTCGCCAACTTATAGCTGACTGCCATTCCTTGAAAATAGTTATATTCATCGGTAGAAGAATGCTTGCGTATGCCCCGGCTCTTATTTCCCAAAGTAGAGAGTGTAGCTGTTTTTCCCATCCCGAAATCAGTGTTGATAACTAGTCCATAACCATAGCTGACACGGTAATTACCAAGAGCTAAAGTCTTGATATGACCTATATTACGAATTAACAAGTATAGTGAATAAAAATCATAACCTTTTTTATTTTGTCCGGTAAAGAAAGGTTCTCCTGCATCCTTTTCAGCAGTAATTCCTGCATAAATCTGATCCCGATAATGAAAACTATATCGCAGATTATGATAATATCCATATCCCAAATACTGTTTGTTCGGATTCTTTTTTAAAGTTTCTGCCGGGTACTGTTGATACCCGGCCTTCGTATAAAAAGGAATATCGACACGTGTTGATAACTCTTGTTTACCGTATTTCAATATTCGCTTTATATTTGGTTTATATTGCTCTTTTTCAGGAGTTTCAAAGTAAATAAAGGGTAGTAAATAGTGAATAGTCTGCCTGTCAATATCTTCAATCATCCATAACTCATTGCGGGTAAGCATAGGACCATATTTGTACAGATAATACAATATATTCTCTACCAGTTGGTCAGAGAGAAATGGAAAACGTTCCAGTTGCTCTTTAGTTGCTGTATTGATATTGATGGGATTTTCACGTAATTCGGAAAGCTCCTCAAAGTGAGTATCCCATTGAAACGAACTGTTTTCATCTTCATCCATCAATTGCTCTGCCAGTTCTTCCCATACTTCCTGCGCACACAGGTTATGCACCGATAAAAGTATTGTAATACAGATAATTAACATTACTCTTAACAACCTGTTCATTTTGTAATTCATTGGCGTGTTTTAAGTTAAATAGTTTTATCCACTATACAGAGTAATCATATTTCTTGCTACTTTTGCACCAAGATGAAAAGGAAACTCTTTATAGCATTGTTTTTTTCCTTTATAGCCGCTGCTGCTTATTCCCAGCAACAAACGACTACTATAAACGGATACATGGTACCTGTATGTGTATACAAAGGAGATACTATTCCAGCTGTACAGTTACCTAATGTATACATTTTCAGACCATTAAAATTCAAAAACGAAAAAGAAAGACGGGAATACTACCGCCTGGTAAGGAATGTGAAGAAAACCCTGCCATTAGCCCGTGAAATTAACCGTGCTGTGATAGAAACTTACGAATATATAGAAACACTGCCTGACAAAAAAGCCAGGGAAAAGCACCTGAAACTCGTAGAGAAGGGACTAAAAGAGCAATATACACCGATTATGAAGAAATTAACCTTTTCACAGGGTAAACTGTTGATAAAGTTAGTAAACCGTCAGACGGATTCTTCCTCTTATGAATTGGTAAAAGCTTTTATGGGACCCTTTAAAGCCGGATTCTATCAAACTTTTGCAGCACTTTTTGGTGCCAGCCTGAAGAAAGAATATCATCCGGAGGGAGAGGATCGACTGACCGAACGGGTGGTATTGTTAGTTGAAAACGGACAAATCTAACTGATTCCTACTGTTTGAATTTTACTCTTATTATCTGAATTTCATTAATTTATTGGCAAACTCCCATAAAATAATTCCTGTGGTAACCGATACATTCAACGAATGTTTTGTGCCGTATTGGGGAATCTCAACACAACCGTCGCAAGCATTGACCACTTCCTGCTGTACCCCTTTCACTTCATTTCCCATTACGATGGCATATTTTTTATCGGCATCCAGTTCCAGTTTATCCAGCAAAGTACTGCCTTCCACCTGTTCGATAGCCAATACGGTAAACCCTTGATCATGAAGTTCCTGAACGGCATCAAGCGTATTCTTTTTATATCTCCACTCCACCGAATACTCAGCTCCTAAAGCTGTTTTATGCATTTCGGGATGGGGAGGAGTGGCTGTAATACCACATAAATAAATGCAATCTACCAAAAATGCATCCGATGTGCGAAACACTGACCCTATGTTGTGTAAACTGCGTACTTCATCCAGCACCACTGCTAAAGGCAACTTATCGGCTTTCTTGAATTCGTCTACAGTAAGCCGGTTCAGTTCTGTTATTTTGAGTTTCCTCATACTCTATTTTCTACTTTATTATTAACGGTTACAAACTTACATAAAAATCTATGATCTTTACGCCTATATAATGAAAAAGAAGTCTCTCCTACTCTCTTTTTATTTTTACTTCAGTCCTAAACTCAATTGTAAAACAGATGGATTTCTTTATACAAGAAAAGATAATAACTAATTCACATCCCCCTGTTGATAACGGTTGAAAACATGTAAAAAGGATGAGGATATCATTTCAAAAGTATTTCTTGCATATTTCAAATAATGGTATAATGTACACTTAAAATCAACAATCCAAAAATTAATCACATAACTTAAACAATCAATATCAACACAATTTAATCACTATTTCAGGCGTTCATAACCATAAAGTTTTTAACTCATATTCTTATCAACAATATGTTAATAGAATAAGTAAAACCTGTATTATCAGTATTTAAGCCGGTTGATTATTTATTCATATTTTGGTATTATATATAAATAACTTATCAGGCAAGAGAAAGAACTCTTTTTTACTAACAATATAAACAGCCTATTATTAATACCATATTTCTTTTTTTGAAAGAAGGAGAAAAAATATAGATATAATAGATACAAAGAAATTGTTGGTAACTGTTCATTGTGTTTCTTGAAATGTAACCTGTAGTAATTTCCTGCGTCTAAGTAACAGAAATAAAAGGTAGAAGATCGCGGTCTTTTTATTAACTAATGCACTAAGATAAAGAATATGATAAAAAGAATATTGGTTGCCACATCACTTTTGTGTATGTGCTGCATACTTTTTGCTCAAAATGTACAGGTTAAAGGAAAAGTTGTTTCAGAAAATGAAGCGGTGGAATTTGCGAATGTCGTATTGCAGACAAAGGATTCTATATTTATAGCCGGAGGAGTAACCGACAGTAAAGGAAGGTTCATGATGGAGAATATCCAAGCTGGAAGTTATCTGCTTTGTATTTCCGGTATGGGATATACCTCCCGGATTATATCATTGGATCATTTAGCTGTTTCTAAGGATTTAGGCGTTATCATGATATCTCCGGAATCGATCCTGTTAAAGGAAGTGGTGGTAACGGGAGCCAGTGTGATAAATGCCGCCGACAGGAAAATTATCCTTCCTACAGCACATCAGTTAAAATCGGCCGGCAATGGTCTGTCTTTATTGCAGCAGATGAAGCTGAGCAGAATACAAGTGGATCAAATGCGTAACAAGGTAACATCCTCCGGTGAAGGGGATGTACAGTTACGGATGAATGGAGTAAATGCCGAGATACAGGATATATTGGTTCTTCGTACTGAAGATGTGATTCGTATAGAATATCATGATGCTCCCGGTTTGCGATATGGGGATCATACGGCTGCTGTGATTGATTACATTGTAAGACGGCATGAAACCGGTGGCTATGTGGCTTTGGATGCGCAGGATTCTCCGCACGTACTTTTTGGAAACAATAATTTTATGGTGAAGATAAACCATAAAAAGTCAGAATTCGGTTTGAATTATAATAATGTTTATCGTTCGGTAGATAATTATTGGCGTAATAATTGGGAAACTTTCCGCTATGAGGATGGTTCTTCCTTTACACGGGTGGAAGATGGCATTCCGAGTAGAATTTCCACTTATGGACATAATATAGGATTGAATTATAGTTTTCAGGATCAGGGGAAATGGTTCTTTAATTCCACTGTACGGTGGGCTTTTAATAAGAACAAGCAGAATAACCAAAGCAGTCTGTATGTTTTGGAGAAGCCTGAAGAAATTTTGATGATGAAAGAACATAGTACGGGCCGGACTTCCCGTCCGTCGGTGGACTTGTATTTTCAATGTAAACTGAACAATGACCAGTCATTGATTATCAATGCTGTGACTACTTATATTGACACTCAAAGTGACAGGAGTTATACGGAGGAGAAGAGTGATGAACCGCTGACTGATATTTATTCTACTGTATCGGGAAATAAATACTCATTTATAGGAGAGGGTATTTATGAAAGGAAAATAACCAAGAAGAGCAGATTGAGTGCAGGACTGAAATATCAGCAAAGTCTGGCGGACAATACCTATGGTGGAAACGAGTCATCTGAAACAAAGATGCATGAAACCCATGCGACAGCTTATGTGGAATACAGTGGGAAAATGGATCGTTTCAATTATTCTTTTGGACTGCAAGGCAGTTATTCACGATTCAAACAGAAAGAGGAAGGATATAACAGGTATTCGTTATTGCCCCGTTTGAGATTTGGGTATCAATTTTCAGATAATGTCTTTGTCCGTTACCGGGGACAGATTTCACGTAAATCTCCCGGTTTGTCCGATATGGGAAATGTGAGACAATTGATTGACTCTTTGCAGGTGAGAAGCGGAAATCCGGAATTAAAGATATTCACAGTATATAAAAATGAGTTGGAGGCAGATTTCCGAAAAGGTTTGTTTAGTGGTAATTTTCACTTGTCGTATCAGTATCAGCACAGGCCTATCATGGAAGAAACCATACGAGATAAGAATAACAGTTTTGTCCGTACCAATGTCAATCAGTTAAGTTGGCAGAAATTGAATCCTGAGTTGGAATTGAAACTCGGTCCTCTGAAAGATATTTTGACTTTTTCTTTTTCTACCGGTATAAATTATTATGATAGTCGTGGTTTGGATTATCATCATACATATACCAATTGGTATTACAGGGCCGAAGTGATGGCATCTTATAAAAGATGGTCCGGATTCTTTCAAATGGAAAATCATCGGAATAATTTCTATGGGGAAACATTGTCATACGGGGAGAGTTTTCATACCTTGGGATTGTCCTATCGATACAAGCGTTTAAATATCGGGGTGATGACTTTGAATCCATTTGTTGATAATTACAGAATGGGAGGAGAAATGTTCAGTAAAGTGGCTCCTTCTAAGAATTGGTGGTATGTGAAAGAGAGCTGCCGCTTGTTTGTGGCAAAAGTATCATGGAATATCAGTTTTGGACGTAAGTATGAAACCATGCAGAAACGTGTGAATAACGAAGATAGCAATGCAGGTACATTGAAGTCGGGGAAATAAAAATCACTATTTTGGGTGGTCATAACCATAAAGTTTTTAACTTTGCATATTATCAATACCCATATTTCTTTTTTTGAAAGAAGGAGAAAAAATATAGATATAATGAATAAAGAGGAATGGTTGAAAAAAGGGTATGTTACCGAACCGGTAGACAAAACTCTGGATTTGAAAACTGAAATTGATAAGTTGCGTAAGGAAAAGAATGCGCTTATCCTAGGTCACTATTACCAGTCGGGCGAAATACAAGATATTGCCGACTTTGTAGGTGACAGCTTGGCGCTGGCACAATGGGCGGCTAAAACGGATGCGGATATCATTGTGATGTGTGGTGTCCACTTTATGGGTGAAACGGCTAAGATTCTTTGTCCTGATAAAAAAGTGCTGGTACCGGATTTGAATGCAGGCTGTTCATTGGCCGACAGTTGTCCTGCTGATGAGTTTGCTAAATTTGTCCAAGAGCATCCGGATTATACAGTGATTTCGTATGTTAACACTACAGCGGCTGTTAAAGCGGTGACCGATGTGGTGGTCACTTCTACTAATGCCAAGCAGATCGTAGAAAGTTTTCCGGCAGATGAAAAGATTATTTTCGGTCCGGATAGAAATTTGGGTAATTATATCAATTCGATTACAGGACGCAATATGTTGCTTTGGGATGGTGCCTGCCATGTGCACGAACAGTTCTCTGTGGAGAAAATACTGGAGTTGAAAAAACAGTATCCTGACGCTGCTGTTCTGGTTCATCCCGAATGTAAAGGAGCCGTTTCCAAACTGGCCGACAAGGTTGCTTCTACGGCAGGATTGTTGAAATATGCCATTGCCAGTGACAAAAAAGACTTTATTGTGGCTACGGAAAGCGGTATTTTGCACGAGATGCGTAAGAAATGTCCTGAGAAGAACTTTATTCCCGCTCCTCCCGAAGACAGTACCTGCGCTTGCAATGAATGTAATTTCATGCGTCTGAATACGCTGGAGAAGCTGTACAATACGTTAAAGTATGAATGGCCGGAAGTGACAGTGGATGAAGCGGTAGCTGAGGAGGCAGTGAAACCTATCAAGAAGATGCTGGAAATTTCGGAGAAGCTGGGATTATGACTTTTGTAAAAGATAACAAGATGTGGTTAATAAAAGACGTTTCTGTTATTCTTAAAAGTAAAGGGGAATTCTTCTGGAAAGGATTTATCATCGGAATAGGAGTGACATTTCTGTTTCATTAAAGATTTGTTTTGACGGAATAATGGTTCTCATGGAAATCATTATTCCGTCAAAATTGTTTTCAAAGGAAAACAGAATACTTGTTTTTATGAGGCTCAATAGAGGTAAACAAATGATATAACTAATTTATATAGTTACGCCTTCAGAAACCGGCAAAGTTTCTCTACGGCCAGTGCACGGTGACTGATTTTGTTTTTCGTCTCATTGCCTAGTTCGGCAAAAGTTTTAGTATATCCTTCGGGCACAAAGATAGGGTCGTATCCGAAACCTGACGAACCTCGTTTTTCTTTGATAATCTCACCTTTTACAATTCCTTCGAACAAATGCTTCTTTCCATCCAGAATCAGGCAGATAGCTGTGCGGAATTGTGCTTTTCTATTTTGCACTCCTTGCATATTCTGCAATAATTTTTGCATATTGGCTTCCGCATTATGTCCTTCGCCTCCGGCATAACGGGCGGAATAAACACCCGGCGCACCATTCAAAGCTTCCACTTCCAGACCTGTATCGTCGGCAAAACAGTCTAAACCGTAGTTTTTATAAATATACTCCGCTTTCAGCATCGCATTGCCTTCCAACGTATCAGCAGTTTCGGGGATATCAACATGGCAATGGATATCTTTCAAACTCAATAATTCAACTTTTTCTCCTAGAATGGAGGATATTTCATCCAGTTTATGAGCATTGTTTGTAGCAAATACTAATTTCTTTTTCATTTTATATCATATTAATTGAATGCAAAGATACTGAGAATGAACCAAAGTAAGATAATTCCTGACAGAATAATATAGGTGAAAAGGTAAATAGTAATTTGTTTGCTATGTGTATTTTCAATTTTTGATTATTTTTGTTGGTATCATTTGATACTTGATAGTATGGTATATATAGAAACTCCTCATTTGTTGTTACGGGACTGGAAGGAAGAAGATATTCTTCCGTTTGTCCGTATGAACAGTGATAAAGAAGTAATGGAATTCTTTCTCACTACTTTGACAGAGGAAGAAACGATGGCTTTTTATTGTCGTATCCGGAAAGAATTTGAAGAATATGGTTATGGTTTGTATGCTGTAGAATGTAAAGAAACTCAGAATTTTCTAGGCTATGTGGGTTTTCATAATATTGCTTTCGAGTCGGATTTTACTCCCGGAGTGGAAATAGGCTGGCGGTTGTGCCGGGATGCATGGGGAAAGGGATATGCCACAGAAGCCGCTTCTGCCTGTCTGGATTATGCGAGTGATAATTTACCTTTTAAAACGGTATATTCGTTCACTGCCATACCCAATAAACGCTCTGAACGGGTCATGCAGAAAATAGGAATGCATTTTGAAAAAGAGTTCGATCATCCTTTGGTGGAACAAGAGCATTGGTTATGCAGACATGTATTGTATAAAATAGAAATTTGAGAAAATAGATTAACCGATATGTAGTAATCTTATCATTGCTTCATCGTTCTGTTTTTCAATGCAGAAACAGTGAAGCAATGGAAGAGATTATTTTTTAGTTACTTTATTTTTAGTTTGTCGAATCCTTCGCCATACACTCCTACCACATTACTTTGTGATATAAATGCATTGGGATCAATATCTTTCACCAATCGGAATATATCCAGTGACTGGCTTTTCTTTGCCAGTACCACTACGACCTTGATTCCTTGTTTGCTATACCATCCTGTACCATCCAATAAGGTAACTCCACGATCTATTTGTTTGGTGATTCCTTCGGCTATTTCATCATGTTTACGCGAGAAAATAAGGAACTGTACGGATTGGCGTGAACTGTTTATAACATAATCAATCACAATGCTCATAATAAACAATACGCAGAAACCAAATAACACCCGTTTCCAGTCATGGAATATGAAATAGCAGGAGGATATGATGACAATATCACAATACATCATCATGCGGCCAAGGGTTACATCTTTATATTTATTGATAATCCAGGCAATGATATCCGTTCCGCCGGTACTTCCATTATTGCAGAAAACAATGCCGATACCAAATCCCAGCAAGCCGGCACCTACTACACAAGCCATGAATTCTTGTCCCGGTCCTAACAATTGCGGCAGTGTACCATCCGGGTTCTTCAATAATGCTTGAAAGAGCCATAATAGGAATGTTAGCATAAAGATGGCATAAATGGTTTTAAGGCTGAATTTAGGTCCTAGTATCTTTAATGCGAAACCTAAGAAAACAGCGTTGATAATAAAATAAGAAACCTGGATTTCAATGCCTGTAACATAATATATAATGGCTGAAATACCGGTTACTCCGCCTGTAGTTATTTGATAAGGCAGTAAGAAAGCCGCCCATCCCAGTGCATAGCAAATCAGTCCGAAGGTAATGGATAAATAGTCTTTTACCTCTCTGCCTAGTTTGATTTTTAATATTTGGTCCATGGTAATGAGGATTGTTTTTAATGTAAGTAGAAAGGTGTGTCAAAAGTTACTGCTTTTGACACACCTCAAGGATAGTATCGATTATAATACGATGTTTACAATTTTTTTGGGAACGATGATTACCTTTTTCGGGGTTTTGCCTTCAATCCATTTCTGGGCTTGTTCATCTGCCATAACTGTTGTCTGAATGGTATTGTTATCAGCATCAGCGGCGAAATCCATGGTGAAACGTGCTTTGCCATTGAAAGAGATAGTGTATTTTACAGTGTCTTCTTTCAGGTAATCTTCATTGAATGCAGGCCATTGTGCATCGCATACGCTGGTGGTATTTCCCAAAGCTTCCCAAAGTTCTTCTGCATAATGTGGAGCGAACGGAGCTAACAGGATGATGAGATTGCTCAATACCTCTTTATTGCGACATTTCAATGAAGTAAGTTCGTTTACACAAATCATGAATGCACTGATAGAAGTGTTGTAAGAGAAAGTTTCAATATCTCCGGTTACCTTTTTAATCAGCTTATGAATTGCTTTCAACTCTTCTTTAGTCGGTTCACCCTCTACAGGCAAGAATTCGTCTGTGCGGCTATAGAACAGATTCCACAGTTTCTTCAAGAAACGGTGAACACCGTCAATACCATTGGTATCCCAAGGTTTGGACTGTTCTACCGGACCGAGGAACATTTCGTACATACGCAGCGTGTCGGCACCGTATTTCTCGACAATCATATCCGGATTGACTACGTTGTACATGGATTTACTCATCTTCTCTACCGCCCATCCGCAGATATATTTTCCATCTTCCAGGATAAACTCAGCATCGTTATACTCAGGACGCCATGCTTTGAAAGCTTCTACATCCAGAATATCGTTGGATACAATATTCACATCCACATGCAGCGGAGTGGTTTCGTACTGGTCTTTCAGGTTCAATGACACAAAGGTGTTGGTGTCTTTGATGCGATATACAAAATTGCTTCGTCCCTGAATCATTCCTTGGTTTACTAATTTTTGGAATGGTTCTTCCTTGATACTTACGCCCAGATCATGCAGGAACTTGTTCCAGAAACGAGAATAAATCAAGTGACCCGTAGCATGTTCGGTGCCGCCTACATAGAGATCTACATTTTGCCAGTAATGATCTGCCTTTTCTGATACTAGTGCTTGTGCGTTGTGTGGGTCCATATAGCGCAGATAGTATGCGGATGAACCTGCGAAGCCCGGCATGGTATTCAGTTCAAGCGGGAATATAGTGACGTTGTCAATCAAGTTGTTTTCCACGACTTCACCTTTTTCTACATCCCAAGCCCACTTGGTGGCATGTCCCAATGGAGGTTCGCCTGTTTCGGTTGGCAGGAACTTAGCTACTTCGGGAAGTTCAAGCGGCAATTTAGATGAGTCAATCATATAAGGCATACCGTTTTTGTAATATACAGGGAACGGTTCACCCCAATAGCGCTGGCGTGAGAAGATGGCGTCACGAAGACGATAATTCACTTTCACGCGTCCCAAATTATGGGCTTTCACATATTCTTTGGTAGCTGCGATAGCTTCTTTGATGGTCAGTCCGTTTAAAGAAAGGTCACAATAAGGAGTGACATCCTTGCGGGGTGAGTTGCAAACAATACCTTCTTTGGCATCGAAACTTTCTTCACTTACATCACAACCTTCTACCAACGGAACGATAGGCAGATTGAAATGTTTTGCAAAAGCGTAGTCACGGCTGTCGTGAGCAGGAACCGCCATGATGGCGCCTGTTCCATAACCTGCCAATACGTAATCACTGATCCATACGGGAACAGCCTCGCCGGTAAACGGATTGATGGCGTATGAGCCACTGAATACACCGGTTACGCGGCGGTCGGCGATACGTTCACGTTCCGTACGTTTCTTGGTGCGGTCCAGATAGGCTTCCACTTCGGCTTTCTGTGCTTCAGTAGTAAGTTGGGGAACCAGTTCGCTTTCGGGCGCCAGTACCATGAAGGTTACACCGAACATGGTATCTGCACGGGTAGTAAAGATAGTGAATTCAATATCACTGTCTTTCACTTTGAATTGTACTTCCGTACCTTCCGAGCGTCCAATCCAGTTACGCTGTGTTTCTTTCAGTGAATCAGTCCAGTCCACAGTGTCCAGTCCGTCCAGCAGCCGTTGTGCGTAAGCCGATACGCGTAAACACCATTGGCGCATTTTTTTCTGAACGACGGGGAAACCGCCGCGTTCCGAAACTCCATCCACCACTTCGTCATTGGCAAGAACAGTTCCTAGTTGCGGGCACCAGTTCACCATGGTTTCTCCCAAATAGGCAATGCGGTAGTTCATCAGGATTTCCTGTTGTTCTTTTTCGCTTTTGGCATTCCATTCTTCGGCTGTAAAGCTGAGTTCTTCGCTGCAAGCCGCATTCAGTCCTTCGTTGCCGTATCGGGCAAATGCTTCCGTTAGTTCGCTGATGGGGCGTGCCTGCTGTGTATCGTTACAATAATAGCTGTTGAACATTTGTTGGAAAGCCCACTGAGTCCAATGGTAATATCCTGGTTCACAAGTACGTACTTCACGGTTCCAATCAAAAGAGAAGCCGATTTTGTCCAACTGTTCACGATAGCGGTTGATATTGTTCACAGTGGTGATGGCAGGGTGTTGTCCAGTTTGTATAGCGTATTGTTCTGCAGGAAGTCCATATGCGTCATATCCCATCGGGTTCAGCACGTTGAAACCTTGCAAGCGTTTGTAACGGGCGTAAATATCACTGGCTATGTATCCCAACGGATGTCCTACGTGCAATCCGGCTCCCGACGGATAAGGGAACATATTCAATACGTAGAATTTCTTTTTGCTTTCGTCTTCAGTCACTTGATAGGTATGGTTCTCTGCCCATCTTTGCTGCCATTTCTTTTCAATCTCTCTGAAATTGTATTCCATGATCTATTTTTTGTTATTTAATATCTTTGTTATTAAGTGGTTGCAAAGATAATGAAAGTCGGGGAGATATATGGAAAGAACAGGAAATAAAAAAAACTTCTTGTTATGTATATATATATTGTTTCTATTTACATTTTTTGGAGTGATATAATTAAATATATACCCTCCAAAATTTATTGTATTTATTTAGACAAATAGCAGTTGTAAGATTTATAATCTTCCGAGGATAAGATTATAGAACTTACAAGTATATTATTTAGATGTTTAAGGTGTAGATGTATTATTTTTCCTGTTTCAATACGAATTCTTTGCCAAAATCATCTACAAAACAATTAATTTCCATAACTTTGTTTCATCAATATATCTGATAACTATGAAGTACTTTTTCCTCTTTCTCTTTTTATTTTTTGGTAATTACTCTGTTTGTGCACAACATATGATCTCCAAACAGCTTCCTTTTTTTTATCAACTTTCTTCTAATGAGATTTTTGATATCTATCAGGATAGAGAAGGATATTTATGGATAGGAACCACTAACGGGCTGGCAAGGTATGATGGTTTCCGCTTACAACCTTTTCGGTCTGATTATAAAAATCTGAATTTGCTTACAAATAATTCAATTTCAAATATAGTGGATAATTCTCGCTATGTATGGATCGGTACATGGAAAGGATTAAATCTTTATGATAAACAAACTTGTAAAATAATTCCTTTTCCGGATACAAGACTGCTGGATAAGGGGATTAATTATATGGCAGCAGATAAGGAAGACAATATTTGGATAGGAGCTGGTAATACAATATATAGATGTAATTCTACGGCTTCTATTGCGAGGGAATATGATATTTTTGGCTCGCAACAGAATAAGCATACTATCAATTTTGTTTATCAGGATAGAGAGGGAAATATGTGGGTACTTACGGGAGGAGGCTTGTTCAAGTATGATGATAAGTCAGATTCCTTTATTACTTATCCTCCATTAGGCAAGAATAATGCACCTTATACTATGTGTCAAGATCAATCGGGCAATTATTGGATTGGTACGTGGGGTGAAGGATTATGGCAGTTTTTTCCACAAAAAGAAGGAGAGGAATGTTATAAAAGGCATCATATTATCAATTCCAGAAGTGGGGAAACGGAACCGATCTTTTATAGTATGACGCAAGATAATACATTCGGCTACTTGTGGCTATTGTCTTATAATGAACTTTACGCCTTGCAATATACCGAAGAGGGTACATTGGTATCTGTGGATATACATGATTTGGTAGATACACACATGATGTACACTAAAATCATGAAAGACAGAGAAGGGAATCTGTGGCTGGGGTCTTATGATATGGCATATACTATTTTCTTTGATAATTCGAAGATTGATAATTATCCTTTGCCGCAACTTAAAAAACACATGGGTTGGGATGCAAATATCTTGAATCTTTGCTTGGATAAAAATGATGTAATGTGGGTCAATCAGGATAGATACGGGCTTTGCCTGTATGATTTGTCACAAGATCTATTTGCAGATAATAGTGGTAATAATTTGTCAAATCCGGGCGAAGTAAGCATTATTGTGAAATCCAAGCTTAAGGAAGGAGTATGGATCAGTCCCAGATATGGTGCACGGGTAATGAGAATGACTCATCAGGGTATGAAGATACAGTTGGAAGAGGATATTGATTTGGAAAAACAAATCTATAATCCGGGAAATATCAGGGACTTGATTGAGGATAATAAAGGTAGTTTATGGATTTTTAGCCAGTCGGGGCTTTATGTAAAGCGTCCTGATAATTCTATTTTACTTGTAGCAAGTTCTGATTTTCCAGAGATGTCTTCCTTGACAAGTGATAGGGAAGGTAACATATGGGGAGTGTCTACTGATAAAAAGGTGTACAGGTTAAGCTGTATTGATAGGAATATATCTTATGAATTAAAAGCTTGTATTCCAGTCCTTTCAGGACAGGAAAATGTAAATCATGCCTGTATAGATAGGGAGGGTTTCTTATGGTTGGTTTCTTCTTTAGGAAGAATATTCAAATCGGATACGAATAAAGAGGCATTTGAAAATATGGCTTTGGATAATCAGATAGATGATTGCTCTGTGTTGGGATTACTTGCTGATGAAAACAATGTGTGGATTATAACTAACAAAAAGGTGCTTCAATATAATATTTATCAGAAGGTATGTATGAATTATGCCACTTCGGATGGGAACATATGGGTTGATGTATTCAGATACAGAGCGATAAGCAGGGACAGGCAAGGAGGGCTGTATGTAGGTGGGCATCGTGGTTTTATACATATTCAGTCTGGTAGTGTCTCATTGGCGGATAAGATACAGTTTTCTTCTGTCGTTACGGATGTAAAAATTGAAAATAAAAGTATATTCTTTGCTGAAGATGAATCACTTCATACCATCAACCGGATTTCTTTGGCCCCCAATTCCAGAAATATAGAAATATTTTTTTCATCGCTTATCTATTCATTGAATTCCAAGGTAGAGATGGCTTATAAATTGGATGGAGTAGATAAGGATTGGGTATATCTGCCCTATGATAAGAATTCTGCTTTTTATAATCAGTTAAAGAAAGGTACTTATTCATTCTGGTTAAAATGGAAATATGGACAAGGAAAATGGACGGAAGGCAAAGTTGTATTGGTTATTGTTCAGGCTCCGGCTTTTTATGAAACTTGGTTGGCATATATGGTTTACCTTGTTTTGATTGTACTTGCTGTCTATCTGTCTTTTCATACTTATGCGCAGCGTATTAAAATCAAAAATGAAGTGAAACTAAAAGAAGAGCTGGCACGGACAAAATTGAACTATTTTACAAATATCTCTCATGAATTACTAACTCCGCTGACAGTCATTTCTTGTATTACTGACCATTTGGAACAAAAAGTTCCTGCTATCCGACAACAGTCTGTAATACTGAAATCCAATGCCGACAAACTGAAACGGTTAATACAGCAGATTTTGGACTTTAGAAAGATGGATGTGGGAAAAATGAATCTGAATGTGTCCGAAGGAAATATCAGTGAGTTTATACAGAATATTTGCAAGACGAATTTTCTTCCTCTTGCTCAAAAGAAAGGCATAATTTTAGAGATTGACGTAGAACCATTGGAAATTAAAGGTTATCTGGATTTTGATAAATTAGACAAAATAATATATAACCTGTTATCGAATGCCATAAAATACACTCCCGAATATAAATGTATCAAAGTAAACGTATATCTTATAAATAAGGAAGGAAATAAGGTCTTGGTTATCAAAATAAAGGATGAGGGAATAGGTATCTCACCTAAAGAAATCAATTATATTTTTACTCGTTTTTATAGTAGTAAGAAACGGGTGGGAATAGAATCGAATGGTATCGGGCTTTCTTTGACGAAAGAGTTGGTGAATCTTCATCATGGAACTATTACAGTAGACAGTGAATTAGGTAAAGGTACCTGTTTTACGGTAGAACTTCCCATTGACAGAATGGGGTATAAGCATGATGAAATAGTGGATGAGATGGAAGGTGTGACAATGGATATCACCGAATGTGCAATTGTAGCAGAAGATGACGTTTCATCCGATGGAGCTACGGATAAATCTACCCTTCTGTTGATAGATGATAATGCAGAATTACTCTATATAATGAAAGAGATGTTTAAGGAAAAGTATAGTGTATGGACTGCGGCAGACGGACAGCAAGCTTGGGATAAACTAAGCAATCATGAAGTGGATATGATTATTTGCGATGTGATGTTGCCTGATATCAATGGTTGGGAGCTTTGCACCCGCATCAAGTCGGATTTGCGTTTTAATCATATTCCAGTGATCATACTTACGGCGAAGAACGGTATTGATGACCGGATAGCCAGTTATGATGCCGGAGCGGATGGTTATATTGCAAAGCCATTTGAAATGAAAGTACTTTTTGCCCGTGTGGATAATCTTATCAGATCGTTTAAGATGCGTCAGGCGGCTTTTCGTAAAGAAGAAGACGTCAATTTGGAAACTTTAGCTTATCCGTCTGCTAACAAGTTGTTTCTGCAGTCTATTATTGCAAGCATAGAACAACATCTGGAAGAGTCTGAATTTGATTTGGAAAGACTTTCTGTAGAAATGAACATGTCCAAATCTACTTTATATCGTAAAATAAAGGCTATGACTGGGTTGACGCCTTTGGACTTTGTACGCAATATAAAGATGAAGCGTGCCTGCATGATGTTGCTTGCACGTACTCAGACCATATCTGAAGTGGCATACGCTGTAGGATTCAGTAATCCTAAGTATTTTACGAAATGTTTTAAAGAGGAGTTTGGTATGACTCCTACTGAATACCAACAGTCACATATCAAGGTCTAGTAAAAGAAGGGATAAATTTCTGTCATTAGGGTATTGAAACGTTTCATGAAAGGATTTTATACCTTTTGTAAAGTGTTTCGATACCCTGTTGTTTTTAGGATATGGCTTCTTTTGTTTCATGATTCTTAAATTATAAAGCATGAAGAAAAAGAAGTTACCATTAGTCTGTTGGGATAGTATCAAATTACTAACCGCACTTTTCCTGTTATGGGGAGTTTGTTTCGGAGCAGATGCGTATCCGGAAAGTGAATATCGAAAGCAACTTTTTGATTATGATTGGAAATTCAAGTTGGGAGATTATCCTGACGCTTCATTGAATACATACGATGACGCTGATTGGAGGATACTTGATTTACCTCATGATTGGAGTATAGAAGGAACTCTTGATCCGGAAAATCCAATGGGGAATGATGGAGGTTATTTTCCGGCAGGAACAGGATGGTATCGTAAGTCATTTGAAATATCTTCTAAGTATAGAGGCAAGAAAGTGGGTATTTACTTTGAAGGAGTTTATATGAATTCAGAAGTCTTTGTTAATGGAAAATCTATAGGAATTCGTCCTTATGGATATTCATCTTTTTACTATGATCTGACTCCTTATCTGCGTTATGATGATAAGAATATTATTGCTGTACGGGTAGATAATTCGCAGCAGAAAAATTGTCGCTGGTATACTGGTACAGGCATTTACCGGCATGTGTGGCTGACAGTGATGAATCCTATTCATATAGAGCATTGGGGGATAGCTATAACTACTCCTGAGGTGAGTGAGGAGAGAGCTGTTGTACAAATAAAAACTATTTTGAGAAATGAAACTTCTTCTAACAGACAGATTACCTTGACAACAAAGTTGACTAAAGGAAATGATGAAGCTGGAAAAGGAGAAATAAAAGTGGATTTGCCTGCCAATGGAATAAAGGAAATAACACAAAAAATTTCTGTATTGTATCCTGCTTTGTGGAGTCCTGAGTCCCCTCATTTATATAATGCACACTTTCTAGTGACTGAAGCGGGTGATGTAATAGATAGTATAACGGAATCTTTTGGTATTCGGACGGTTACTTATTCGGCTGAACAAGGATTATTCTTGAATGGCAAGAGAATTATTTTAAATGGTGGATGTTTACATCATGACAACGGTTGTCTGGGGGCAGCGGCTTATGATCGTGCTGAAGAACGGAAAGTAGAATTAATGAAGGCTGCGGGATTTAATGCGGTACGTACTTCGCATAATATTCCTTCAGAAGAGTTCCTCCATGCCTGTGATCGTCTCGGATTATTGGTTATAGATGAAACCTTTGACGGTTGGCGTGACAGTAAGAATCAATATGACTATTCTATTCTTTTTGATCAATGGTGGCAACGGGATATCGAATCCATGGTACTTCGTGACCGCAATCATCCTTCTATTTTTTGTTGGAGTATTGGTAATGAAGTAATTGAGCGTAAAAAATTGGAAGTGGTCACTACAGCTCGAAAGTTGGCCGACTATGTACATAAGTTTGATCCCAGTCGTCCGGTAACTTCTGCTTTAGCTGCTTGGGATAATGACTGGGAAATATATGATCCATTGGCTGCCGTGCATGAAATAGTGGGATATAATTATTTGCTGCATCGAGCGCCGGTTGATCATCAGCGTGTACCTTCCCGTGTTATTATGCAAACTGAATCTTACCCACGAGACGTTTTTGCCAATTGGTCATTGGTTAATGATCATGATTATATTATTGGTGATTTTGTTTGGACAGCTATTGATTATTTAGGTGAATCGGGTATCGGGCGATTTTATTATGCAGGTGAATCGGAAGGTGAACACTATCAACGTAACCATTATCCTTGGCATGGGGCCTATTGTGGAGATATTGATTTAACAGGTTGGAGAAAGCCTATATCACATTATCGTGACTTGTTGTATAATCCTGATAAGAAACTTTATTTGGCTGTAAAAGAGCCGGATAATTATTATGGTAAGGTGAAGGAAACCTTATGGTCTGTCTGGCCTACTTGGGAAAGCTGGAATTGGCCGGGACATGAAGGAAAAGAAATAGAGGTAGAGATTTATTCCCGATATCCCAAAGTACGTCTGTATTTGAATGATAAGCTGATAGGCGAGCAATTTACAGGACAGGAACAGCAATTCAAAGCAGTCTTTCCTATTTCATACGAGCCAGGAATATTGAAGGCGGTAGGTGTGGAATCCGAGATAGAAATAGAGAAAACGATCTTACAGACTGCCGGAAAACCTGTGAAAATTCAATTAACGGCCGATCGTACAAAAATAAAGGCAAATGGTCAGGATTTGAGTTTTATCACAGTAGAAATATTAGATAAGGAAGGCATTCTGGAGCCGAATGCTGATAATCAATTAACTTTTGAAGTGAAAGGGGCAGGTACTATAGTGGCTGTGGGAAATGCTGATTTAAAAGACACGGATAGCTATATCGGTTATCAGCGGAAAGCATGGAAAGGGCGTGCTATAGTGGTAGTAAAAAGTACACGGAAAGAAGGTAAGATAATGTTGAAAGTGGCTTCTCCCGGATTGGTTCCGGCTACTGTATCCATTCGTACAAGTAAATAATAATAACTTTTGTTTAATTCTAAATATAATAGTATGAAAACATTTCGTTTTGTTTTATTGCTGTTTTTGGTATTGAGTATATCCAATACAGCTTGGGCGCAAAACCAGACTGTAAAAGGTAAGGTGATAGACTCTAAATTAAAAGAAGCTCTTATGGGGGTTTCTATTTTGGAAATAGGTACTTCAAATGGTACTGTAACTGATTTGGATGGTAACTTTACGCTTTCTGTTCCTAAAGGAGCTGTATTGCGTATTTCTTATGTGGGATATTTAGTTCAGGAAGTTCCGATAAATGGAAAAACATCTTTGGATATATTTTTGAAGGAAGATACTGAATTATTAGATGAGGTAGTGATTGTGGGGTATGGGGCCCAAAAGAAAGCTACATTATCCGGCTCTGTAACAAGTGTAGGTGGTGAGAAGCTGGCAAAAACTCCAGTAACGAATGTATCACAAGGATTAGCTGGACGTTTACCGGGCGTGGTCGCTGTTTCTAACACTTCAGAACCAGGATATGATGGTGCTACTATTACTGTTCGTGGGGTTAATACCTTTGGAAAAGCTGATCCGTTAGTAGTTGTTGATGGAGTACCTGGACGTTCTTTGGAGCGTATTGATCCAAGTACCATTGAAACGATGTCTGTATTAAAAGATGCTTCAGCAGCTATTTATGGTGCTCAAGCTGCCAATGGAGTTATTTTGATTACAACAAAACGAGGAAAAGCAGGCAAGCCGAGAGTAGGTTTTACTTATAATTATGGAATAGCTGCTCCTACTGTAATACCGGAAATGACCAATGCTGTGGAATATGCCACTTTGATGAATGAAATAGATAAGTATGCCGGTAATAAGGGGCGCTATACGGTAGATGATCTTAGATTATATGCTGATGGTTCCGATCCTTGGGGACATCCGGATACGGACTGGTTTAATGAAACATTGAAATCATGGTCTCCACAAACTTATGCCAATGCTACTATTGATGGTGGTACAGAGAATGTGAAATATTTTGTTAGCGTATCAGCCAAAGGACAAGATGCATTTTATCGTCATAGTGGGTCAAATTACCATCAGTATGACTTGAAGATGAATCTTGATATGAAAATTAATAAATATGTTGATACTTATGTCAATGTAACAGGAAGAATGGAAGATCGGAAATATCCAACCCGTTCTGCAGAGAATATTTTCCGTATGCTGATGCGATCTAAACCTAATTCACCGGCTTATTGGCCTGATGGTCGTCCGGGACCCGACATTGAATTTGGTGATAATCCGGTAGTTATATGTACCAATCAAACTGGTTATGAACGTGATAAGCGTTATGTGTTAAATGGGGATTTCGGAGTTAATATCAAGGTGCCTTATGTGGAGGGATTGACTTTGAAGGCTACTGCGTCACTTGATAAGACGTTCCGTTTTCGTAAAATATGGCAAAAACCTTGGTATTTGTATTCATGGGATGGGACTTCGATGGATGAAAATGGCCAGCCCCTATTGGTGGAAGGAAAGAAAGGGTTTAGTGATCCTCGTCTGACAGAATCAATGGAAGATAATTTGGGGGTATTATTGAGTGGTATCGCTAGTTATAGCCATACATTTGCTCAAGATCATGATGTAAATATTCTAGCAGGTGTAGAACGTATCACGGATAAGGGGGATTCATTTGAAGCTTATCGTCGTTATTTTCTTTCTGCCGCTATTGACCAGCTTTTTGCTGGTGGTCAGGATGAAATGAATAATACAGGTACAGGGTATGAGGAAGCCCGTTTAAATTATTTTGGTCGTGTGAACTATGCTTATAAGTCTAAATATTTGGCAGAGTTTGTTTGGCGTTATCAAGGTTCCTATATTTTTGATCGTTCTAATAAATTCGGATTCTTTCCAGGTATTTCATTAGGATATGTAATATCTGAAGAAGATTTTTTCAAAAAGAAATTGCCCTTTATTAGTTTTGCCAAAGTACGGGCATCATGGGGACAGACAGGAAATGATTTGATTGATCCTTATCAGTATTTGGCTTCCTATACTTTCAATGATTTGATGTATTTGACTAATAATGGTGCAACGATGAACCAAGCATTGAAAGAAGGAGTAGCTCCTAATCAAAATGTGACTTGGGAAACAGCTACACAAAAGAATATAGGTCTTGATTTACAATTTTTGAATGGAGATTTGGCATTTACTATTGACTATTTTCATAATAAACGCAGTGATATTTTATGGAAACGAAATGCTTCTGTTCCGGGCACTTCCGGATTGGTACTTCCTGATGAAAACTTAGGGAAAGTACAAAATCAAGGGGTAGATTTCAATATTGATTATCGTAGAAATTTCAAAGATTTTCGGTTGGGTATAAACTTGAATGGGGTTTATGCTAAAAATAAAATTCTTTTTTGGGATGAGGCACCTGGTACTCCAGAATGGCAGAAGTCCACAGGCAAACCTATCGATTCGGGACTTTATTATGAAGCTATCGGCATATTTAAAGATCAAGCAGCTGTAGATGCGTATCCTCATTGGGCCGGTGCACGTCCGGGGGATATTATTTTCAAAGATGTAAATGGGGACAATGTGATAGATGGCAATGATCGTGTTCGTAATGATAAGAGTCGTACTCCACGATTTACAGGTGGATTGAATGTAGATTTAGGATATAAGGATTTTGACCTTTCATTTTTACTACAAGGTGCTATGGGAGGAGTTTTTTATCAAACGACAGAGTCGGGGGATTTTGCCAATTTCTTAAAAAGTTTTTATGATAATCGTTGGACAGAGGAAAACCCAGATGCCGATTTTCCTCGTACTTATAATCGAAGTAATGAATATTTTATAAATCAGCAGAATACATTCTGGTTGCATAAAACTGATTATATACGTTTGAAGAATATAGAATTGGGATATACTGTACCATCTATATGGAGTAAGAAAATAGGTGTGGAACATTTACGTGTTTATATTAATGCTTATAACCTGCTGACAATTAGTCCTGATATGAAGGATTATGATCCCGAAAACACAAGCGGATCGGGATATAATTATCCGTTGAATAAAGTGATAAATTTTGGAGTAAACCTTACTTTTTAAATAAAATGAAAAATATGAAACGTTTATATGGATTATTTGTATTGCTATGTCTTATGCTAACAGCATGCAATGATGATTTTTTGGATGTGGATCCAGTAGACCGTTATTCAGATGCAGTTGTCTGGACGGATGAATCATTAATAACTTCTTTTGTTAATAATATTTACGAGGGACAGAAATGGGGATTTCATACCGTAATGCTTTCTTCTTTGTGCGATGAGTCAATGGAGGTTTGGGCATGGGAGAGCCAGCCAGTAGTGATGAGTGAATTGAGTCCTAGTTATCAAGGTATTCTTGCTCCTAATTTTTGGATTATAACCTTCCATAATATAACTTGGACCAATCTTTATAAAAATATCCGTGCCTGTAATATCTTTTTTGAAAATGCAGAGAAATATGCTTTAGAAGGAGATGTTGTCGATAAATTGAAAGGTGAAGTGCATTATTTACGTGCTTATTTTTATTATTGGTTGTTGAGCCAATGGGGTGGTGTCCCTTTGATTGAGAAATCTTTTACTCCTTCTGATGATTTACTCGTAGCTCGTAATACGTTTGAAGAAACGGTAGATTTTATTGTGAAAGATTTAGATGAAGCAGCTTCTATTTTGCCTTTGAACGGAGATAAAGCCCGTGCAACAAAAGGTGCTGCTATGGCTTTGAAAGCCCGTGTCCTGCTTTATGCGGCTAGTGACTTATTTGTTTCTCAGTCTTTATGGGCATCCGGTTATGAGCATCCTGAACTTATAGGGTATGTGGGAGGTGATCGTACGGAACGTTGGCAACGGGCTAAAAAGGCTGCTAAAGCTGTTATGGATTTAGGTATATATCATCTGTATGGTGAAAATGGAGGATGGAAAAATAGAGAGGAAGCTACTCAAAACTATGCTGATATTTTCTTGTGTCATAATTCGGATGAAGATATTATGGTACAATATTATGATTATGTAAATCATAATAGCAGTGATTTTCAATTGCCTCGTGTTGGTTTGTTCAATAGTCCTAATGGTTTTCATGGTTGGGGTGGAAATACTCCTACAGGACAATTAGTTGATTCTTACGAAATGGCAGATGGTAGTAAATTTAGTTGGGATAATCCACAACAAGCAGCTTACCCTTATCAAAATCGAGATCCTCGCTTCTATGCTTCTATTATGTATAATGGTTCTTATTGGCGTCAACGTCCGGATGATACAGTAGGTAGTGATCCTGAAGGAATAGTACAAACTGCTTATTATCAGCAGTCAGATGGAAGTTATACACCAGGCTTAGATACTCGCCAAGGCCCTATTGAAGATTGGAATGGTTCTTACACAGGATATTATATGCGTAAATTTTTAGACCCTTCAGTTAATCATCAGTATGATAAACAACCTTATCCTTGGCGTCAGATACGTTATGCTGAAGTTTTGTTGAATTATGCTGAAGCATGCATAGAATTAGGTGAAGATGTTGAAGCTCGTAAGTATATCAATATGATTCGTAAAAGAGCGGGAATGCCTGATATACCAAATTCTGAAACGGGAGATGTCTTGAAAGAGCATTATCGTAATGAACGTAAAATAGAATTAGCTTATGAACAACATCGTTATTTTGATATCCGCCGTTGGATGATTGCACCTGAAGTGATTAAGAATGTTCAGGGAATAGATATTCGCTATCCTTATGGAGCTACAGAGCCTAATTATTCCATTATTGATGTGCAGGAGAGAAAATGGAATGATAAGTCTTATTTACTCCCTATTTATCTAGATGAAATGCAGAAAAATGATTTGTTGATACAAAATCCATTATATTAAAAAATTATACATAGATAAGCCCGTAGCTTAATGATAGCTACGGGCTTTGTTAAAAAGAATGATTTTTTATTCCACTCCCAAATCTTTATAAGTTCTCGGAGCCGGAACAGAAGGTAACGGTTTGCGATCCTTCAGCTCTTGTAGAATTACTTCAATAGCTTTATTCAACTGCTGGTCTTCACCTGACTGTTCTTTTACCGGATCATTATCAATCAGAATATCAGGGTCCACTCCATGATTTTCTACTATCCATTGACCGGTCTTTGCATCATAATTGGTAAAGAACGGAACACGCACATCCGTACCATCCATATAAGGTAACGGACCACTGATACCGACAATGCCACCCCATGTACGAGTACCGATAACTTTACCGATTTTATTTGCCTTGAAACTCCATGGGAACAAGTCACCGTCTGAAGCCGAGTATTTATTGATCAGCAATACTTTCGGACCCACTAGTGTTGCATCAGGAATGGTACCGATTTTAGTTGATCCACGACGCATGGTCAGGCGATAGGGTTCACGAAGCAAACGTTCGATAATCATTGGAGATACATTACCACCTCCATTGGCACGGTCATCAATAATCAAGGCTTCTTTATCGAGTTGGGGATAGAAGTAGCGGGCGAATTCATTCAGGCCGTCCGGTCCCATATCGGGAATGTAGACATAGCCTACACGGCCATTAGTTGCTTCTTCCACTTTTTTGATATTATTCTGTACCCAGTTATAATGATACAATGGGTATTCATTGTCTAATGGTTTAATGACTACTTTACGTGCTCCTTTACTTGATGCGGTACGGTTTATGCTTAGTTCAGTCAAGACATTGGCTTTGCCTGCCAGCAGACTGTAAATGTTATCAACAGTAGCTGTTGAAATGCCATCAATAGCTGTGATATAATCTCCTTCTTTTACTCCGATACCCGGTTCTGTAAGGGGAGAACGCAGTTTCTGACTGTAAATTGCACCCGGTAGAATTTTGTCAATACGGTAGAAACCACTCTTGTCACGACTCAGTTCAGCTCCCAGCAATCCCATTGGAATACGTTCGGGACCTTTTATTTCACCCGGATTCACATAAGCGTGTCCGCAAGCCAGCTCGGCAATCATCTCACCGATGATATAGTTCAAGTCCAGACGGGTTTTTGCATGGGGAACTAATACAGCATATTTTTCTTTAATTCCTTTCCAATCTGCTCCATGCATATTTTCCAGATAGAATCCGTCACGGAAAGCCCGCCATGTTTCATCGAATATCTGAGCCCATTCCTGACTGTAGTCAATGGGAGCAATCATGTCATCCAAGTTGACGTTCTCTTCCAATGAGGCTTTAGTGCATGGAAAATCACAGATATACAGATTATTTCCTTTAAAGAACAATGCTTTCCTATGATTGGCAGCTACATCCATATATGCTCCTTCGGCCACGGTTTCTTCTTTTTGTTCGGTCAAATCATATACTTTGGTACTTCTACCACTGGCATACCACACTTTTTTACCGTCTGAATAGAAATTATCGTAGTTACCTGCTTGTAAAGGCAGTTTAATCAGTCTTCCGGGCAAGCCTTCCGGATCAATTTTAACTGCATTATTTGTGGCTTCCGTTTTTTTATTGACAGCATCAGTTGCCTGTTGTTCTATGCTGACCATTTCATCCGAAGGTAATAAAGGTGATGGCGTATCATTGGCGAGCATGGCCATATAGACTCCTCCCATACGATTATAGGCATGGTTCCACTCTGTCTGGCTGTAAATGGGATTAAAGTCCCTTTCAGAATTGAATATGAGGTACTTTCCATCTGTGCTGAAAACAGGTGAAGAAGAATTGTACCATTTTTCGGTTACCGGATATTCCTTACCTGAAGTCAGATGGTATACATAAATGACACTCATGTTATTAGCTCCGGATTTAGTATAGGTAATCCACTGGCTGTCTGGTGAATAGTTTACTTCATAGAACTCTCCTTCCGGATTCTGCATGACAGTCCGTTTCGCTTTTGAGGCAATATCAACTTCTACGATACGGTTTTTACGGTCGGTATAAAGTATTTTCTTGCTGTCCGGGCTCCACATCAGTTGGCGGATATAAGTATCATTGTTTTGGGTCAGTTGGATGGGATCACCCCCTTCGACAGATTGCAGCCAGATTTCAGTTTCACCGGTACGGTCACTGATATAGGCTATTTGTTTACCGTTCGGACTCCATTCTCCTTCCCGTTCATTGGCTCCCGGGGTGCGGGTGATATCACGGGTTACCCCTTTTTCGGCAGGGACATCGAATACCTCTCCGCGGGCAGTTACTGCCAGGCGGTGCCCATCCGGTGAAAGACTGGCGGCAGTCAGGTTATCTGCTACCCGTTTCATTTCTTTTCGGGCATAGATATTGTCTGAAGTCAGCGTGATGGAGATTTTTTCTGATTTGCGCGTTTTAGGATCCAGTTTATAGAGGTATCCTCCATGTTCGTAGACAATTATTTGTCCGTTACTGCTGGGGAATTTTACATCATAATCCGTATAGTGGGTTACTTTTTCAGTTTGTTTGGTCCGGATATTATAAACAAAGATATTCATGGTGCGATCCCGATCGGAAATAAAGTAGATTTCCTCTCCTATCCACATAGGGATAATATCTTGTGCAATATTATTGGTGATATTCTCTACTTTCTTGGCAGCCGGATCATAAATCCAAATGTCATCTGCCATGCCACCGCGATAATATTTCCAATTACGGAATTCTCGCATAACCCGGTTGTAAGCCAGCTTTTTTCCATCGGGGGAATAGCTGCAAAAACCTCCTTCGGGTAATGGAATCACTTCGGACATTCCTCCGTTTTTTGATATACTCCACAGCTTGCCATCGAAACCGTCACTGATACGATTGCGGTAGACTATGTTTTTCCCATCAGGTGTCCAAGTCATTACAATGTTATTGGGACCCATTCGGTCTCCTAAGTCATCCCGGCTGTTTGTTGCTGTATAGGTAAGCCGTTGGGGTTCGCCTCCATCGGTTGGAATCAGATATACTTCAGTGTTACCGTCATATTGACCGGTGAAAGCAATTGATTTTCCATCCGGAGAAAAACGTGCGAACATTTCATAACCGATATGGGAAGTCAGCTTTTGTGCTTCTCCTCCATTCAAAGGTGCTTTGTACAGATCTCCGGCGTAAGAAAAGACAATGTCGGAGCCATTAGTAGCGGGGAAACGGAGTAACCTAGCCTCATCGGCATGTCCGGTGAAAGCTGTTCCTGCCAGTAACAGGGAGAATAATAGCTTTTTGTTCATTTTATTTAGGGTTTGATTTTCGTCGGAAACAAAGTTAGGTATTATTATTTAGATTATGAGCTGGAACTTATTTCTTTTTTCAGTTGATTATTACTAGAGTTTTTTAATAAGAAATAGTTTTATTGGCATAATATTTTTAAGAAATGCTATATTTGCAATATTAATAGTCTTAATAAAGATGGATGCAAGTATAGTAGATAAAGATTTGATTGAAAGAATAAACAAAGGAGAAGAAAAAGCTTTTGAGGTTTTATATAATAGCTATTTTGTCTATCTCTGTGCTTGTGCTAATTCTTATATCTTTAACCCTGTGGAAGCGCAAGATATAGTTAATGAGACTTTTGCTAAAATATGGTATAGGCGTGGTGAGTTATCTTTTCCTATTCATGCTTATTTGATACGTGCTATTCAGAACGGGTGTTTGAATTACCTCCGTTCGCTTCACAGTCGTGAAAGAATTATAGATGAATACCGTGAAGCATTACTTGAGTATCAAGAAGAATTTTGTACTTCTGAGTGTTCGCCTTTGCAAGAAATGGAATTAGCTGATTTGGAAAAATCAGTCCAAAATATAGTGTCTTCCTTGCCTGATAAATGCAGGTTCATTTTTGAGCAATATCTTTATTCCAATTTGACTCCTCAAGAGATTGCAGATAAAAATAATATTTCAGTCAATACAGTCAGAGTACATGTAAAAAATGCCATGGATAAAATAAGAGAAAAGGTGGGATCTAGAGTGGGGATTCTATTATTTTTTCTTTTCTAAAAAAAGAATGAAAAAAATCTGTTTTTGGCTTAAATGTTTTGTCTGTTGCCTGTGTATTATCTATAGATAATTCCAAAGATATAAAATGAACAGCCAAATAGATGAATTTGAACAAATAATGCTGGATTATCTGAAAGGCGAAATCTCGTCTGAAGATATGCAGAAACTAACTATATTACTGAAAAGAGAGAATGTTTGTCGCGAAAAATATCGTGAAATAGCCCGTTCTTATGCATTGGCATCCTCTTCTTGGTTTGCACGCAGGAAAGAGCAGAATTTAGAACAATTGCGTGATACTTTAAATTTTCATTCTTCCCGTAAACATTCATTTTTCCGCAAAATAAGTGTTTGGGGAAGTGTGGCTGTATGGGCTTTGCTGATTGGTTGCAGCATAACGTGCTTTTATTTATATCATTCGTCTGGTCAAGAGGTTCTTGCTCCCTCCTATTGTCAGATTGAAATTCCCCAGGGAGCCAGTTCAAAATTACTATTACCCGATAGTACCATTGTTTTTCTGAATGGGGGAACGGTTTTAAAATATGATGCTTTGTTGCGGCATCAGGCTGACCGGGAAGTTTTTCTTTCGGGCGAGGCTTATTTCAAAGTTGCCAGGAATGTGCGCAAACCTTTTATCGTCCATACGGGGGAACTGAATATACAAGTGCTGGGTACGACATTTAATGTAGCTTCTTATCCTGATGATGCAGAAATAAAAGTGAGTCTTGTAGAGGGTAGTGTGAATGTTTATACTACTTCAGATGCTAAAAAGAATATACTGCTTTCCCCTGATGAACAGGCTGTTTTTAATAAGGATGATAAGGCTTTGTTTATGAGGAAGATAGATGCTTCTTCTCAAGCAGCTTGGACTACAGGAAGATTGGTATTTGTCAATGAAAAGTTATTTGATATTTTGAAATCAATCGAAAAAAAATATGACGTACAGATACTTGTGCAGTCCCGGAAAGTCTATACTGAATATTTTTCAGGAAGTATAGATGCGAATCTGACCTTGGATGAAATCCTTTCTTATCTGGATGTGGATAATAAGTTTATGTGGAGAAAGAAAGGAAAAACAATAGTCGTTACAGACCGTTGACGGATAAATAAGAAGTACATGCCTAAATAATTGTTAACTAAAAATTCTAAGTATGAAAAAAAACTTTTGTAAAGTTCGTAGGGAACATTGGTTCTCTCTTGTATGGGTCGTTTCATTTTTACTATGGGGGAACGTCGCTATGGCCGCATTGCCTATTCAGGAGGCAAGGTTTTCTATGCAACAGCATTCAGTAGCTTTGAGCCGGGTTTTTCATGAGATTGAAAAGCAGACCGGTTACTCTTTCCTTGTTCGCAATAATGATATCAATATGAATGAGAAAGTGTCTATTGATGTCAGAAATAAAAGTGTGGAAGAAGTGCTTGAGATGTTGTTTGCAGGGAGAAATATCTGCTATAAAGTGGAAGGGGAACATATTTCTGTTTATAAGCCTCAGCAAGCAAGACAGAATACAATTACCGGATTAGTAATGGATGTGGCAAAGGAACCGATTATCGGTGCTTCTGTTGTGGTAATGGGGACTACTAACGGGTGTATCACGGATTTTGATGGAAAATTTTCTTTAGAAGTTCCTGAATTTCCTGTGAAGTTACAAATAAGTTATATTGGTTATAAGTCTCAAGAAATAGCCGTGCATGATACAAAAACCATTCAGGTGGTATTGCGTGAGGACACTGAAACTTTAGACGAAGTGGTGGTAGTGGGCTACGGCTCACAGAAAAAGGCAAACCTGACAGGAGCCGTTGCCTCGGTCAAAATGGATGAAGTGATTGGTGACCGTCCGCTGGTTAATGCCGCTGAGGCGTTGCAAGGAACCGTGCCGGGATTACTTGTTTCAAGTAATGGTAATGATCCAGGACAAGGGAAGAAATTTCAGGTTCGCGGAGCTTATTCTGTCGGTATAAAGAACGATGATGGTTCGTATGGTAATACCATTGAACCGTTGGTACTGATTGATAATGTGGAAGGTGATATTGATATGATTAATCCTGAAGATATTGAGACGGTAACTGTTTTGAAAGATGCTGCTTCGGCAGCTATTTATGGTGCGCGTGCAGCAGGTGGTGTTATTCTGATTACTACCAAACGTCCTAAAGGTGGTACTAGTTTTCAATTGAATTATAATAATAATTTTGCCTTTTCGAATGCTATAAACCTTCCCAAACAAGCTCCGCTAATGGATTATCTGCAAGCTTACTCGGATGCTGCCGGTGATCAGTTTTGGACTCCCGGGGCTCCTAGTGTAAGTAGATGGATGGAGTTGTTGAAGCAATATCAACAAGATCCTTCTTCATTGCAGACTATGGGGGATGGTATTTATAAGGATACGGATGGGTCACTTTATTATATGAATGAAAAGGACTTGGTGAAGAATATGCTCGAAACCAGTTTTCAGATGACTCATAATATTTCTGCTACCGGCGGTACGGATAAATTGAGATATAGATTATCCGCTGGTTATTTATCGAATGATGGTATTCTAGTGACTAATAAAGATAAATATGACAGAATGAATGTAAGCAGTTTTGTTTCCGCAGATATTACATCTTGGTTCACACAAGAAGCTACACTAAGCTATGCACATAGTAAAAAGACTTTGCCGGCATCAGCTTTGGGTGGTATTTATTCCACTCGTCTGGCATCTTTTTATCCCGAAGGAGTGTGTCCGGAGGGAGCGGATGATTTGGGTGGAGAAGGACTACCCTATTTTACTCCGAGGAATCAGGTAGAATGGTCAAATCCTTCAAAAACGATTAATGACAATCCGCGTATTTTTTTTAAATCTATTTTGAAGCCTCTGAAAGGGTTGGAGATTGCATTTGAATATACATTTGATAAAAATATATATGATTATCATTGGTATACCGGAAGTGTGCCCTATACTACTATACAAGGAGGTAAAGATGTAACTCCGACCAATGATTATCTGCGTAAGTACAAGCAATATACAGACTATAATGCTTTCAACCTGTATGGGACGTATGATTTTTCTTTAGGCGATCATCGTTTTAAGGTTATGGCTGGTTTCAATCAGGAATCGAAATATAAAGAAACTTTAGATGCCTACTCTTATGGACAGGCTATTACAGATATTCCTGCTATGGGATCAGGAACTTCTACCATCAAGGTCAATGACTCTTATGATGAATTTGCCGTGCGTGGTGGTTTCTTTCGTGTGAATTATAATTATAGAGACAAATATCTTTTAGAAGTGAATGGACGTTATGACGGTTCTTCTAAATTTCCCAAAGAAAACCGGTTTGGTTTCTTCCCTTCTGTTTCTGTGGGCTGGCAGATTGCACAGGAAAAATTCATGGAAGCTACACGCGATTGGCTGGGAGGATTGAAAATACGTGCATCTTATGGTGAGATTGGTAATCAGAATGTTCCCTCTTATTCCTATACTCCGACTATGGAATTGAATAATAAGTATAACGGATGGTTATCAGGTAGTGATTTTGTAACCGCCATTAGTTCATTACCAGCGTTGGTCAGCAACAGCTTTACATGGGAAAAAGTGGGAACACTGGATTTCGGATTGGATATATCTTTGCTGAACAATCGTTTGAATGGTACATTTGATTGGTATCAACGGGATACTAAAGGTATGCTTGCTCCAGGTATGCAGTTACCGGGAGTGGTGGGTGCGAGCGCCCCATATCAGAATACGGCCGACATGCGTACTACTGGCTGGGAACTAAATTTGAACTGGAGAGATCAGATTGGTAAAGTAAGTTATCGTGTTGGTTTCAACTTGTCAGACAGTAAATCTAAAATAATGAAATATAATTCCAATGAGTCAAAAATACTAACGAGCACATTGAGCAACGGAAATACTTTTTGGAATTATTATGAAGGAAAGGAAATTGGAGAAATCTGGGGTTATGAAGCTAATGGATTTTATACAGTTGATGATTTTGAAAGCACCTCGTCTTGGATATTAAAGGATGGAATTACCGCTTTGGAGGGATATTCACCGCGGCCGGGTGATTTGAAGTTTAAAAACTTGAGAGATGAAGAAGGGAAAGAAAATATCATTACTTCCGGTAATAACACAGTGGACAATCCGGGAGACCGTAAAGTTATCGGGAACAATATGCCTCGTTATCTATATGGTATCAATTTGGGGGCTAGTTATGGAGGTTTTGATTTGAATATCTTCTTGCAGGGAACAGGTAAACGTGACGCTTGGATTGCCAATACATTGAATATGCCTTTATACGCGGATTTTAAATTTGTACCTTTGTATGATGATTTGAGCAATTATTGGAAACCAGCCGATTTAGCAGCAGGTGATTATACTTGCAGCAATCCGAATGCTGAATTTCCACGTGTTTATGGAAATTATGGAAACCAAGGCTCTAACTATCGTCAATCGGACAAATTTCTGTCAGATGCTTCTTATTTACGTATTAAAAATGTAACTCTGTCCTATACAGTTCCTAAGGCATGGGTGTCGAAGCTGACATTGAAGCAGTTGAAAGCATTTGTCAGCATTGAAAATTTGGCTACGTTTTCATCATTACCGAAGGGAATTGATCCGGAGACTTTGAATTGGAACTATCCTGCATCGCGCACAGTTTCATTTGGTATAAACCTTACATTATAAATCACCTTTTAATCGAGTAAGCAATATGAAAAAGATATTTATAAGTTTTGCCATCTTGGCAGGCGTTACGCTCTCGGGATGTAACGATAGTTTTTTGGATAAACTTCCGGTAACTGATCCGACGGAAGAAACCGTTTTTAAGTCATACGATAATTTTTTGGCATTTATGTGGCCTTGTTATGAGATGTTTTCAAACACGGATATCGCTACCTCTGTAAATGGAATAGGGCAAAATTCTCACTATCAAGGAGATATAAATGCAGGTTTTATGGATTCTAAGTATGAGTCCAGCTCTAATAATTATGCTTACCAGAAGATAACAAGCACAGCTACGGGAAATGGCTGGAGCTTTGGATACTTGCGTCGTATCAATATGATGCTGACGCACATTGATGGTTCCAATCTGACGGATGTTGAGAAAAACCATTGGAAGGCAGTAGGTTATTTTTTCCATTCTTACTGGTATATGGAACTGATAAATCGTTTTGGTGATATTCCTTGGATAGAAACCGTTCTGAATGATGAATCTCCCGAGGCGTATGGTCCTCGGGTGGCTCGTAAAGAAGTGGCGGATAAAGTTCTGGACCGTTTGAAATGGGCGGAAGAAAATATAGGCGATTTCCAAAGCAGGGATGGTGATAACACCATTAATCGTGACTGTATTCGTGCGGCTATTTCACGTTTTACATTACGTGAGGGAACGTGGCGCAAATATCATGAACTTGGAGATTATGATAAGTATTTCACGGAATGTATTCGTGTGTCCAAGTTATTGATGGATGATTATCCTACTTTATATTATGGCACGGACGGACAGCCTGCTGCGGGTTATGGCGAGATGTGGACAACAGAAAGTTTAAAGGGGATTCCGGGAGTGATTCTATATAAGGAATATGTCGATGATATCAATAACTGTAACTATAGTTATATGGAGCATACCTCTTCGCATTATGTGGAGATGAATCAAAAGACCGTTGATCTATATTTGATGAAAAACGGTAAACCTATTTTGAATCATGCTTCCAGTTATCATGGTGACAAGGATATGTATGCCACATTCCGTGATAGAGACCCCCGCTTGTATCATACCGTAATCCCTCCTTACAAAGTAAAAGCGGGTAAAGGAGACTATCCTACTTGGTCATATACAGATGATCCTGCCGATCGTGAATATATTGATATTATGAAACCTAATGAATCATGTTCTAATCCGGGTACAGGCATGAAACGTTTGCCCGGTCAGAACTGGAGTGCTTCGTTGGTTCCTGAAATTCCTCGATTGGGAACAGGGGCGTTTGTTACATGCCGATCGGGCTATTATGTCTGGAAGAATTGGAGCCAGTGGGAAAAGAGTTTTAATAACGGTGCACAAAACACAGCCGACAAGCCTATTTTTAAGATAGAAGAGGTTTTATTGAATTATGCCGAAGCCATGTTTGAAGCAGGGCAGTTCAATCAACCGGTTGCTGATATTACTATTAATAAATTGCGTGACCGTGCTGGAGTTGCTCAAATGGTTGTTGCTGATATTAATGATAGTTTTGATCCTAATCGTGGCAAATACTACCCTAAAGGCAATGATAATGGCATTTTGGTGGATCCTGTATTATGGGAGATACGTCGTGAAAGAATTATTGAGCTGATGGGAGAAGGTTTTGGTTTCTATGATATCAGACGTTGGAGAATGGCACCTTGGTTCTTGAATAAGACTGCAACAGGATTATGGCTTTCAAAAGAAAAGGCGGCAGCGGCGGGATATACTTTGTATAACACGGAGACAGGCTATTCGGATGGAGCAACAGGGACAATGAAAGAGGGATATCTGTATTTGTTCAATGACCCATTGAAAGAGGGCAAAGGATGGTTGGAGAAATATTATTTATATCAGGTTCCGACAACTGAAATATTGTTGAATCCTGCTTTGGAACAGAATCCAGGTTGGTAAATAGGTAAATGTTAATATAAAGTCGTCTTTATATAATTTTTATTTGAGGCGACTTTATTATTTCATCAATTGGAATATTTTCCATATCTTGCTCAAAGAAAAACTAATTCAATAAACTGTATAATGAAAAATCGAAACCTCTTTCTTTTAACCAGTGGGCTGGCATTTCCTTTATTAGGTGCTTATGCCCAGAAAACCCCTAAACCGAATATCATTTATATAATGTGTGATGATATGGGGTATGGTGATTTAGGGTGTTACGGTCAGCCCTACATCAGTACACCGAATATTGATAATATGGCTAAAGAAGGTATGCGTTTTACACAAGCGTATGCCGGTAGTCCGGTGAGTGCTCCATCACGTGCGTCATTTATGACCGGGCAACATTCCGGACATTGTGAAGTACGTGGGAACAAGGAGTACTGGCGCGATGCCCCTGTTGTGATGTATGGAAATAATAAGGAATATGCCGTGGTGGGGCAACATCCATACGATCCCGGTCATGTGATTATACCTGAAATAATGAAAGATAACGGTTATACTACCGGTATGTTTGGTAAATGGGCAGGGGGCTATGAGGGATCTGTGTCTACGCCGGACAAACGGGGTATTGATGAATATTATGGTTATATCTGTCAGTTTCAGGCTCATTTATATTATCCGAATTTCCTGAACCGGTATAGTAAATCGGCTGGTGATACGGCAGTGGTTCGTGTAGTGATGGATGAGAATATCAACTATCCTATGTTTGGTAAGGACTATTTCAAACGTCCGCAATATTCTGCGGATATGATCCATGAAGAAGCAATGAAATGGTTGGATAAACAGGATGGCAAGCAACCTTTCTTTGGTATTTTTACTTATACGCTTCCTCATGCAGAGCTGGCGCAGCCCGAAGATTCTATTCTGACAGGTTATCAAAAGAAGTTTTTTGAAGATAAAACTTGGGGTGGACAGGAAGGATCAAGATATAATCCGTCGGTACACACCCATGCGCAGTTTGCCGGCATGATTACTCGCTTGGATTATTATGTAGGAGAAGTTTTGAACAAATTAAAGGAGAAAGGACTGGACGAAAATACCATTGTGATTTTTACCAGTGATAACGGCCCTCATGAAGAAGGAGGAGCTGATCCTACCTTTTTTGGTCGTGACGGCAAACTTCGTGGATTGAAACGTCAATGTTATGAGGGAGGTATCCGTATTCCGTTCATTGTACGTTGGCCGGGCAAAGTACCCGAAGGAACGGTCAATGATCATCAGTTGGCTTTCTATGACTTGATGCCTACATTTTGTGACTTGGCAGGTGTGAAGAATTATGTAAAGAAGTACACTAACAAGAAAAAAGATGTGGATTATTTTGATGGTATTTCTTTTGCTCCGACTTTGTTAGGGCAGGAAGGACAGAAGAAACATGATTTCTTGTATTGGGAATTTGATGAAACCGATCAGATTGGTGTACGTATGGGAGACTGGAAGATGGTAGTGAAAAAAGGGACTCCTTTCCTTTACAATCTTGCTACAGATATTCATGAAGACCATGATATCGCTGCCGGACATCCGGATATTGTGAAACAAATGAAAGAGATTATCAGAACACAGCATACTCCGAATCCTCATTTCTCTGTGACTTTGCCTTCATTTGAATAAATAGATTTTTTATTCTGATATTCCTCAATCTATTCATTTAGATTGAGGAATATTTTTTTATGTTCCATAAACCTGCTATCTTTGTCTCGCAAATTTAAAAATATTCCGATGAGAATTTAAAACATTCATTTCCATACAACTATTTGTTTTTACGTTGGGACAGCAGGCGAAATAATTTCGTTTGTTGCGCAATAGTTGTCTTCTTATTCCAACTACGAACTTTTCAGTATTCATATTTAAAATTCTTAGAAAGAGTATGTGTATACATGTACAGTCCATTACTTACATGCATCCGGATAAAGATGTGCTTTTCAGTAATGTCAGTTTTACTATCAGTAAAGGGCAAAAAGTAGCCCTCATCGGAAACAACGGTTCGGGAAAATCTACCTTGATGCGATTGATAACTAAAGAGCTATTACCTTCTGAAGGACAAATTATATGTCCGGATATCCCCTATTCTATTCCACAGCATTTTGGTCAGTTTAATCATTTGACAGTAGCCGGGGCATTGGGAATAGAAAGAAAGTTATATGCACTTCATGCCATTTTACAGGGAGATGCTTCGATAGAGCATTTTACGGCTTTGGCGGATGACTGGAAAATAGAAGAGAAAGCGGTTGCTGCTTTGAATGAATGGGGGTTGGTAGGAGTACCTCTTTCCTATCCCATGCATTTGTTGAGTGGCGGTGAGAAAACAAAAGTTTTTCTAGCAGGAATTACTATATACTCTCCTGCTTTTATTTTGATGGATGAGCCTACCAATCATTTGGATGACGAAAGCCGTATCCGGCTGTACCGTTTTATAACTACTGCTGCAGCAGGGATACTGGTTGTCAGCCATGACCGGACATTACTCAATTTACTTTCTTCTACCTATGAGCTTACTGCAAAAGGTGTCACTTATTATGCTGGAAATTACGATTTCTATAAAGAACAGAAGAAATTGGCTGTAGAAGCTCTGCAAACCCGGTTGAAGGAGAATGAAAAGCAATTACAAAAAGCCCGAAAGCAGGCACGTGAGGTAATGGAGCGTCAACAAAAGCATGATGTGCGAGGTAAAAAACAAAATGTGAAGAAAGGAGTCGGAAAGATGGCAATGCATACATTCAGGGATCAGGCTGAGAAAAGTACTGTCCGTTTAGGAGATGTTCATGCTGATAAGATCCGTTTTTTGGCAGGAGAAACAGTAGAACTGCATAAAGCTTTACCTGATATGAAGGCGATGAAAGTAAATTTCAATTCATCTTCTTTGCATATCGGTAAGATACTTATCGTAGCTTCAAGTGTGAATTATTCGTATGGAGAAAATCCTTTGTGGTCTTCTCCTCTTGAGTTTACCATCAAAAGTGGTGACCGTATTCATTTGAAAGGAAGTAATGGTAGTGGTAAAACAACTTTATTGAGGTTGATAACCGGAAGTCTTGCTCCTACTCAAGGTTCTTTGATACAGGCAGAAGGGCTGACGTACGTTTATCTTGATCAGGAATATTCTATAATTCGTAATGATTTGTCGGTATTGGAACAACTTGCCTTATTCAATAGTGAATTGTATGATAATGAATTGAGAACGATTCTCAACCGTTTTTTGTTTCCTGTTTCCACATGGAACAAGAAGTGTAGCTATCTGAGTGGAGGTGAGAAGATGAAACTTTCTCTCTGTTGTCTTATGGTGAGTGCACAGGCCCCCGATGTTTTTATTGTGGATGAACCTACTAATAATATTGATATTCTGAGTATGGAGATATTGACCGAAACTTTGAAGGATTATCAAGGCACTTTGTTGGTGGTGAGTCATGACAACTATTTTGTGCAACAAATAAAGGCAGATAAGCAGATTGAGTTGTTCTGATGTTTTTATTTTGTCAAGTGCGGCATTTTTGTTTTAAATATAGAATTTGACAAAAATGCCGCAGACTTGATTTATTTTATTCGGAGTTATTATTGCAGTGTCAGCGTCTTTACTTGTAATTCAGCATCTTTAGAATTACCCCCTACCATTATGTCGAAGTTTCCGGCTATGGTGCGCATGGTATTTGTCTGCGCGTCCCACCATTCCAATTGTTTGGGTGTTAACTCTAATTCTACATTGACTGTTTTTCCTGCAGGAATTTGTACACGTTTGAAAGCACGCAGTGTTTTAACCGGTCCTTCCGCATCTTCTTGTTTTTTCAGATATACCTGTACTACTTCTTCCCCGTCACGATTACCGGTATTGGTTACAGGAACAATAATTTTGGCAGTTTCTCCTACTTTAATCGTTTGCTCCAGTTTGATGTTACCATAGTTAAAAGTGGTATAACTCAAACCATAACCGAATGGGAAAAGAGGATCACCTTTAAAATAACGGTAAGTACGTCCTGTCATATTATAATCTTCAAAATCAGGTAATTGCGTTATGTTCCGGTAAAAAGTAACGGGCAGTCGTCCTGCAGGATTGTAATCTCCAAACAAAACTTCGGCGGCAGCTTTACCTCCGGATTGTCCCGGATACCATGCTTGTAAAATGGCCTGACAATATTTGGTTTCGGGCTCCATGGCAATGGGTGATCCGGAAAAATTAACGAAAATAACTTTTTTCCCGGCATCACAGAGTGCTTTTATCAATTCACGCTGAACAGCCGGAAGTTCGATGTCAGTACGGTCTCCTTTGCGGAATCCCGGTAAATTGACACCCATCTCCTCTCCTTCCAAACTTGGAGATATACCGCCTGCAAATATAACTACATCAGCATCTTTCTAGGGGGCTCAGATTAAAAAGTACCACGAAGCATTAACGGGCGGATGCGCTGAAACGCCCTATCCATCGGCTTTTTAGAAGATTCGGGCAGATTCGCCTATTAAAAACAAAAAGTGACATTACGTTGCATTTGGGTGACATTCCACCCCTTATAAGAACCCAATAAAGCCTCTATTGGAGCATTACCACTCATTTACCCTTAAAATGCCCTAGAATAGCCTGTAAAGCGGTTTTAAATAACAAAAACCGTCCATAGGATGTAGCGTTTCACACTCTCCATATATTCAACTCGAAATGTTAATAAAACTGTTAAAAATCAGTATGGGCATTCAAATGGGCATTCAATGGACATTCACCGTAAAAAACAAAATGTTCTAGATGGACATTCAATGGACATTCAAATTGCCCGTTTTTTTTTATTGAGTTTTGATATATAATACATAAAAATATATCGAGATTACAGGAAAATAATGTGAGTTTACCCCCTTAATACATATAGAATTATAGCGCATTTTATTTAATACACTGATTATTAGCAATTTATATACAAAATGCTTATATTTGCATAGATTCAAGCTGCAAATTATGTGTTGGTGTGTGAAATAGACGCGTCGAAGTGCTCCCAGTATTATAACTGGGGCACTTTAAAAACAGTGAATCTAGCCAATTCGTTATATAAGTGTCAGGATATAGGCTTTAGTCTATTTTTAAGGTAATAAGATTGTTGTTCGCGTGCTCCCGGATTTCTCCGGGAGTTTTTAAATGTAAGTTATGGATATAAATGATGTAAAATTGAATTGGAAAGAAAGAACTGATGTTTTGTCGAAAATGATCAAGACTTTCGGAAAACAAAAAACGGCTGAACAAATCGACGGGTTTATTGATAAATTAATTGCTGTCGAAGGCGATGAAGATAAGGAACTCGTTGAATTTTTGTTCAAACTACGGTGCGATGTTTTAAAGGATCGAGTTATTTAAGGCATCTTTTTATCCGTTTCCTGTATAGTTATAGAGGTAATAGATGTTATTGCCTCTATTATTTTATCAGTGTTTTTCCCTTCTTTTTTTAGAGAATACAAAACGGTCAAGTATCCTTTTTTCTCTTCATCAGTCATTTTTAAGCCAGATAAATCTTCCATATGTTCGTTTATTAATGATTGCAATGAGCTTATCAGTTTATCTGTTGCATATTTTTTCTTTGATTTTTGCTCATGTACCAATCCATTCAGACATCCTTTTATATGTCCACTAAAGTTTATAACATAATTAGAACGCTCATAAATAGACATATAATATGCTTCAACAGCTCTTATAATATCTTCTTGAGATTCATTTAAGGCTTGAGTTGTTTCTTTTCTCATCTTCTTCTCATATGTTATATAATTAAAGCCTAAGAAAAATATAATAACTGCAACAAAAAATGATAATACACCACATAATATGCCAACTAAATTCCATTCAACCGGCTGAATTTTTATAAATGAAAGGCAAAGTGATATTACGCTAAGTATAGCAGCTATAATACTTAAAAAATAAGGAGTGTCACTACGATTAAATATTTTTCTCATATCAAACAGAATTAAATTATTAGTATTTGATTATCACTCAATTATTATCTTTATTTTATGGTCGGGACATCGGGTTGCGCAGAAGAGCCTGATATACGCGATGAGTTTCGCTTTTTTTGGACAGTTTCTGCATGGGAGTCGGAGTTTGTTGTTGGGGATTCCTGCTGTTTATCTTTCAATAGAGTTTTCAAGTTTCCTATTTCTTCAGACATGGAGAGCAATTTGGTATGCAATTCTTTTATCTCAGCATCTTTTTTTTGAATATCTATATACATCTTATATAATAAGTCACCATTTTCAAGAGATGTATCTGAATTTTTTTTCTTGTTTTGTGTTTCTTCTGGAAATGAAGCTGATGTTGAAGAGGATTCATTTTTTAGCATAGAGCCTTCGCCAGTAAGAAGCCAGCCGATATCTAATCTAGGGAAATTTATTGCAATGCTTTTTAATTTATCAGGTTGAATAGATACTCTCATGCCTGAAATAAAGCCTGTAGATACCCCTATTGTTCTACAGAAATCAGTATCTTTTATACCCTCCTCTCTTAAAAATAACTTAAGTCTTTCTTTAACAGACATTTCCATTGTTTTATTATTTATATTATATTCTAAATAAATTGCAATGCAATAAATTATTCACCTTTTTTTTGTTTTAAATATTGCATTGCTTTATATTTGCATCAGGTTTAATATAAACCGCGCCAAATATAGCAATTTTAATCCAATAAATATTGAATATGGGACAAGTAATTAAGTTAGGCGCACAAGGCAAGAAAGAACTTGCTGTCGCCTTTAAAGTAACAATGGCTTATGTCGGACAGGTTTTGTCCGGTCAGAAGAAGGGTGGTAAAGCCCCCGCAATTTGGGAAGCAGCCAAGAAACGGAACGACAGCAAGCTGTACAATGTTGACGAAATCGCCAAGCATGAAACAGTCAGAATACTCGACAACAAGGGTAATGTGAAAGCGGAACGTACTAATTAATAATGTATTATTATGGAAACACTGAACAACAACCAGCAGACAACAGGTCTGCAAACATTCTTCAATGACGGCATTAACGCCGGTATCCGAATGAAAATGATTGATGGAGAATCATGGTTTATAGCAAAAGACATTTGTTGCGCTTTAGGGTTACAAGATGTTAGCATGACAGTCAAGCGTTTAGATGATGACGAGAAGCTGATACAAACATTATTTGTATCAGGTCAAGGTCGAGAAACATAGACTGTTAATGAATCCGGATTATATGGCTTGATCTTCCTTTCCCGCAAGCCCGAAGCAAAAGCCTTCCGCAAATGGGTAACTAACGAGGTTCTCCCTTCCATCCGCCGCACCGGTGCTTACTCCGTCTGCCCGACACAGCGTCCGACGCTTCCCGCACCCAAGTTCCGTCCGGACTTCATCGAATGGAAACAGGCTGTGTGCCGTTATCTCAACCGAAATGATCTGAAAACGGTTGCCACCAACATGAAAGTCACCTACTCCCATGTATGCAAGGTGTATTCCGGCAACACAATGAGCCGCCGTATAGCCGACAGACTGACGAAGCTGGCTATCTCCCACAAGAACAAAGGCATCATATATCCCGAACCTGTTCCGGTGTACAGGCAACTGCTGATAGAATGGGAGGAACAGGGATGATTACTTATACGATGGGTATCAACCTTGAATACCTGAGGATCGTGATAACGATCTGGCGTGAATACGGGATGCTCTGCCCGATCATCATTCCCAAGGATCAGGACGCCGAAGGGGCGGTGATGGTGAAGATAGGACCAACAACCGACATGAAGGTCGCGGAGATGGTCGACAAGATATGGGACATAGCCGGAGCGAAGCGTCTGGTCAAGGAAATCGAAAAATAAACCAGTTCAAAATCAACACACTTATTAATCTATAAACGATGAAAAAGAAAAAAGCTATAAGAACACTGATTGAGATTGATGAAGTGTTCCAGAATGTAGAGCCCGGACATTTTTTCGTAGTAAGAATCTTCGGCATTCCGATAGCACGGTTCAACCAGATATCACGGCATATCGAAGAAGATGATGAAGAGGAATAGAATTATTAACAATTAAAATTAACACACCATGAAATTTGATATTCAATTTGACGAAGTGCGCAAGATTGCGATACAGATAGAGGAGCTGGCGCACAAGCTGGCAGCGGAAACCTCCAAGGAAGGTTCCCGTGACGAGAACAGTATTTATGTATATTCAGCCGAAATCGCCCGTCTGGCTTTCCCTATCACGCCGACAGTGGACGGAGCGCGTCCTGCAAGACCCTTATGTATTCACTACCCCAGTCTCGTGAAGATCGAGAACACATTCCGAAACAGAAGACTGGATATATTGACTGACAATGTTGACAGCCAGCGTAAAAGTATGGATCAGTAGAGGGTTATTATCCAGGAAGAAGGCTATCTCCCCTAGTTTGTATGGAGAAGTCTTGTTTTTGTCCGAAAGGCTGGATGTCATAAACAGAAGACCGGGCTTCCATGCTTCTCCAAAACCGGATAATATTTTAAACACTCTTTTAATAGCAGCCTCATTAGTAGCCCTGCAAGAAACAGTTACCTGATAGGTGTCAATAGATTCATCATTCATGACTAATAATTTTTAAAATTCGACATAGCAAAAATAACAATAAACCCTGAAGGGCGCGTCCAATCCGGCAATAATTTTAAAATTCGACACTTTATCTTTATCCGGATGCGCCCTTAATTAAAAACCGAAAGCAATGAAAACATTCAAAATTATCCATATAACAGCCGCTGTCATCGGCCTTGTGGTAGTGCTCAGACTGGCAGACAACCTCCGCCCCACCTTCAACGAGAACCTTGCCGCCTCGGTCCTTGCAGTCGTATGCTGCCTTTCCCTTATCGGACAAAGGTATTACAGGGAGGAAAAATAGGACACGCGGTCAGGGAGCCGGAAGGCGGCCCTCGTTTCCGGTCCGACGCCGGAAACCGCACAAGGTTAAACAATAAAACGGTTGATATGGCTGTAATCTATAATGACAAGGTATGTATCTACGCCAACGAGCTGATCATGTATGATCCGAAACGCAAGGTGGGCTCCGAGAAGGGCTTCCTCCCGTTAGGAACATATAACACGAAGGTGAACAGAAAGCAGATTGTTGTTGCCGAGCGTGCCAGCCTCAGACGCCCCGCTCTGGTGGAGTTCGACTCGCTGGAAGTATACATACAGCAATTATACATCAAATATTACGGTGATCCCCATGAGGATGTCGAACGTGCCGCCACCAGCCCGCTTGAGAGGGCGGTAGGGTACAACGAGGCCGCCTACTCCTTCTTCACTACCTACAGGGACGGTGCGGGAAAGCCGCTCAGACCGGAGAAGGTCACGCTTTACACGCTCCAGGCACGTGTCCTGGATGCAGTCATCCGGCTGCGTGACAGCAATGCGGAATGCGGTTTCGGACGTGGCGGCTCCCGTTTCAACGTATGGGACAGGCTGAGTGAGATGGTGAACGACCTGCTGAAGGTGCGGGACAGCAAAGGCAACACCCGCTATCCCCACAAACTTCCTTCGACGGGAAAGACGCTCAAACGTAAAGTGGACCAGTATGAGGCGGAAGGCTTCATCGCTTTGGTGCACAAGAACAAGGGCAACACGTCCGCCGCCCTGATACGGGACGAGGAGGACGAGGCGATCATGCACAAGCTGCTTTCCCAGCACATGAATTTGAACAACGCACAGATAATGGAACAGTACAACAAGATAGCCTCCATATTGGGGAAACCGGAAATCAAGAGCCCTGTCACTGTGGACAGGTACCGGAAGATGATGGAATCCACCACCCTGGGGCACCAGCGCGGAACCACTGTCCTGAGGAACTCCCTTGAGATGCAGCACAAGCGTGAGGCTCCGAAGACCGCCATGACCTACTGGACACTGGACGGATGGGACGTGGAACTGGTCTACCAGAAGAGGCAGCCGATGGACAAAAAGGTGGACGGCGAGACAAGGACTTATAAGAAGACCACCTACCACAACCGCAAGACCATCGTGGTGGTGCTGGACGCCTGCGGCAAGTACCCGATAGGATACGCCGTCGGCGACCATGAGAGCCCGGCGCTGATACGCGAGGCGCTGCGCAACGCCATCAGGCACGCCCGGGAACTGTTCGGAGCGCGGTACAAGCCGTTGCAGCTGCAGAGTGACAACTACCAGAAGGGGGTAATGGTTCCGTTCTATGAGGCGATGACGGTGCACTACATTCCCGCCGCGCTCCACAACGCCAAGGCCAAGATCATCGAGCCGTACTTCAATTATCTGAACAAGACGTACTACCAGCTGGAGAAGAACTGGAGCGGTGTGAACATCAACAGCAGGCGCGGCTCCCAGCCCAATATAGAGATCCTGAACAAGAACCGCCACCTGATCCCCGACGAGGAGGGCGTGCTGGCGCAGATACACGGCATCATGCAAAGGGAGCGGGCCAAGAAGCTGGAGGCGTACATGGCCGCATGGGAACGCACCCCCATGGAACGCCGGATGCCGTTCTGTGACGAGGAGTACCTGTTTCTTATGGGCGACACGACGGGGCGCACCAACCGGCTCACCGGCAAGGGCCTGCTGATCGAGCTCTTCGGGGAGAGGATCAATTACGAGAGTTTCGACATGGAGCTGCGCAACCATTTCCACGAGGACTGGTCCGTGCACTACGATCCCGACGATCTGTCGCAGGTGCTCATCGTCAATGCCGAATCCACCAAAGGGCACCGGCTGGCAAAGGAAACGGGGGATCTGAAGTTCCTCATGCAGCGTGACATGAAGACACCGATGGCCCTGATCGACCAGAAACCCGAACATTTCGAGCACCGCAGGAAGGTGGACGAGTTCAACCGGCAGTTCGAGCGGCGGTATGTGGCCAGACAGGAGCAGGTGGACGAGGTGATAACCGCCATGCAGGAGCGGAACCCGCTTCTCAAGAGCAACAGCCTGCTGGACCGCGCCCTGCTCACCGACAGCCGGGGACGGCACAAGGACCGCAAGTACGAGGCGCGCGGCCAGACGGTGGAGGACGTGGATTTTGAAGAGATTGCGCCCGGACCTCTCAGGGTTCCGTCCCCTCTTGTGGATGACGATTACGAATGGGACGACGCCGACATGAATTTTTCAAGATGATTTAATAACACTTTAAAAACAGCATAATTATGGATAAGGAAGCATTGAAACAGTACATAGAGAATTTGATAGAACGTGGTTCAAAACCTTCAGAACTGGCCCGTCGCTGCGGCGTGTCCGATGCGGCGATGTCCCAGTTCCGTTCCGGCAAGTACGGCGCGAATGACGACAACCTGGCGGTCAGGATCGCCACAGGCCTTTATTTCTATGAGAATTCCCGCAATGTGGTTGATACCGTAACCTCTTACCGGCAGGTGAAGCGGGCGTTCGAGGTTGCCAGGGGAAAGAGCAAATGGGTATGTATCAGCAGCCGCAGCGGAAGCGGAAAGACCCAGTCTCTGATTGACCTGTACAATCTGTGCGGTGACAAGGGGGTTGTATATATCAAGTGCCGCAAATGGAGCAGCCGCAAGTTCCTTACCAAACTGGCACAGGCCATGGGAGAGAATGTGACGCGCTATATGGATAATGACAGCCTGCTGGACCTGTGCATCGCGCACATGAATTCTCTGTCTTCCTATAAGCCTGTCCTGCTGATAGATGATGCCGGCAAGCTCACGCATTCGGCCATGTGCACGCTTATTCCCCTGTATGATGACACGCTGGGGCGCATGGGGTGTCTGGTGGCCGGCACGGAAACGCTGGAGCGCAATATCAGGCGGTATGTGGGACGTATTGAAGGGTATGACGAGATAGACGGGCGTTTCGGCCGCAATTACATCACCCTTCTGGGCGCTACCAAAAAGGATGTCATCGCCATCTGTATGGCCAACGGCGTGCAGGACAGGGAGACGGCGGAAGAGATATGGGGAAAACTTCCCAAGGTCAAGAAGCAGCCGCGTGAGGACGATCCCCGCCAGGTATTGTTCGCCGATGACCTGCGCGAGCTTTCGGGAATGATAGACAATGTGGTAATCAGACAGGAAATCAGCAACGGAGGAGCCGGCTTATGATCAGGTCATTGTCGTTTGACAACATATTGAACAAAAAATACGAATACATCCCCTTTTCCAAGGATTTCATGGATGCCTTTGGAAAGAGGCAGAAATCCGGGGCGTGGATCGTATACGGCAAGTCCGGACAGGGAAAGACCTCCTTCACCTTCCAGTTGGCCAGGGAGTTTGACCGTATCGGCTACAAGGTGCTGTTCATTTCCCTTGAGATGGGTGTCGAGTCCGATTTCAGGGACTCCCTGCTCGGATTCATGAATTCGTCAAGGAGCGGGATGCTGTTCTGGGACGAGGTCCCCACTTTTGATGAGTTTGACGAATTTCTCGGGAAACAGAGATCCCCGGACGTGGTCATCATCGACTCCCTGCAGAGTCTTGAAGGCGAGATGGACGTCACCGCCAAACAGCTGGTCGAGCTCAGGAAGAAATACAGGAAGAAGATATTCGTATACATCTCCCATGTGGAGGGGAAGGAGGTGCAAGGCACGGTGGCCTACAGGGTCAAGAGGGACTGCTTCTCCCGCATAGAGGTGAACGGGTTCTGCGCCCGGTACATGAGCCGTGGTGTTCCCGGTCCGAAAGGATTCTATGTGGTCTGGAAGGAGGGCTATGAGAGATGCTGGCTCAGGAACAGTGACGAACCATTTAACAGCAATAGCAATGAACAAGACAATTGAATTACCCGCGACAAATGCCCAGAAGCGGTGCATACACCGCCTCAGACGGCAATTCGGGCTGGACGAGGATGAATACAGGCATCTTGTCCGGCAGTTCAGCGGCGGACGGACAACGACGTCCGCGGAGTTGTGCAAAAGCGAGGCCGCAAGGCTGATCGGGACGCTGCTCGATCCCGACGGGAGAAAGGACCCGGAAAGACGGGAGAAACTGGCACTGGTCAAGGCCATTTACGCCGTGTCAATGGACATCGGTTTTCTCAACAGGAGCTACCGCAGCGACAATCCCGTGGAGGTTGAGATGAACAAGGCGAAGATCACCTCCTTCCTGAAGAGCCACGGAGGATGCAGGAAGCCGGTGTCAAGCCAGAACCTGGAGGAACTGAAGGCCACACTGAAACAGCTGAAGGCCATAAGACGGAAGGAGGAGGTATGAGAATAAAGCACCTTGTGTATGTGATATCCGCCCTCTCGGCTTTCACGGGCATGATAGTTAATGATGACTTCTGGGCGAAAACATGGTCACTGAATGCCATGCTATGGATTCTGGTAGCATGGATAAACGATAATAACAATAACAATGATGACAATGGAAAAGACGAAATTCGAAAAGGAATGTGCTGACATGTGTGCCGATTGCCACGCCAAAGGGCTGGACATCTGCCGGGAGGATGCGGACACCGTGCAGCCGATGTTCGCCCGGTGCGGGTTGTGCGGGAAGGTGTTCTGTGAATACAACAACCACATGACCGTGAACCATCTCTGCTGGGAATGCCAGACAGCCATAGAACAGAACGTTGACTGCAACGAGGAGATAATCGACCCTGATTTATTCAGGAATTTATTCACTAATAAATAGAACAGATATGGATATCAAGAATTTATCTGAAAAGGAACGTGAGACCCTGCTAAGCAAGCTGCAGGCCGAAAAGAAAAGAAAGGACGGGGACCGAAAGAAGAACTACCAGAAGCTGCGTGCCAGATTCCTCGCCTCTGTGGAGAGGAAGCTCCGCAAGTATATCAAGGACGGTCAGGAGTTCAAGGAATGGCTCCGTAAGGAGGCCACCGCCTACTATGACCAGCTGAAGGAGTACGGCGGTCTGAAACGTGACGAGCAGCTCGGGTTCGAGGTGAAGAACGACACCTTCAAGGTTTCCGTCAAGGGGAACCGGGTCAAGGGCTTTGACGAGAGGGCCGACGTGGCAGAGAAGCGCCTAGTGGACTACCTGAACGCATGGATCGGCAAGAAGGGCGATGACGGGCGCAACCCCATGTACAAGCTGGCCATGTCGCTGCTCCAGCGCAACGAGGCCGGGGATCTTGACTACAAGTCCATCTCCCGCCTGTACGAGCTCGAGGACGACTTCAACGACCCCGAATATTCGGAAATCATGCAGCTCTTCCGTGAGAGCAACGTGGTGGAAGGCACGGTGATCCGCTTCTACTTCGAGGAAAAGGACGGAAACAATCAATGGAAAAGAATAGAACCCTCATTTAACAAGATGTAAATTATGATGCACAATTGGTTTGAATGTTCCATCCGCTACGAGAAGGTGGCGGAGAACGGCATGAACAGGAAAGTAACGGAAGCCTATCTGGTCGACGCGCTGAGCTTCACGGAAGCGGAAGCCCGTATTATTGAAGAAATGAACCCGTATATCAACGGTGAATTTACCGTCTCGGGCGTCAAACGCGCCGGTTACAGCGAACTGTTCCCATCTGAGGAAGATGCGGCCGACCGCTGGTTCAAGTGTAAGCTGTTCTTTATCACGTTGGACGAAAAAAGCGGAGCGGAGAAAAAGACCCCCACTACCGTACTGGTACAGGCTTCCGACCTTCGCGATGCCGTAAAGAAGCTGGACGAGGGGATGAAGGGCACGCTGGCGGACTATGTCATCGGCTCGGTGTCCGAGACCGCCATTATGGATGTCTATCCCTACACTGCTGATGTGAAACCTGAATTTCCCGGTGATGATAAGAAGGAAGTTTGACCATCCCCATGTAGTCCTGTGCCGCACATGCTGCGGCCGGGGCTTTCTTGAGAACCTGGACGAGCTGGCGGACACCGTACATACCGTTGCCTGTCCCGCCTGCAAGGGGAGCGGACGTGTGGTCGTATCCTCCGTTACCCTTACCACCGTGGAGCCTTATGATCCCGAATCCCCAACTCTCGCGATGTATGGAAAAGGACGGAATGAATGAGTACCTGCTGAAAGAAAAATTGGAGAGTCTCAAATCCGCGATGGAGGATATGCTGGATGAATCAAGACTCCGGTGCCGGGAGGGCTGGCATAAGCGTGACAGGGCGTTCCGTCCGCAGAGTTTCAGGAAAAGAACCATCTGGCACCGCATAAGGAGCCGGTGCTTTTAAAACAGATTTAAGAACCTTTTAAAAACAATCTTATGAACCTGAGAAAAGACAACAAGAAAAAGAAACCGATGCAGCTTATGCTGGACGAGATCTCCGGAATGATGGGCGTCTCGCAGGAGATGATTCTGTCCCGGATGATATCCAGGAACATATCCGATTCAAGGATGCTGTTCTGCTATATGGCGTATGAGGAAGGGTATCTGTTCCGTGAGATAGCCTCCTTCCTGAAGATATCCAGATGCAGGGCGACAACCGCGTATTATGATGTGAGACTGAGAAAGGAAAAGTTCCGCCCGATCATTGCAAGGCTGGCCGGATGCGGAACAGGAGGTGTCTAGCAGCACTGCAGGTGACGGTTCCCGCACGGTCCGGAAAACCCAGGCGGGACTATATCAACCATTTCCGGCAGGACAGGCCGCTTGAGGGGGTGTACTTCACGGACTTTGCAAGGGATATGCTTGAGAGAAGGGGAAAACGCAGGTCCGGACATTATGCCGCGGTTTATGATGCGGTCCTCCGGCACATAGACAGGTTTTCCACCGAATTCGACTGTGACATCTTCACCAATTCCGTGACGGAGGAGTTTCTGGACGACTTCATTGTCTATCTTGAGAGCCGGGGGCTGCGTCACAACACCATAGCGGGCTATGTCCAGAAGATACAGTCGCTCGTCAGAAAGGCATCGCAGTACAATTACGCCGTAGACGCCACCTATGACGGAACAGATTTGCGTGAGGAGCCGGTAAATGCCGTTTTCCTCTCGATGAACGAGATCGCAAGGATCTACTATTACAAGTTTGAGAGGCAGGACAGAAGAAAGGCCAGGGAGCGGATACGTGACCTGTTCGTCATAGGCTGTCTGACCGCTCTGAGATATTCCGATTATTCGACATTGACAAAAGACAATTTGAGAGATGGATACATCATAAAAAGGACAAAGAAGACCAATGTGGACGTCAAGGTCCCGGCTCATGATTATGTAAGGGAGATATTCGAGAAATATGACGGAAACATACCCGGAGGACTGTGCATACAGTATTTCAACAAGTATCTGAAGGTCATCATGAGGGAGATAGGGCTTACCGACAGGATCACTTTCTCCTACACGAAGGGAGGAAGGCTGGTCACGGAGACCCGGGAGAAATGGGAACTGGTCAGCAGCCATACGGCAAGAAGAAGCGCGGCCACGAACATGTACCTTACAGGACGGATGAAGACATTGGAGATCATGAGACTGACAGGGCACAGGTCTGAGCAGAACTTCTTCCGGTATATCCGGCTTACTGCGGATGATACGGCCCGGTCAATCTCCGGAGACAGTTTTTGGAGAAAATAATAACCTGCCATTTGCTGATGTCGGCAAATGGCTCATAACGGAACAATTATGAATCAAAAAGCAAAAGATTATATCAGACGTAACACTTTGGATTTGGAAAGTGACAACCGGATGGATTCTACTGGCTATGTGCAATATGCCATATCAGAAGCAAAAGCTTATGCAGCAATAGTAATAGCCGAAGAAGAAATGAGACAAAAAGCCATTGAAGCATTCAAATTTGCCGTTGATGGTTATTTCATAATTGGCGGTACCGATTATTCAGCTAGGAGATTAAATGAATTTATTAAAAAACTTGACTCTTAACTAATTTAAAAATGAGTAAATCAGAAGAATATATTGAAATCAAGAGTTTTGTGGTAGTCAATCCCAACTTCCCGGTTATCACAAAAGAAAGTGCTCTTAAAGCCGTTGCAATGGCAGAGGAAGAAATGAAACGGAAAGCCATCGAAGTTCTTTCCTCTGTTTTGGATAACTGGGTGCATGGTGGTGACGCAGACTGTATCATTGCGGAGTTTGAGGAAAGATTAACTGAAGGATAAAAACAGAACGGGCGCCCTGCGGCATACAATAATATGCGGGGCGCCCGTTGTCAATGAGAAGTTATCGTGTTTCTTTCCGCAGTCTTTCCCTGACCTGCCGCTCCGTGAATCCGAATGCCGCGGCGAACTGTTTGAATTTCTCCTTCTGCCCGGAGGGGAGAAGGGAGTACAGGCTTGAGAACGGCGTGCCGCCTTCCAGCGCTTTCCTGATTTCTTTCTTTTTCATATAAGTTCCTTTATCTGTTTCTTACAACATTCACAATCACACAGCAGCAACCTGGCCTTGTCGAACATCTTCTGTCCTATATTGCCGGACAGGTAGCATATCTCCTCGCCCCACGGGTCGATCCCCAGCGCCTTTGCCATGTGCGCTTCCAGGTGCTTCCTTTCGTGGTCATAGGAGTTCTGGAACTCGGCGGGCGACGATGTGGTCCCTATCACCATGACCGTCTGCCTTGTGCCGTAGTTGGAATAGGTGAGTCCGGTATCCGGTTTGCCGGAGGACAGGTTCCTGTACGCCGTTTCCAGATCATCCCCGCGGCAGCCTATGTCATAGAGCCTGCCCATGATCTCGTCGGTGTAGTAACAGTCCACGGCATAGTAGACCTCCACCTTCCATCCGTACTCCTCTATGTCAAACCGCTGGCGGATCATAACATCTCGTCCCATTCCACCGGTTCCCCGGCCCTTGTCATTTTCGCATACCACATGCACATGACCATGCCTTCCGGAGCGTCATGGTCATCTATGATATCCTTGACGTAGAGTGCCAGATGGGGCTCGTCGGCAATGGAGGACTTGAAACAGTCCGCTTTTGCCTGGTTGGCCACGTATACATAGTCATATAATGTGTTGTTCTCCACCCTGACCCCGTTCTTGGCCAGAAGCTCGTCCACCTTGTCCTTGGTCATGGGTTCGATCTTCTCGCTTTTTCCGGTTGCCGGGTTCATCCTGCGCATGAGTGACACGGCGAAGTCGCACAGCTTCTTGTTGAAGTGCCAGCCATTGTGCCGGAGATACGCCGTCATCTCCTTTGGCCGGTCATCATATATGTCCAGAGGTTCCTTTGTCCTGTTCATGGTCTTCTTGTTAGCCGGGACGGGGGAATCCTCCGTCCCGGCGGGTTAAACTAACGGTATCTTGAATAGCGTCCTGTTCCGGGCACTCCGCGGCGCTGGCCCATCGAGCCGCCGCCATAACGGTTCCCGTATCCTCCGCCGTATCCGCCACGGTTTCCATAACCGCCACGTTGTCCCATGTCGTCATACTCGTCATAGTCATCGTAGCCGTCGTCGCGTTGTCCCATGCCGCTCCCTTCCGAGAGTTCCTCAATGCACTGCATGAGCTTGCCGCCATACTTGAGCATTTTTTCGGCATAATCGGACATTCTCTCGACCTTGCTGTCTTCTATCTCGATCATCATCATACTTGTTGTTTTTTAGGATTGTTCGTACTGGGCCTTTCCGCGGGTTTAAGCAGTTCGGCCATCATGGCCTTCAGCTCGGATATCTCCTCCCTGAGAGCCTTGTTTTCCGCCTCCTGTCTCTGTCTTTCGGCAAACTCGGGATTCAGGATCTCCATCATCTTGCCGCAGGCGTCCACTATGGCACGGTGGTGGTCTATGCTCCTGAGTATCTCCGCGGACCTGTTCCTCATGGCCGCCACCTCGGAGTTCATCGACTCCCTTGATCCGGATATGACCATGTTCCCGCCTCCGGGGAAATTCGCGTCGGCGATGTCCGCCCCCGCGGGTATTTTCTGGAACGTGACGGTCTGTTCGCCGACCTTGACGGTGATGTCCACCACCATCTTCATCGGCTGGCCGAACATAACCGGCTGTGTCCCGTCCGGGACCGGGTTGGATACTCCCGCAATGGCACCGACCTCCACATAAGGCGTCCCGTCCTTATGGAGTATGTAAAACTGGCTGTTGACTCTTAAATTTTGGAAAGGCATAATTGTTTCTTTTTAAATGAGGGATTCCTCCCTCCGTGTTCTTAAACTACTCCGGTCATTATCTGCAGGGTGTTTGTCGTCCTGTCGAACCAGAACTCGAACACTCCCGTACCGGGAATGTCGGCTGCCGTCAGCGCCTCGCCGTTGTACTTGGTCACGGCCTGCGTTGCCCCGTTTGTCTCGAACAGGACCGGCAGCGTCCCGGTTGTTCCTGTGGGAACGGCCTGCGCCAGGTCGATGTAGATGGTTCCCCTGTACCAGGCATTCACGAATGAATGGTTCGGGAAGGAGAACACCACATTGTCGGCGGTGACATTCACTCCGGATGTGGCTATTGCGGCCGATCCGCGTCTGTTAACGAATTGAAAAGGAAATGGCATGATTACCTCCTTTCTCCGGGTCAACCCCAGAAACCGTTACCCGCCCCGAAACCGAAGCCGTATCCAAGACCATATTGGGCCGCCACACAGGTGGGGATTCCCACAACCGGGCTGTACGGCACCTTGGCCACTTCGGGCTGGTTGCACTCAATCTTCGCCAGACGGGCGCTCAGATCACCCAGCGCGGCGTTGACAGGCGCGATGGTCTGTGCGGACACCTGTGCGAAATACGCGTTCTGGTGCTCCTGCGAGAGCTGGTTGACAAGCGTGCTGTTTCTTTCCCGCAACGTGTCGATCTTGTCAAGCAGCGCCTGGTTCTGCATGGCGTCCAGCTTGCTGATGATGGCGTTGGTGTTGGCCGTGCCTGCGTCACGCAATGCGAGCGTGTTCTGGTTGGCCGTGTTCACCAGGGTGTTAGTCTGGTTGCAGACGGACAGCTGGTTCTCGTAGCCCATTTTGGTAATGTTCTCGTTTGTCTGGCAGCAGCACTGGCAGATCTGCGACTGGATGGCGTTATTGCCCTGCATGATCGCGGTGACGATCTGGTTGGTGTTCATGCCCATCTGGTTGCCGATGTTGCATATCTGCATGCCAAGACCGTTTATGGCGGCCTGTACGGCATCGGAAGAGGTGTTCAACGCGGTGGCCAGGCTCTGGATGTCGTATCCGTTGCGTTGTACGGCCTGCATGATCACGGCGGTGTTCGCGTCGTTCTGCACGAAGGGTACCACGCCGCCCTGTCCGTTGCCCATCATTCCGCCACGGGCGCCGCCGAAGCCTCCCATGCCTCCCCATCCCATCAGGATGAACAGAAGCAGGATGGCGAACAGATCGTCACCCCAGCCGTTGCCGTTACGGCTGTTGCCGTTTCCCATCAGCGCCAGGATGTTCGGATCCACACCGCGCTGTTGCATCAGCGCCGGAAGCATGGCCAGAATGCCGTTGGTGCCGCCTCCGGAGTTCCCGTTCTCGGGGAACACAAAAGTTCTTGATTCACTCATAGTTGTATTTGTATTTTGTAGTTCCGGTCACTAATCCGACCGTGGTGCAAACATACTCAACTACACGCACTCCGTCGAGCGTCCTGTTCTGATGTGTTTCCTTATTTGTTCCAGATATATTCCGATCATCGGCGAGGTGATGTTCCGGGCCAGCAGGTGCCGTATCCCCCGTGCCGTGCGGTTGGTCATCCCCGCTATCTGGTCCGGATACAGGCCGGCTTCCGAGAGCAGCCTGACAAGCACATATCTGGCGTCCGTGGACTCCATGTCCCTGAAATCGCCCAATATCCGTTCCTTCGGCACTTCCGTTTCACGCTCGGTCAGGCCGAGCAGGTTGAAGAAAATTTCGCTCTTGCACATAAACTTCCAATTTTTATTATTACTTTTGTGCACCCACATAAATAGATACACCAATTCACGTCAAGGACTTTAGCCCTCAGCGTGTGGATTGGTGTATCTATTTTTCGTTTTTATGTGGGAATTTAAACGAGCGTTGAGGGCTTTTTTATTTTAACCCTCCCTTTGTTGCATATTTATTTCATAATCACTACTTTTGTGCATAGGTATCAGGTGTTATCACAAAACAAGTTTTCAGGGTATGTCAAGAGGTCGCAGTTCGGAACTGATCATGAAGCGTAACGAGGCACTGTTGCGCCGCTATTATTATTGGACGGAAATCCAGCGTCTTCGTTTTGACGACGCGTTGAAGATCCTTTCCGAGAAGGAGTTCTTCATCAGCGTGGACCGCATCATGGCCATCATCCGTTCAAACTGCAACAGACTGAAGGATATCGATGTCAAGCCGGTCCCCAAAATAAAGAAGCCCCGTCTTACCGCCGCCCAGCTCTCCCTTTTTACCGACTGACCGCATTATCCCACACGGTACATTCATAGTGTGTCTCATAGACCTTTATCCCCCTGGGCATCGTGTGGAACCTGCTTCTTTTCCTCATAAGCGGTGTCTGGCAGCATTCAGGTTTGTACATCTGCAGAAGCGCGTCCACCTCTTTCATCCGTTCCATTCTTCCGGCGGCCTTGTCCGCCGTGCCACTGGTGTAATGCGTGTCATCATAGCAGTCAACAGCCAGCCTGACAATGACCGATACCGTTCCTTTCTGCATGTATCCGCCCGCCCCTCCCAGTGTCTGCCATTCCACCTCGGGCGTGTCAACCAGCACCATGGGGAATACCATCGGATAGGTTTCGGAGTCCCCGTCGTCACGGTAGAGCATGTCCAGCTGCCCGTAATCCTCGTCCACCTGTTTGTTCAGCCATGCTATGTTGTCGGCTATTCTTTTCTGAATGTCATTGAATAAAGTTTCCATGTCATTTTAACAATATATTGGTTATTTCCTTTTCCGTTTCCTTTCTCGTCATTTCACGCAGCTCCCGGCTTGGTCCGATGAACTGTCGCCGGGGCATGTCCGCCTTAACGTCAAGCCTCTGTTTCCTTGTCAGGGCCATCGCCTTCCATTTCAGGGCTTCGGGCGGTGCCGCCTCTGCCTTCTGCCTGCGGGCCTTTTTCCCCATCCTTCTGGTGATGCCCGCTTCCTTGAAGTACATCCTCCATGCCATCTTCCGCATCTTGGCGGTTACTCTCGGATGTGTGGTCATGCGTCCCCCGTAGTTGTGGATTCCCGCATATTCCACGGCATTCCGTATCGTCACCTTGTAAGGCTCCGCCACATACTCCGAACTTCGGGACAGGCGGTTACGCCGGCTTAGCAGGGGACCGTATGTGCCTGCCGCCCCCTTGGCGGAATCCTGTCTCCTTGTTCTCTTCCAGGGATGCAGCCCTCCGTCATAAAAACCTCCCTCGCGGAAATTCCTGTTTACAAGGTTCACCGCTTTTGCTCCGATCCTGCGGGGCAGCGTCCTGCTGAAGGCCTTCCGAAGTTCCTTCTCCTTTCTGCGGAGTTCCCTGACGGCGTCATTCACATTCATTTTTTTCTCCTTTCCATAAAGCCCCTTACGGTTTTTTCAGCCGAAGGATACGCATGGGCGATATAGGGATGCGTGTCGCTGAACAGCTTTCCGTCCTCCTCCGGGTTGTTGTCCAGCCCTGGTGAGGGCCGATAGTCCGATAACGGCACATCATACCCGGGCGTCGGCTTGTCGTCCGTCTGCTCCAGCGAGCATTTGCAGTTCCACCGGTCTCCGGGACGGTGGCTTTTCCAAAACCTATGTCCTTTGGGCAAAGTCAGGTCAATCCCCCAGAACTGGGCATGTACGGGATCGGGGTCTGCGCTGGTGGTGGGAAGCCACCGCAGGTTCGGAAGGATGTCCGCATCCCTGTCGAACAGCTTCCAGTCAGCCGCCTGGCGGGCACGCAGTACCGCCGTATCGTACTCGGTTTCGAGCCAAGCCGTATTGTACGTGCCGATAATCGCCTGCACGTCTTCCAGGAACCGGGAAAAAGGTTTCAGGCTTCCCTTTTCGTCCAGCAGTTGCGAGGCAATGTCGTTCTGCATCCGGTGGGTGCGGAAAGCGGAGAACACATCGAGGTTGTCGCGTATCTGCTCCAGGAACACTTCCTCCAGCCTGTCATTGTCGCTTTGACCGAATCCTTCCTCCGCCGCACGGCCGAAAGTTCTGACCGTAGCCAGGAACAGATCCTCGTCTATTTCCGTTCTTACATCAAACGTCCGGTAGAATATATCCCTCAGCACTTTCGCCATCAGCTCCCTTGTGAACTCAAACGAAACGGCTGCCCCCTGCATGCGGGAATCCGCATGGCCGTGACAACGGCGGCAGTGCTCCCCGTAGAGGTCGTCCATTACCATTTTAAAGCCCCTTTCCGCGGGGCGGCGACGAAAAAAGACCTGATACGGTTTACAATACCGTCCTCCTTCCGCTTGTTCCTTTCAGGAGAGGGTTGTTCTTTCTCCTGTGCACCGTTGTCTGCCGGCTTTCCGTTTCCGAAGGCCGTCTCTTCCTTGAGCCGGTCATAGTTGTCCGGTTTAGGGATTCCCGTAGCCTCGTACACGTATTCATCCGATACGGGGGTTCCCATCTGGCGCATCCGGGATATGATGTTTATCTCCTGCTCGGCGGTGGTTTCCTTGGGCTTGACATAATAGAACTCTCCGCCCCGTGTGTCGTACCCGAAAGCGGTGAAGATATCGGTCATGTCATAGTTCAGGGTGTTCAGTACCAGGATCCGGTCCGCCTCGTTCAGTTTTTTCTCTCCCTTCTCCTGTACGGTCCCCAGTGCCTGCGTGCCACGTTCCGAGGCCTGCGTGGTGAGCGTGTTTCCCAGCACGATCTTGCTGATCTCGTCATTGCATGTGTCGTACAGGGTCCTGTACAGGTCGGAGCTGCCGCTTTTGTTGCCGCTTTCTATCAGTTTCATCTGCGCCTCCTCCGGATGGAGGAACACCGCCGCACCTCCCTGCTCGGCCATATCCTTCACGGCCTGGTCGCGGGCCTGCTCGTCACCGGCGCTGTAGGTATACTCGCGTATGGGCATTCCGAATATCTCGCAGAACTGTGCCCAGTCGGCCATGTCGTTGCGCTTGTATATGACATACGGGGCTATCCTTGCCAGTCTTCCCAGGGAGCGTTTCTCCCCGACAAGGAGCATCGTGTGGTAATTCTCCAGCGGTTCCCCCGTGGTGTCCTCCTGCCGGTGTTTTATCAGCTCCCGCACCGGGTCATAGTTCTTTCTGGGCACGAGTCTGTAGTCCATCCATCCGCTCCCGTCCTTATAGAACTGGAACAGGGAGAACCCCCAGAAATCCGAGTCTATCAGGTCCCCGATGAACCGGTAGAACCAAGGGGAGCGCAACAGGGTGTTGATCCTCTCGTCCGGAACGCCGTTCCTTCTGAACTCGATCTGCGAGCACTGCACTGCCGATTTCCTCTTCTCTATGACGCTTCCCGTATGCCCGTCCATAAGGATGTCCTCATAGAGGTCATACAGCCTCGTCCGCTGTGTGAAGTCCACATTGTTCGCTCCCCTGACGGCCTGCATGTAGTCCGCCATATCCTTCATGAACAGCCTGGGTGCGGTGATGATGACTGTTCCCGGGGTGTTCCTGCCCGGCAGCGGCATGTTGCCGCTTATGGATATTTCTTTTTTTCTTGCCATTTCAATAGTGTGTTACACGTTTGGGATTGCTTCTTATCTGGGTGGGCAGGTTGTTCCTTGCCGTCTCCTCGTCCAGCAGGGGAGCGTCGGCTATGCTGATCTCCACCTTGCTGACCGCCTTGAGCCACTCCATCGCGCGGTCATAACGTTCCTTGCGTATGGGGGAGAACTTCTGGGGGTTGTGGATGCTGCATACATGATAGAGCGTGATGTCCTTGGCGAACATGAGTATGAGCGCGTTCCTTTCCTTGCCCTTTGCGGAGAATATCCTGTCACAGTCATAACGTGCGGACAGGTAGGAGCGCATCTGCGCCACCGCCTGGTCCTCGCATATCTCCACTATGGACTCGTCCTCCCTGATGATGCTGTCCAGGATCTCCCTGTGGATGCTCGCATCGTAGTCATCCGGATTGATGAATTCAGACATGTCATTTACCTCCTGTACTTGTTTAAACGGCGGATTGCCGCCCTTTCTATTATGACCGGCTTCTCCATGTTCCCCGCCTTCCTGTCTATGGCCCTGTTCCCTCCCTCCACGCAGTCCGGCCCGTCCGCGGGATACGGAAGGGTGAGCTCGAACATCCGGAACTGGTCAACCAGTTCCTTCATGTCCGAGGAGTCTTTCTCCTGTTCGTTGAATATGAGGTTGCCGTCACGGTCCATGGGCTCAAGGTTGGCCTCGATACGGGTTGCCTTGTCGGTCTTGCGTTCCTCGTCGGGGATGATGTTCAGCGGGATGCCGTGTTTCTTGCGCAGCCTGTTCAGATGCTTCTTTAAAACCTGTTTGAAGAAGGGATCCTGCAGCTTGTTGTTCTCCACATAGGCGTAAACGGAAGCCTTTCCTCCCACATGTTTGTACTGTTCGAAGAACGCCTCGATAAAGTCCTCGTTCTTACCCCGGAACACCCTTGCCTTGATCACATACAGCTTTCCCTTGAGCTTGCCCAGCAGGCAGACGGACTTGAAACTGGCCTGTTTCCTCCTGCTCTCCCCCGGGGCCGGGTCCCCGTAAATGACAAGGAACCTGAATTTGTTCAAAGGAGGGACCTTCCCGAATACAAGGTTCTTGAATATGCTCCCTTCGCTGACCGGATTGTTGAAAAATTCCTTCTGTGTCGAAGAGGTGCTGATAAGCGACAGGAACAGGTCTATATCCTCTTCGGAGTTCTTTTCCGGCCATGAGGAGACGCCGTCCTTGTCACGGATATTGATAATGTCCGCGTATCCTATTCCTTTCTGTCCGAGTTCCGCAGCCTTTTCGATGGCACGTGTGATGCAGCAGTCCGCCGCAATGATGTTTCCGTTAAACAGCACCCTGTAACGTCCTGAGACGGACATGGTGGGAATCAACGCCTCTTCAAGCCATTTCCACTTGGCCTTGATACGTTCCGGATTCCGGCATTCCTCGTCGGTGTCTATATCATCGATAAGGATAAAGTCAGGACGGAAATTCTTGTTACGGGTACCGCGTGGCGACTGTCCGGCACCGATAGCCCGGAAGGAACAGCCGCACTGGCATGTAAATTCCCCTGTTTCCCAGGAACCCGGCTTTTTCTGTGTGCCGTAATCCTGAATGATGCGCTGGTTTTCCTCCATATTGGCCATGAAGGGCAGCAGCAGGCGTCCGGCGTTGTCCTGCGAGTTCGAGATAAGCAGCACATTGCGTACCTGCCGGGTAAGCGCCAGCTTGATGATCTCCATCATGGCACGTGCCGACTTGGCCAGCTCGCGCGACCATGCCCTGACCTCATACCAGCGGTCGTGCCCCATAAGACGCCGTGTCGCTTTTTTATGGAAACCGGCCGGCTCGCAGGTGTAATACTGTGCGAAATAATAACGGAACCACGCTTCATTATCCGCCTCCAGCCGTTTCTTACGGTCCTCTATTTCAGCGGTGGAGTCGGACGGGTTAATGTCCGAACTCTCCCGGACGGATGCCACCAGGTCGTTCCATTCCGCCAGTTCGGCCCTGTCCCGGGGGGTAAGTCTGAGTTTTGCCATAGCCTTACAGTTTGGATTTTACATAGGCGTCCAGCAGTGGGACTATCTCCTTGCTGCGTGCCATGTCATAAGTGCGCAGCCACTTGACAAAACTCTTGAAAACCGAAAGGATGTCAGCCAGCCCCACATCCGTTTCCATCTTTTTGATGGACCCGGTTATTTTGGCTATGGTGTCCGATTCGGCCGTGCTGGCGAATCTTTCCCCCTCGGGTCTCCCGTTGATGGCATTGTTCAGCTCGGCAAGCTGGAGATACAGGTTCTTGAGCTGTTCTTCCCGTGTCATGGTGATGGATACCTTGTACCGTTCCCAATTGCCTTCACCGGCCCACCGGGAAACAGTCTGACGTTTTACTCCCACACGCTCGGCAATCTCCGCGTGTGTCAGTTCTTCGTTAAGGTAAATAGTCCTTGCAAAATCTTTTTTCTGCCTGCTAGTCAGTTCCGCCATTTTTATCTTTTTTTATTTACGGCAAAATTCGTATTTAAATATTTGATTTGCAATATATTGAATTTATGACACTGTTTTATGACGTCATCATGCGGTTGTAAAGTTGCATCATGCCCCAAGGGTGTTGATTGCAGTAAAAAAACTCTCCATATTTGCACCGTAATTTTAAGACGACCGATGAAAAAGCGATACTTTAACATGATACCCTCCCCTGATACCGCCTGCATCCTCCTGTATGGGGAGATCGGCGGTTTTGACGGGATCAACGACAAGGACATTGTTTCCGAGCTGTATGAATACGCCTCCATGTACAGGAGCATAGACGTGCGTGTGAACTCCCCGGGAGGGAGCGTGTATGCAGGCATGGCCATATTCAACGCCCTCAGGGCCAGCGATGCGGATATAACCATCTATATCGACGGTATTGCCGCAAGCATGGTCAGTGTCATCGCCCTGTGCGGGAAACCGGTATATATGAGCCAGTACGCCCGTCTGATGCTCCATAGCCCTTACGGGGGATGTTACGGCAACAAGGAGGAGATGAAAGCCGTCGCCGAGCAGCTGGAGGCGCTGGAGGATACGCTTGCGGACATGTACGCTTCCAAGACCGGGAAGACCCGTGAGGAGATAAAGGATGCCTATTTCGATGGGAAGGACCATTGGATTACCGCCAGGGAAGCCAGGGAGATGGGATTCATTGACGGTATCTATGATATCGGCGAGAGAGTGGATGCCGGGACACCGCAGGAGGTTTATGCCGCATTCCAGGCCCGGCTGGACAATCAAACATTAAATACAGGTAATATGATGTATGAAGAATTGAAGAAGAGACCATCCTTCGCCTCGTGTGCGACGGATGAGGACGTAGTGCGCACGCTCTCCTCCCTTGAAAACAAGGCGGGACAGTATGACGCGCTGGTAAAGGAACGTGACACGCTCAAGGCGAGTCTGGACGGATATGTCGAGAAGGAGCGCGAGGCCAGAAAGGCCGAGATCAGGAATCTTCTCGAGGACGCCATGCAGGACGGGCGTATCGCTCCATCCGACCGTGACGCGTATCAGGCGGTGCTGGAGAAGGATTATGAGAACGGGAGAAGGATTATCGACGGGCTTGCGAAGAAAAAAAGCGTGGATGATGTTCCGGATACCCTGCTACAGGACAAATCCGGATGGAATGACAATTGGAAAGAAATCCGGAAAAAGAACGGTTTTAATTAAAAAATGAAAAGATTATGGCTGTAACTATCAAGAATACGAATTATGACGGTGAGGTGCTCGACAGGATACTCACCAAGGCGGCCACGGGCAACGAACTGGTACAGAAGGGGCTGATCAACCTCGTGCCCAATGTGACGAAGAAATACTCCATTCCCCGGCTGAAAACGAACAAGATGCTGCGCAAACGCGTGGAACAGCCTGAGGACAAGGACTCCAAAGGGGATTTCATTTATTCGGAAAAGGTGCTTGAACCGAAAGACTTCATGGCCTTTACCACGTTCAATCCCCGCTCTTTTGAGCAGATATGGCGTCCGTTCCAGCCCAAAGGGGAACTGGTATTCCGGGAGCTTCCCCCCAATGTGCAGAACGTCCTTCTGAAAGCCTTGTCCGACCAGGTGGATTTTGAACTCGGATACCATTTCGTCAACGGCATCTATGTCGATGATGAGGAGGATGACGAGCACTTGTTCAACGGCATTCTGATGCGTGTCTATGAAGATCCTGAGGTAATCCGTGTGAACTCCCCGAAAGACGACACCATGATTGAACGTCTGATGCGCGTGCGCAAGGCAACTCCCCAGGTTCTCCGCAACAATCCCAATTTTGTGTATATCATGTCCGTTGACGATGCCGACCGGTATGACGACGAGCTTATCCTGCGCGAGGGAAAGGGCGTGAACTGGACTGATACCAGCGCCATGCGTTTCAAGGGAACTACGATCAAGACCGTATCCTCATGGCCGGACGGCTTGATCATCGGAACAGTGGCTACACCGACCGAACAGTCCAACTTCTGGGGAGCGGTCAACCTGCAGAACGACTTCAACGTGATCCAGATCGACAAGCTGACCAATGCCGGAGAACGTTACTTCTTCAAGATGCTCATGACCGCGGACACGAATACGGCGTTCGGTGAGGAGGTGGTCATGCTGGACGCGCGTGAGGGGAATGTCATCACAACGTCCAACACCACGATCACAATGAAATCGCAGGATGACGCCATCGAGCTGACTCCCGCGTCAGACCAGACCTATACCATTGAGGCGGCCGCGGTACATGCGGGAGCGCGCCTGTCCGTGTCCAACAAATCGGCTGAGCATAAAGCGACCGTGCAGGGTACGGAAGTCGCGCCAGGCAAGACTGTATCCCTCTATTATGACGGAAAGTCATGGTTTGAGGGGGATGTGAAGGAAATAACACTTTCAAGCGATCTTGCCGGACAGGAAAGCAAGGCTGCTGTCAGTGCGTCTGCAGAAAGTCTGGAGGTTTGATTATGGCGACACCAAGAGGACTACGAAACAATAATCCCGGAAACCTCCGCCTGTCAGGTGACAGGTGGAAGGGTCTCCGCCCGGTGCAGACGGACAAGGAGTTCTTCCAGTTCACCGACATGAGATACGGCTACCGTGCCATGCTCATCACCTTGAGGAACTACCGGAAGAAACACGGTTTGAAGACCCTCTCCCTTATGATCGGGCGTTACGCCCCGTCCACGGAGAACGACACCCGTGCCTACCTTTCAAGTGTATGCGGCGAGCTTCAGGTTCCCACTACCTATGAGCCGGACGTGGATGACAAGGGGACGATGTGCCGTCTGGCCGCCGCGATGAGCCGGGTGGAAAACGGCGTGCCCGCCGTCATGGCGGACATAGAGGCCGGCTGGGAGATGATCTGAAAAATGACATGCGTATGGACTGGGGCACTGTATTCGAACTTCTCCAGCAGTGGCTCGCCCCCACGGGGTGCATAGCCATGGCAATAGGCTGGTGGCGTGACCGCAGGCTCGTCAAGGTCCGTGCGGTCAAGGAGAACGAGGGCACATACAAACAGTTGTATGACGACCTCTCCGAGACGACTTTACATTTAAGCGACCAAATACGAAAAGTCAATGAGAAAATTATCGTTCTGGAACAGGCGCTGCGTAAATGTTACCAGTGCAAGTATGCTGACCGCTGTCCTGCTGTTGTCTGGATGCGCAGCAAACAGGGAGAGCCGAACAGCCGTCCGCTCGGGCTCTCTTCAGAGGAGCGTAACCGGGGAAATAATCTTCGGCAAGGCCCCGACGACTCTGACGAGCCTGGCACTGAAACCCGGGCTCCTCCGGACGATAGGCGGCCTTCCGGCCGGTATGGGCGTGACGGAGCAGCATGAGGGGCTGGACCTGAGGGTGGAGTCGGACGGGGAAGGCGGCGTGAACGTCACGGCTGTCTCGCATGCCCGGCCGGAGATCACCGTAAGGGAGACCTCGGATATGAGGTTGGAGTCAGAGGAGGCTACGGCCGGGGAAAAACAGCCGGTTCCCTCTTTTTGGGACCGGACAAGGACGAAGGTGTTGTGCTGTTTTGTCCTCCTGCTTCTCTTCTGGGGACTCCGGCGGTTTAAAGACAAATCAAGGAACAATTAAAACATGAATCATTATGGCAGAAACGAATACCGGCGCCATCTATGGCGTGAAAGCTCTCAAATATAATGGAAAGGCTCTCGGACTGATATCCGAGGACGGGCTGCAGCCCGGAGGCGACTCGCCTTCCAAGACCCGCATCTGGGCGGCGCAGAAACGCAACGCGCCGTTCGCGGTGCTCAAATCCACACCGGGAACCAAGACATGGACGTTCACGCTCATCGAGCTGTCCGCGGACAACATGATACAGGTGATGGGCGGGACGAAGGAAAGCACCGGGGTCTATGTGCCTCCGACGGAGGACAAGGACGTGCAGGGCGTGTTCGACATCGAGACCGTGACGGGACACACGATCCGTATCTATAACGGGGTGCTCACATGCAATTTCGCCAACGGGATCAACTTCAGCAATGTGCTGGGCATCGAGTGCGAGCTGGAGATGCAGGATGCCGGGGAGAAGCCTCCCTACAAGATCTTCGCCCCGGGTGACAGTGTACCGGAATATCCCGAGTCATGATGGAAGGGAAGGACACACGAAGTCGGGCGGCGGACATGCTGCTTGACATCGGCATCCGCATTCCGGTGATGCCGCTCAGACCCTTTAAAAAACGCCCCGGGAAATCCTTCCTTGTCATGCGCCGTCCGCCCGCCGGGGCGGTCATCCGCATAGCAAGGCGGTACCTGGAGCTCGGCGTCACCCCGGAGGATATCAGGGCGATGGACTATGAAGAAAGGATGCGGTTCGTGGCGGAGAAGGGAAAGGCGGTCAGCCGGATGGTCGCGCTGGCCGTATGCACCGGATGGCTCTCGGGGATGCTGTTCTCCGGCCCTGTGGCATGGTATCTCAGATGGAGGGTGCATCCGGCGATGCTCTCTGCCGCCCTCATCGAGCTGCTCAGGGGCATGGACATACAGCCTTTTTGCAATACTATTCCGTTGGCGTCCAGAACGGCGGAGCTGCTGGAGCCGATAGGAAGCCGGGAAAGGAAAACGGGTTAACGGGCCGGCAGGAAAGCCCCCATAGCGTTTTCGGAATCATCGCGCAGGCGATGGAACGGTTCGGCAGGTCGAAACGGCACATCCTGTGGAAGATCAGCTACGCCGAGCTGATGCTGATGAACACGGATGTCAGCCGGTATGTGACCAAGGAGGAGCTCCTGGAAAGGGAGCGCAAACGTAGGCCGGACAAATTCACCACTGAATATTTTCAAACAAAACTCGGAGGGTAAAAATGGAACCTGTAAGACTGGAGATACTGCTTGACGACAAGACACTGAAGGGGATGCGCTCGGTGGAGGGCAACCTTTCCGGGATAGGCCTGTACGCAAAACAGGTCATCGCACAGCTGGAGCAGGAACTGCTGGAACTGCAGAAACAGTACAGGAATGCCATGGCCGCAGGTACGAATACCGATGCCCAGATGGCGGACATCCAGGCACTGCAGGGAGTCATCAGGCAACTGAAAGCGGAACTGCAGGGGCTGGAAGAGCAGAAGAAAAAGACAGGATCCACCCCTCTCATGGGAGATGATCCCGCCCCGAAACTCAATAATGTGAGGATGAGCATGCAGCAGATCGCCCGGGAACTCCCCTCGCTGGCAATGGGTCCCCAGATGTTCTTCCTCGCCATTTCCAACAACATTTCCATGTTCACCGACACCCTGTCGTCAGCCCGCCAGGAGTATGAGGCGCTGACCAAAGCCGGAAAGAAAGCCACCCCGGTGTGGAAGCAGGTGCTTTCCTCACTGTTCTCGTGGCAGACGGCGCTGGCCGCCCTGATTACCCTGTCCGTCGTATACGGGAAGGAGATCGGCGGATGGGTGAAGAGCCTGTTCGGCGTGAAGGATGCCGCCCTGTCCGTGGCGAAAGCCCAGGAAAAGGTGAATGAATCCTTCAGGAACAGCAGCAGTGATGTGGCGGAACAGGTCACTCTCGTCAGGTCCTTGTCCGAAAGATGGAAGGAACTGGGAGACAACATGTCCGATAAAAAACAGTTCATCACCGAAAACAAGAAGGAGTTCGGGAAACTCGGTGTTGAGGTGGGCAACGTGAATGACGCCGAGAACCTGCTGGTGGACAATACGGACGTGTTCATCGGGGCGATGATTCTCAGGGCCGAAGCTGCCGCAGCGTTCAAACTGGCCACGGAGCAGACGGAGAAGGCCTTGAAAAAACAGAACGAGATAGAGGAAAGGCGGAAGAAGGGCCCGACTTTCTGGGACAGGTTCAGGGCCAATTTCTTCTCTTCCGCGTCCGGATCAGCTACTTATACCCGACAGGCGGACGCTCCCACGGCCGAACAGCTCAGAGAAAATGATATCTCCGCCCTGGAAGAGGAACAGAAGGCAGCGGAGGATACGGCCAAATCCTATATGGACCTGTTCCTTGCGCGGACAAAGGAATGGAAGGAGAGGCTTAAATCGGCAGGCATAAAGGAAGATGACGGCAGGGAAACCAAGGATACGGGCAAATCGGCCCGGGATTATCAGGACGAACTCGCCGACGCCCGTATCAGGGCACAGCAGAAACTTGAGGCGGCACGCATATCGGTCATGCGGGAAGGTGTAAGGAAACGCCAGGCCCTTGCAAGGCAGGAGCTTGACGAGTCGCTCGCGCAGATCGACAAGGAGGAGCGTGACACCCTCAAGAAAATGGACGAGGCCGAAAAGAAACGGGGTGTGAGGTCCACGCCCGAGGAAAGGCAGGCCGTGAAAGACAACGCGTCCCAGCAGCGTCTTGTCGCCTACCAGCAATATGCGAAGGAATTCTATACAGCCGACAAGGAATGGCAGGAGAAGGACCTGCAGTCCTGGATTGACTATAACAAGGAATACGGCACATACCAGCAGAAACGTCTGGCCATCATGCGGGAATATACCCTTAAATCCTCGAAAGAGAGTCTGAACGGGAATGACAAAAGGATGCTTGCCCGACAACGTGACGAGGCGCTGTCCGAACTTGATTTCAACGAACTGAAGGACACCATCAACTGGGATGTCGTCTTCGGCAATCTGGACAAGGTGGCGAAAAAGGAGCTGCAGAAGGTGAAGCGGCAGATAGTCAGCTTCCGCAACAGCCCGGAATTCAAAAAAAACGCCACTCCGGAACAGATGCAGGTCATCGAGGAAGCCATCGGGAAGATCGACAGCGAGGTCATCGAGAAAGGAGGTCTGTTCGGCAATCTGACCGAATCCATACGGGAATACTCCGAAGCGGTTGATGAATTGACAGCCGCGCAACGGGATTATGACGAGGCCGTGCGGCAATACGGGGCGGACAGCGCGGAAGCGGAGGCCGCTCGAAAGAAAAGGAACAAGGCGGAAGCCGGGGAGCGCAATGCCGGGAACAACCTGGAAGCCTCGAAGGATAAGGCGGTGAGAAACATCACCGCCGTGGCCGATGCGATGAACACGCTGGGCGAGGCGGACATGAGCCTGTCATCCTTCGGAAGCGCGGTCGGGTCTCTGGTGGACACGTTGTCCGCATCCGGAAGCAAGATCGGCGGCATCATCGCGGCCATACTGGCTATCCTTGACCAGATCGGGCAGAAAGGGCTGGAGGGTTTTGTCGGCAACATTCTCGAATCCGTCATGCACGCCGCAGGAGGATTGTGGGACAGCATCGGACGTCTGTTCGGTGTCAAGGGGCTTGGAGGCATCTTCAAGGGAGCCGACTATTCCGGCTATAACGAGATGGTGGACCAGTACAACCGTCTGAACGAGATATGGGATGAACTGATCGACAAGAAAAAGGAATATATAGAGACCAGCTACGGCGCCGAGGCGCAGAAGGTCGGAGAGGAAGCTCTGGCCCTACAGCGGACCGCCATAGACTCTTACCGGATACTGGGCAAGGAACGTCTGAATTCGGGAGCCAGCACGGGATCGCACTCTATCGGGGTGCGGCAGCGCAAATGGATGTCCTCTCAGGACTGGGCGGCAGCCGGCGCGGCCCTGGGAGAAGACTTCTACAGGTACGGGATCGGGGAAGGACGTATGACCGGGCTGTTCGATCTCTCCGTGGAGCAGCTGGAGAAACTGAAGTCGGAAGCTCCCACATTCTGGGCCAAGCTGGATGATGATGTCAGAAATTACCTGGACAAGATCATTGAAGGTTCGGAAAAACTGGGTGACATACAGGCCCAGATAAAGGAACAGCTCACGCAGATGTCTTTTGACAGCATGCGTGACGCCTTCTATGACACACTGCTTGATATGGAAAGCGGGGCGGAGGATTTCTCGGAGGACTTTAGCGAGTACCTGCAGAAGGCTATCCTCAAGACAAGCCTGTCGAAAGTCTACGACAAGAGGCTTCAGGAATGGTATGACAAGTTTGCCAACTACAACAAGGAAGGAGGTATAGATACCGGGGAATACAAGGACCTCCAGCAGGAATGGAACGATATCGTAAAGGACGCCCTGGAGGAGCGTGACTCGCTGAAGGATATCTTCGGATGGACATCATCGTCCTCCTCTTCCCAGTCCGGCCGGGCCGGAACCGTCACCTCCATGACCGAGGAGACGGCCGGAAGGCTGGAGGGAATCGGCAACGCGACCCTTGACCATGTCATCAGCATTGACAACAACCTTACGAGGCATCTCGAAGGGATGGCGACATCCCTGGGCAAAATTGCGGGGAATTCGGAGTACCTCAGACACCTCGAAACGATAAACGAGAACATCGCGGAGCTCCGGCGCGGTGTGAAACTGAAAACATAGGACTATGGAAGTGGAGGAAGGACTGCTGAAAATAAACGGGACGGACATGGCGTCCCTGGGATGTTTCCTGTACGAGGAGAACGCGGGGGACCATACCAATTACGACTCGCTGATGAAGCCGCCGAAGATGAAGGAGCATACCTCCGTCAGTTACCGGGAACTTGACGGCGAGGAGCTGCCCGAAACCCTGCTTCCCCGTTACGAGGCGAGGGACATCACGCTGAAGATGGCGGTGGTTGCGGATACACGGACCGGGTGGTTCAAGAACTACAACGCCGTGCTTGCCTTGCTGAAGTCGGGATGGCTGACGCTGGAGGTTCCGGAGATAGGCCGGGTGATGAAGGTCTACCTGAAGGAATATACCCGGTACAGCCAGTTCACGACAATCAGGAATACCGGCCAGCAGGTAGCCGGATTCACGGTCACGCTGCGCGAGCCGAAACCTTTTTCAAACAGTGATTAAAAACGATTTAAAAACATCATAAATGGAACTTGAAATCTACGACAGGCAGGGAGCCCTGAAAAGGAAGGTCAGTCCCGATTCATCGTCCCGGTGGACCGAGGAAGTGGGGGCGGAATTCGTGGTGACGGTGAACTTCACCACCTGGGAGTTCTTCGTCCTGTCGGTCGGCGACTATGTGGAGATATCAGGAAAGCGGTTCTCCATAAAGAAGGAGTACCGCCCGAAAAAGACCGACACACAGAAATACACCTACAATATCAGCTTCTACGGCCGCGAGCACGACATGCAGGACCTGTTGTTCTGCCGTCTGAACCAGGGGGAGGATGACCTGGAGTCCGTCTTTGCCTATGACGGCACGCCGATGGAAATGCTGGAAAAGCTGGTTGCGAACATGAACCGCAACACCGACGGTGTGACGTGGCGTGCAGGACAGGCCGTCACCGGCGACCGGAAGACCATCAACTTCAACGGCCTGTTCTGCTGGGATGCGGCAGGCGAGATAGCCGGTGCCTGGGAAACCGAGTGGTGGCTGGACGGGGAATACCTGAACATAGGGAAATGCGAACACGGCGAACGGGTTACGCTCGGCTATATGAAGGGATTGAAGACGGGGCTGACCCAGAATGAGAATTCCAATTCGATCAAATGGTTCACACGGCTGATCCCCGTAGGTTCAACCAAAAATATTGACCCGTCAAAATACGGCTACACCCATCTGCAACTGCCGTCACGGGACAAGTATATCGACCTGAACACTCAATTGGGACTGAAGGAGCATCGCGAGGAAGCGGCCTTTCAGGATATATTCCCGCACCGCCTGGGTACGGTATCCTCGGTAAGGTCCGAGGAGCAGACAAATAAGGACGGGAAGAAATACACCGTCTATTATGTCAAGGACAAGGATCTGCCCTTCAATCCGGATGAATACATGATCGGCAGCGAGGTGATACACATCACCTTCGAAAGCGGCGACCTCTCCGGAAGGGAGTTCGAGTGCAACTGGCATAACGACACACAGGAGTTCGAGATCATCAACACCTACCCGAACGAGAACACCCAGATACCGGGAGGCAACATCATACCGAACGTCGGTGACACGTATATCCTGACGAACATCCGCATGCCGGATGAGTATTACCCGATAGCGGAAGAACAGTACAAGCAGGCGGTTGACAGCTTCCTGACAGAATACAGCAAGGACATATCCATCTATTCCGGCGACACGGATTACATCCATGTGGATAAAAACAGTGTGCCGTTATCGCTCGGACAAAGGGTGAGACTGGAGGACGCGCAGTATTTCGAAGCCGGGTATCTTGACACCCGCATCACAAGGATAGAGAGGAAGCTGGGCAATCTTTCCGAGGCTTCCATTGACTGCTCGTCGGCGGTCAGCACCTCATGGAAGTCATCCGTGGATTCGACGCTGAACAATCTGGAATACACGCTGGCGCAGGAGATGGCGCAGGCCAATGTCCGCCTGCTGAAGACCGGCGATATGGAGAGTCCGAGCGACTATACGGCTTTCTCCTCCCTGAGGGCTATAGGAACCTTCCTGAGAAAGAACATAGCGGATATCGCCAGCGAGATCATCACCTTTCTCAAAGGTCTGAGGGTCGGCAAGTTTGTCACAGGTCTTATCGGAGGCAGCGGTGCGGCCATCTGGTTTGACAAGAACGGCAAGACAATAGTCGAAGCTGACAAGGCGATGTTCCGTGAGGAGCTGATAGTACCGCAGATCACGTTCAACTGCATCGATGTGATATCCGGCGACAAGGCGAACTCGTTCGCATACGGAAGAATAAAGACCGTTGACACGGAAAACCGAATAGCCACGCTGGAACTGCTTGAGGGGCAGTGGGGAACGTTGAAGGTAAGTGATATCTGCCGTGGTATACTTCACAACATAGCCGGTAGCAACCATACTCAAGATGAATACGGTCCTAACGGATTCATGGAGTATTCCGGATACGCCACCTCATACTTTACCCCCACTAGAATCATCGAGAATGAGGCTGGAAACATGAAGTTTGAATACGCTCTTCAGGCAGGAACGAGCGTGCATCCTCTTCCCGGTATGAACTTCTTCGCATACGGCAACTTCACCGACAAGGACAGACAGGCCATCACTTATGAGAACAGGTACTATACCCGCCGGCTTATCAACGTGAACACATGGGTAATAGATCCGGATGTGAACATCGCTTATCAGAGCGGAGATCTGAGTGGGCTTACCATCAACGGGCAGATAATGGATGGCTATTCTTCGTATCAGAAAAACGTATATGTAAGCGGAACGATAGAACGACTCAAACCCAACGGTGAGGTGGCTATGGACTTAAGCTACGAGGGTGTATGGCAATCAGACAGGCATTATGATTACTACGATAGTGTGACGTATAACGGCAGCACATGGGCGTGTCTGAACAAGAACGGTTCGTCCTCTGAACCGGGTACGGATGCTGACTGGCAGGAGATAGCATCCAAGGGTGATACGGGGGCACCGGGAAAGGACGGTGTGAGCGTGACCAATAGCGGTCCGTGGTATTCCGGCTTGGTTGTTCCCAAAATGAGTATCGTTACAATGGGAGGAAGTTCGTTTCTTTCTAAAGTATCCACTACCAATCCTCCCTTGTGGTGCTGGACAGACAATGCCGGTAATCGGTTTACTTTCAATGATGGTGGCTATTGCTTGACGGGTGAGATAAATACCGATGAATATGAACTTTTGGTTCAAAGCGGAAAGGACGGAAGCGATGGTACCAGTTATGAGAGGGTATTCATCCATACTACAACAGAGAGTAAACCTGCCACTCCTTCCACGTCACAGACGGACGATTATGTGCCTTCCGGCTGGCATGATGATCCTGTAGGTGTTTCCAGCTCTCTGCCTTATGAGTGGATCAGTGAGAGGGAGAAGAAAAACGGTATATGGAGTAAATTCAGTGCTCCTGCCCTTTGGGCGAAGTACGGATTTGATGGTGCTGACGGTGCTGAGGGCGTAGCCGGAACGAGCATCATTTGGAAAGGTGATTTTTCCTCCGCTCCTTCCAATCCTCAGAACGGGTGGGCATACAAGAATACCACTGATAAGAAATCATATGTATATCAGGATGGACAGTGGTATCAGATGACTATTGACGGAATTGATGGGAAGAACGGGAAAGACGGATTGAGTATTGTATGGAAAGGAGATCTCCAAACACCTCCTTCCAATCCTCAGACCAACTGGGCATACCGGGATACCAATAATGGTCGTGTATATATATGGAACGGAACAGCATGGGCATTGATGGTTGTGGACGGATCGGACGGTGCTGATGGTGCAGCCGGTTCTGACGGATTGAGCGTGTTTATAACTTATAATGACAGCACTTCCCAACCTTCTGTACCTACCGGGAACGGTACTACTGGAGGATGGCATACAAATGCGACAAGTGCCGCCATATGGATGTCGCAGAAGGTTGCTGCGTCCGCATCTGACGGAGCATGGGGTACACCGATAAAAATCAAAGGTGACAAGGGTGACGGTTACACCCAGATGGGGCAGTTTAGGACTGGAATGGTTGTACCCAAGATGGGTGTCGTTTCAATGGGTGGCGGCTCTTATGTAGCCAAGGCATCCACTACCAATCCTCCCTTGTGGTGCTGGACAGACAATGCCGGCAACCGGTTTACTTACAACGATGGCGGTTATGTGCTGACGGGTGAGGTGAACACTGCCGAATACGATGTATGGGCAGAGAAAGGTGATACCGGATCAAAAGGTGATAAAGGTGACAAGGGTGATGACGGTGAAAAGGGCGACAAAGGAGATCAGGGCGTACAAGGAATACAGGGCTGTATCTTCCGTGAGTCGGAATGGTCCGCCTCAAGTGTGCAGTACCGTAATGACGAATCCCTGACAAGCGGTACGAGGTATATTGATTTCGCATTGATAAGGAATGACGCAGCCATTGACGGATGGGATGTGTACAAATGTTTGAAGACGCATGTGTCCTCCGCCTCGAACAAACCGGGCAACACCACATACTGGGAAAAGCTGAGCGGGGTGGGACCTATCTATACCAGCCTGATAATAGCTAAGAATGCCAGCATCAGCCTGTTCCAAGGAAATCAGGTTTTGATAAAGAAGAGCGACAACACTGTTTCCGCAGGCATGTCCGGCTCTACATCCGGTCAGAAGATACGTATATGGGCAGGTTCCGCGACTCCTGACTCCGCACCGTTCCGAGTGAATGAACAGGGTGGGTTTGTGGCAACGAAAGCGAATGTGGCAGGTACGGTCACTGCCACTCTTCTCTACTCACCGGGAAGCGATATGGATAGTCTGGCTGATTCGGAAGGCAATATGACCGTGAATCCGTCTACTCAGGGATCTACGTTCTTCTCTGCTGACGGTTTGGGCGGGACCATAACTCTTCCTCCTGCATCATCATGGAACGGATTGAAACTGGAGTTTGTGGTTGATATGACATCAAGGGCGGCCAAGAACCCAGATAAATACAAGGCTACGAACTATTTCTGCGGGCTGGCGGGCGCTTATAATAATAAAACAGAAATTCAGATGGCAAGGCCTTATGTTTTGGAGATGAAGGCCTTTAACAACCATTGGTATATAACACGTATGGATTTAATTGAGTAAACGATATGATATTACAAGCAGGTTATGATTGCTATCTGACACAGGCCGAAGATATGCCTCTGTCGGAACGAAGATTTGAAAATAAGGTGTTGATAAACAGCCCTGAGGATGTGGCTATGTGGAAAGAAATCACATCAAAGCAGAAGGAGCAGATGATTGCCGAAGCGTCTTTTATCGATACGGAAGCGATAGATGTTGAAGCACTTGATCGTGTGGATACACTATTAAACGATATTGCGGCAAACATTAACAATGCCGGGCTTACTGTAGAGGAAGCATTGGCGAAGAAAGAGTACTTTCCCGTATGGGAGGATCTGATAGGTACAGAGGTTGATGTGCAGTTCCGCTTCCGCTATGGCAGCACGCTCTATGAGGTTATACAGAAACATACACCGCAGGAGGACTGGAAGCCGGGAACGGGTACGGAATCCTTGTACAAGGTTGTGCAGATAGAGCACTCCGGCACACTGGATGATCCTATACCTTGGGTACATAACATGGTGCTGGAAGAAGGCAAGTATTACACCGATAAGGAGGTTCTTTATCTCTGTATCCGTGACAGCGGAATAGGCATGGCATTCGACTTGGAAAATCTTGTTTCGGGCGGATATGTTCAAGTGGTAGAAAATCAAGTAGTAATAAATAATAAAAAAATATGATTATGGCAGACAAAAAATTAAATGAAGTTCCGGTGGTAAGTGACATCGTAACTATTTTCGGAAAGCGATCAAATGGTGAAATTGTTCAAATAGATAAAAGCAACTTAGCAACACTTCTGGGAGAACTGACGCTACCAAAATATAATTCCAATGAGTTAAATTATGGAGATTTAAATAATTTCAAATCACTTACAATCCGACCAATTAATAGATGGACAAATCCGGATTTCCCTAAAACTAATTGGCCGGATGGAATGACTGACGGTACTTTTATTGTCGAAACGTTTAATGGTATAGTAAGACAAACTGCTATATCAAAAATGCTATGTATTCGATTCTTTTTTGATCAAACTAATATGTGGACAGAATGGAAAGAATATTAACTTTGACTGATGTAGTAACTATATAACAAATTGTAACATCGTGATCATAAATTTATGCTTCTGGGAGAACTGATTGGTGTTGCTACAGCCAAGAAAGATGGACTAATGCCTATGGAACAGTTCTTCGATAGAGATGTTAATCCCATTGAAGATTACAATACATTTACATGGAATGGGATTCGGAAAACAACTAAATCAACATCTAATTCTCCATTCGAAAGTGGTGATGGGCAAAATGCTGTTATATTTATAGGGACAAATGATGTTCAAAAAATAGGGTTTCAAGCAACCTATTCGGGGCAATTGATTAAGATCAGGCTATATTGGGTCGGTAGTTGGGGTAAATGGCAAACTTTTTCGTTGACATAGGATTAAAAAACGGGTGGTCCGGTACAAGCCGGTGCCACCCGATCCTGATATGCACAACGCCATATGCGGTGCAAAGGTAATAAATATCTGAATAAACCGCTATATTTTTCAAGATATAGAGATTTCTTCCAAATCTGATATACTGATTTCATCCGTCACGTTTGTGAAATAGAAGAGATCAGGGGTCCCTGAAAAAACCTCAATATTGGTTCTTGTCCATACACTGCTATAAACGTAAACATAAAAAGATTTTCCATCTTTAAAAAGTCTGATACTATTATATCCTTTTTCAAATAATTTATTTACGAATATATATATGTCTGATAAGATCACACGAATATAGTTGCAACTATCCAATGTGCCATTAGGTGAGCTATATATATGTAATATATGATTAATATTACTGCCATAATCACAAACTTTAAACAAAGCAGTTTCCTTATTTCCGGTAGAAATCTTATAAATCGTAGAATTTAAGGCTTGAACACTATCGCTCAAGCCTTTATTTTCTTTCGTAGCAATCCCAATCAGTTCTCCCAGGTCGATTATGCCACTTTAAATAACGTAAAATTAAATTCTTTGTCAGTTACGGTTCCATCTCTTTTTATTTTTAAATATTGTTTTTTATCTCCATCAACATAAATTGAATACCCTTGTCTTATCGTCCCATTGATAATATTATAATGTATATTACCTGAGTTTGATATAATTGTTAAATTAAAAGACATTCCACCATCATTACATGACACAATGTACGAATTAGGTCCAATACCTCCTAAATAAATAATAGATCCTTCAAGCGTAGCTGTAACCGTTTTTTTTACCTTTTCAATTCCAATCAGTTCTCCCAGCTCAGTGCTATATCTTTTGTCACGTCAAGATATTGGTACTTCAATCGCCCCACTAGGAATAGCATTGATTGATTCTATTTTGCTCGTGTTCACAAGACCTAATCGTGACACTATTATTTTCGCATACCAATTAGCTTTTATGTAAAAGCAAAATCTTTCTGTATCAACTGTATAATACATATTAATGTTACTAATTTTGGTTCCGTTTATCAATTTACAAAAGACTTTATTTGCATTCCATCTAATCATAGACACTGCGACTGAGAACGAGTCTCCACCAACATTTGTAACACTAATTACAGACTCATTTATTGATCCGGCATTTGGCATAAATACACTAATCTTACAATATTGATTATTATCTTTAGATAATTCTAAAGGTACCATACCGGAACTCATCAACCCGCTTTTATTTGATGTTGCATTCCCAATCAGTTCTCCCAGAAGTACAAAATATAAGAGCTTAAGTTATAATTTCTATACAAAAACACCTTCGTATTTTGCCCATTTTCCCCAATTATCTCCTAATTTTTGTCTTATATAAAAAACATTATCATTCATCGGAATGTATATTTGAGTTATAAACAAACGCCCAAAAACCAATAATCCTCCCCATGCCCTATGACCGTTAGGGGTATCTTCGTTAGTTAATCTGTCATCAATAGTATAATATCCAACCTCAGTTGCTGATGCAAATGATGTTGGATATCCTTTATCTCCTAACATTTGATTTATTTCCAAAAGTCCTCCCAGAAGCATATTATCAACTATTCATTGTATAGTTAATTCAATAGCATCATTTGGGATATCCCCTGTGCCTTGTTTAAATATATATCCAGAATGTAATGGTATTATATTAAAGTAGACTCCTGATCTCTTTACATATAACATCGATTCTTTGTACGTAAAAACTAGCCCACCTTCTATATCTGCTGATTTAAATAATCTATTAATAGTAAATGATGATGATGTTTTGCAGCAGCAAAATAAACCTGGAGCAACTGAAGGGGCACTTATCTGTACTAAAAAAGGTAATCCTTCCATAGGTACATGAACATAATAACTCCCTCCCGACAATAGAGGAAATGGGATAGAACATTTATCTCTAGCGCCCATCAATCCATTACTTTCATTCGTTGCAAGTGGCAGAAGTTCTCCCAGGTCGGAATTGTGATAAAAATTATGTTATAATTATATTACCCCATTCTTGCCAGCGATCATTTTCTGTATCATATCGTCTGATAAATAATTTACGACTACTTATATCAACGATAATTTGAATAATATAATACCCAGATGAAAATATAAGCAGTTGTGCCCAAGATGTAGGAACATTGTTCCCTTCAACATTGAACAATGAATAGGCACCTGCATTTTTAAAATCATCCAAATTAATTTCACCTCTAATGTAACCTCGATTCCTGAACCAAGTTTCATTTATTCCAATCAGTTCTCCCAGAAGTAATTTTTTATGTATTGTTTTGTCATAAAGATAGAAATACTTAACTTTAAAATAAAAACTGCCATGTTAGAAAAAATTAGATATCGTTTGGTCTATAATCGCCAAAAGAAACTTAATAAACAAGGAACTGCCTTAGTGCAGGTTGAAGCATATTTAAACCAACGTAAAGCCTATTTTAAAACAAATGTATATTTAAAACCAGAGCATTGGAGCAAACAGGGAGCACAAGTTGTTAACCATCCTCAGAGTAATGAACTCAACGCAATGTTATATGGTTACATATTGGATTTGCAGGCGATAGAGCTGAATTGCTGGAAAAATGGTATTGATGCCACACTTTCAAAATTGAAAGAGTTTGTTAAAAAAGAAGTATCACCATCCATCTCGTTCTTGAAATTTGCGCAACATACCATAGAGAATTCAGATCGAAAACCGCGTACAAAAGATAACATGTTGGTTACAGTGGCGACGTTAAAGGAGTTTCGTGGTATAATTGATTTTAAAGATCTTAATTATACATTTCTTAAAGATTTTGATGTGTTTCTACGAAACAAAGGATTACAAGTCAACACGATAGGCAAGCATATGAGAGTACTCCGCACCCTTGTCAATGAAGCAATAAACCAAGGGTATATTCCACAAGATGCTTATCCATTCCGTAAGTTTAAAATTAAGAAAGAACAGACAGAACATCGTTTTCTGCTGCCTAATGAGCTTGAAAAGATGGAATCCTTGAAACTGTTTGAAAAGAAGAATAACAGCCAACATGTTCTTGATGCTTTCCTGTTCTGTTGTTATACAGGACTCAGATTCTCCGATTTTAAACAGTTGAGCAATCGTAATTTAATCATTATAGATGGGAATAGTTGGTTGATATTGAACAGCCTTAAAACTGGATCAAAACTTCAAATACCTTTGTATCTACTATTTCGCGGAAAGGCTCTAAACATTATAAGCCATTATAACAGCATAGAAGAGTTATCTAAGATAGGATGTAATTCAGATACAAACAGAATATTACAAAAACTGGTTCAAATGGCTGGGATTAATAAAAAGATCACTTATCATAGCTTGAGACATAGATAACTTTATTTCTCGCTGAAGACAAACGATTTACAGAATTTTAATTTGTGATAGGTAACGACTTAGAAACAAGAAAAGTTCCCTTATCTGTCTTATTTTGCATTATTGAAAAGAACACCTTATTTATTTTGCAAAGATACTAATTTAACCCGAATATAAATCGTCAATTAGCTATTAAAATTGTATAGTTGTTTTTTACACTAATAAAATAATAGTAGCATTCACACATTTACCAACCTTACTACCGAGTTGGTGTGAGATCATTTTCTCAATCTATCCCAATTGGTATGATAACATACGTACCTCGTTATCGGTTTGTACAAGCGTAGAATAGTTTCCGTCTGATGCAATGTAGACGATTTAATCTGGTACTATACGAACTAAATCAATAGAGGTTGATATGACCAATTGTTTTTTTCATTCGATTGTTCTTCCAAACAAAAATATACAGGTTTATCCATATGGCAAAGCCATGTTCTTGATAATGTATGAAATAGCGTTCTAAGTGTACCAAATACTATTACTATCTAAAATCCCATGGTGCAATTCGTCGTGGATATACCCAAAGCCCCACTTTATTATTCCTTGCTTTTATTTCTGCATTATGATATTTCTCGGACTGGTCATATTTTGTATAGTGCCACGCCATTCCTGCATTCAACATTTCAAGGGCGACATCCTTATTCTCTAGAGTATAAACATAAGCGATATATCTACCCCAACCATCTTGTTTTTGAACATCAACAATAATATTTTCCCCCAAAAATAAGGGTTTACAAATAATCCTTGGTTTTTGTCCCAAAAGCCTGTTTCTTTTTCTGGAGCATCAATGCCCCAAATCCTAAATTTTATTTGCAAGTTATCTCTATTTAGGCCAACAAAACCATCAGAAATTTCTACTACTTTAAATTGAAACTTTTGAGCTAAGCACTCTGTTGTTGACAACAGACAACCTTATAAAAGAATCCAAATAAGAAACCTTTTCATATTCATTCTATTTTACATATAAATATAGTCTATGGGATGTATGATTTTATAAGTTGTATATTCCAGGCATAGTTGAGATTGGCGCCAGAATCGTCTATTCCTCCAGATGTTATACCGACTGCCTCTCCTTTTGAATTTAACAAAACACCTCCACTACTGCCGTGATCAATTGGAGCACTAATCTGTAGAATCTTTCCGTTCTCCCTTATCTGTGATATTTCGCCAGATGAAAAAGTGTTATCCAAGCCTCTTGGACTTCCGATAGTATATATTTTCTCTCCTACTTTTGGTGTATTATTTGCGATCTTAATGTAGTTTACTTTTCTGCTAACTCCAACCTTGAATATTATAAAGTCGTTGTCCTGACTCTTATGGTAAACTTCCGTTACCTTATATGAGCTTCCATCGGAAAGTATTATGTCTTCATAGCCAACAGCGGTACCTTGAAAAACATGGTAATTACTTACTGCAATACCGTTACTAGATATGAAGAAGCCAGAACCTTGGAACCCTTGATACGCAGTAGATGTATGAATCTTAAATACCGCAGATGATAGTTTTTCAAAGATCTCACTTGGAGACAAAACTCTACCATTTGTAGTATTACCGACATCTGAAGTTTTATTTGTCTGAGAAGTTCCTTTTTGTTGATGTGGTAGTGGTGGGCGACCATTATTAGAGAATGAACCTGGTCGAGAAGATGGACTAGAAACAGGATAGTTATTATTACCCTTAGGAGCTGCTGGTTTTTGAGCGCAACCTACAGATAACAGTAGTATGAGCAGTATATATAGTATTTGTTTCATATATTATTGGATTTGTCCTGGTTTGGGTAAAATATGAATCAAAAATCTTTGATTTGCTTTTTCTTCGAGTTCTCTCATTAGTCCTGTGCCGCTGAGCCTTCCATCTCCACTACCACTGATTAGTACTTCACAATTATCTCTATCAAAATGGATATTGTTATTATCCCAAAACTTTTTAAGATTTCTTGCTCGGCGATAACTTAAATCATAGTTATAATCCATTTTATCTATTCCATCTTTTGATGCCTGACCTTCAATCACGAGAAGATACTGAACCTCCGGCGTGTTTTCAGCGGCACTATGAATGAATCTTACTAACTCTTGACCAACAGACAATAATTTTTCTCGCTCAACTTTAGAAATGTTATATATTTGATCATCATCAATTTTAAAACGTACAACAAAATTCAGTTTGTGTTTTTTATTAATTGAGTCGTATACAAAATAGTTTTGGTCGAGATTTTTGGTAGCATCGTTAATTTCATTTATCTTATCAATATGGGCTTGTGTTGCATTGGCAAGATATCGCATACTATCCAACTCTTCACTATATTGTTTTTGACGAAGTACCATACGAGAGTTGAGGTTCAATAAACTGTCTCTTTCTGCTTTTAATTCTTTCACTTCAAGAGGTGTCGCATCAATTTGTTTTAACTCAACGATTGATATGATGAACAATACAACCATCAAGAAAAATAAACTAGTCATTAGATCTGCATAACTTGCCCAAAAGTGCGTTCGTTTATCTTTTCCCATTTATTAATCACCAATTTTTCCGGGTTTAGGAAGAATATGTATAAGGAATCGCTGGTTAAGTACTTCCTTTGATTCTCTCATAAGTCCTGTGCCACTTAAACGTCCATCACCACTACCACAAATTAGTACTTCACAATTTTTATCATTAAAATTCAACCCGTTATCTTCCCAAAATTTTTTAAGAGATAATGCTCTTTGATAGCTTAACTCGTAATTATAAGCATATCCATCTTTCGATGCTTGTCCTTCAATAATAAGGAGATACTGGATATGAGGGTTACTTTGTGTCGTTTTAATAATAAAATCTTGTAGGATCTTACCTGTCGTTCTTAAATCTTCTTTTGTACTTGATGGAAGACTATTCATATCTGCACTTCCACTTCTAAAACTCACAGTTACTGCAAGTTTGTGCTTTTTGAATTCAGGGAAGTATTGGAAGTATTGCGAATGCTGTGTATCGAGTTCTCGAGTTGCATTGTTTATCTCATCCGCTTTGTCAATTTTCGCTTGCAGCTCAGCGGTCTGCTCAATCGCATCAATACGAGCATTATTCAATGCTATGATAACAACTATAAATAGTGTTAGCATAACAAAGAATAGACTTGTCATAAGGTCTGCGTAACTAGCCCAAAAGAATGATTTGCTTTCCTTTGCCATATCTATTGCTCCTGTGTTGCACTTTGAGTCGACTCTAAGTAATCTACATTAACAGTTTGGTCATTACTGATATTTGGCTCTACCTGCGTAGATGTTGGAACTATAGTTTGTTGAGGCTCATTAGAAACGCCAACAACCTCAATCCTTGGTTCTGCAATAAAAGAGTTATATACATATAAGCCAAACGCCATAAAAGCAAGCAAAGTTATAGTTGCAACCATATAAGTTATGCTCTTAGGGAATACTGGAGCGGACACATGTTGCACTGCACTTTCGATGGGGAAACCTTCTCTTCTTCCACCATTATTCTGGTTTTTAAGGCTACTAACCAATCTCTCAAGTATTGCTGTCTGACCCTTCGTTGACTCAACGAGCTGTCCCATAACTGCCTTTATATCGGCAAGATTACGAATCTCTTTCATCAACTCAGTAGTTTCAGCATTTCTAGCAGCAAACTCTTCTCTTTGCTCTTGAAGCATTCTTGCAAACTCTTCCTTTTGCTCTGAATAATGCTTGAGCAGTGCATCGAACTCTGAAACAGAGTTGTTACGCAATTGAGTTACGCTTTCTCTTGTACTTTCAGCAAGTTTCTCAAATGTTTTACGCAACGTGTCGTCTACTTTTGCAACAACCTCGTTGATATACTGTTCGCGAGCGGCAACCTGATTGATCTCTCTTTCAAAGAATGCACCCATGTTCTCAATGGCGGCTGTTCGATTAAGATGCTCATTAATGTTGCTATTCAATTCATTTACGGAATGCAAATATCCTGAGACGCTGTGCAAATACTTATTAAACACAGCTATTTCACCAGTACATTCTTTAAGTTCTTTGAGAACTGTAACATTTGCCTGTGCTACGCGTTTAATGTCAATATCCTTGATTAGAGTAATCAACTCTATTTGTTCCCTAGACGACTCTTCAACTTTAGACAAGGCACCATCCAAACCCTCAATATTTGATTGGAAAGTTTGATTGAAGGTCATAAGATTTTGCTGTAATAGATACAAAGCATTTACTGCATTTCCAGACAGAACAGGTAACAACTCTGTCTGTAACCACGAGTAGAATCTGTTCTTATCAGCTTCTACCTTGGATGTAGCACTTTTAGCTGACCAAGAAATTAGAGTTGTACAGCAAATACCCACTAAACTTGCGGCCATAGCAATTGCGACACAAGTCATCAATGAGGTGATGTTGTCCATAAGTGATTCGCTTGATAAACCTCCACTTACGGCAATAAAGCCAATACCGACAATGATACCGACCATTGTGCCCATCAAACCGAGGTATAGCGGTATCGGCTGTTGTATATTGATTTCTTCTTCCTCTGCATCACAGTAACGCTCTACGACATCCTTCATTAAATAAAAATCGCTCGCTGCTCCTCTGTTTTTTTGAAGGTACATATTCAAGGCGTCCCTAATCTCCTTAAGTGTTTCATTATCTGTATTGATATTTAACTGAGAAACACTTATGGTATCAATATCTTCAACATAGACATCATCATCATCGCTACAACTCTCTGTCTGAATTTCTTTCTCAACGATAGAGTACGATGATGTACTATTGGGGAATATTGATTTATAGGTCGCTATCTTCTTTTTAGTGTTCCTGTATATGTATATCTGTGCAACTATAATTGCTATAATTACAAGAACCACTAGAATATAATGAAGTTCCATTGTTTACTTTATTTCAACTGTTATAGGTTTAATGACTTTCCACTCTTCTCCGATACGTTCTGCAGTTCCTGTTGTCTTAATGAGTACCTGAGTGGGATCATTTGATGAGCGAGTAACAGAACAAATAGGTTCGAGATACTGACTATCAAATTTTAGGATACGTTGTTTTACTTCCTCTTGCTCAATACATATACTTACCTCGGCTGTATATGCGTTAGCTTCTGACATAGTAAGTCTATAAATTGACTTTCCTTTTTGATATGTATCTTGAATGCTTGAAAGAATCATTGAATTAGACTCTTTTGCATAAATTTGATATACAGGTTTAGCTGTAGTAGCCGGCTCCATCTTTATATTTTCTGTCACACTTTGAGTAGGAGCTGTTGCTAATGCAATATATTGCTGTAAAATATCCTTAAATTTTTTACTTGCCAAATATGCTTCTATAGCTCGATCAATTGTTGCCTGAGACGGGGCACTGGTTTGCGGTCGATAAGACGAACTTTGTCCTCCTGCGATTCTGCGAATCTCATTACGGATATAGTCGTTTGTATTGATTTCCTCTGTAATTATGTCTTTTACTTTATTTACATTTGTTCTAGGCCTTTTTCTATATGCAAAAAACGCCAAAACTATACCCAAAATTCCAATAGCAATTCCTATAAAACTAATTGCTTTAGCTTTCGTTATATTATCCTCGATTCCTGAAATTTTTCCACTCAACTCCTTTTTTGTTTCCTCTGCTTTTGCATTAAATGACTTTTCAACTGCAGTGAATTGGTTTGTTAATGTTGAGTCTGCCCTATTAATCACAGATGCTACAGCATTGTCGATTTCTTTCTTGGCACGATCTATTTCCTGGTCAGTATATTGACTAATATTTTCTTGTGCAGTTTGCTGAGCCTTCTTTATGGCCTCATTATCATTTTCACCATTATTAGGCAATAATGAGCAACTAGCAAGCGTTATTACTGACAATAAAATTATAATCTTCTTCATTTGTTTTACATTTGATAAATGTTACGTACTACAGCGTTGATAATACCAACTAACGGGTAGAAGAATAATGTTTCTTCCAAATTGTCATCTGCACCATCTTGTGCTATCTCACTCTTCTTGATTGCTAGACCATTCTCAAGATATGTTCTAATATCTCTATAACATAAGTCCTTGACTTTATTCATAATAGAACGATCTACATCGAAATTGTCATAGAATGAGAATTTCTTATCAAGTTTGAAGGTAAATTCTATATATTCCTTAATTACGTCTACAACAGAATCCAAATCCGCTTCTGTCACATCATTATAAGTCATGTGTACATCTGCAAATTTCTCATTATCTGTACCAATAAGGATTGTTTTCATGTCTTTAATTTCCCCATAATCCTGAGATTGGAATGGAGTTAAAATGATACCTCCCTTACAAGTAGACTCTTTTGAATTTGCAGGACGGATAATATCTAGTCCATCTATTGAATAAGACTGAGCATAGATTTCCTCAAATATGATTTTAGTAAGTCTTACTAGCGTTGCGTCATTGGTGCTCAAAATGTTAAGCACTTTTGAACCATTACCACTGAAAGTCATATGACGAGGCATATCAAAGCCTTTAGCTTTCATCAATTTTGCAATATGATATACTATTGCTACATAGAACAATATTACAACATATTTACCTCTGTTATCATCTGCAAGCATCTTTGCAAAATTGATTTCCACCTTTTCCTTTTTGATCTCTTTATTGGATGCCAATGAGAACAAGAACGCAATAACATCAGTTGATACACGTTTATCAAGTACAGACTTCAATACGGCCTTTAGGCCTCTTAAATTGTTGGTCTCTAACTGATTCGTGATTATATCTTTATACTTATTTACGAAACCGTTTGAATCAGAATCGTATGAGTATCCGTCTCCAAAAATCGTATTAGCTGCAAAACGGAAAGATGTTAGGTATTTTGGTTCGCCCTTGTCAACTATCAAAACATCTGTAGTACCACCACCTATATCGACAGATACAACAGTAGAGGTTGCACCTTTCTTGGCTTTATGATAATAATATGGCGCAACAGATTCTGACGCTGCAATAATATTTGAAATAGGAGCACCAAATAAAGTTGCAAAAGTATTTTCCCATTCAGCTTTAAATTTATTAAAGCGGTTCTGTGTCATACTTGCAGGATAGAACCATACGATTTCTGTTTTACTTAAATCTCCATTATTAAGAAGTACCTTTGTTCTTAGCATCAACAAAATACTTTCAATATATTTTGAAGCTCTCTTTTTATCTTCAGTATTTGTTGACCATTTCAAGTCTGTATGTAATACATTGTACGGCAATGACAAACTCTTTTCATAAGTATAAGGGATGTTAACATTTGCCATTGCTAAAACAGCCTTATCCCAGTTTGTATTGTTACTCTCAGATATAACCGTACGCATTGGATATCCATACAAACTCTCTCCGCCAATTGTTGCCGGAATAAAGTCTGAGTTGAACACATCATTGATCATATAGTCATCTGTGATGTGCAACTTTTGAATCTGCATATCCTTCTCTGTAATATCAAAAGGATTAGAAGAAGTTGAACCATCAACACTATATTCAATATGCGTATTTGTTGTACCGAAATCTATAGCAAAACGGAATTTGTGACTTCCATTGCGAGCTGTAAATTTAGGTATAATAACACCATGAATACCACTCTCATTATCATTAGATAAGGTTATATACTGATATTCAGACTCTAGTGCATAAGTAATGTAGTCAATGTAACTCGTATCAAATCTTGAATTGTCTGCATTCCTATTTCTTCTAACTACACCTTCAACAGACACTTCTTTGTTTGAGTAATCATAGAATGATAACGAATATGCACTGTCTGGATTATCTACTGAATCACGATCTAAGAATGCAACTTTGTAGTATGGTTTGACACCATCTGCATACTTAATGCTAGGATACAATCCAAGAGTAAACTCTTTCTCAATAATGGCACCCTTGTTGGCGGTTGCCTCAGCCTTACCATCTTTATAATAGATTCGTTCATACTGGATATATCCGCCATCTTTTATCGGGATGCGTAATACTACCTTTACAGCCTCACCATTCAAACGAACAACTTCAATACGATTTTTTCCACATACTTTTTCCGTAAGATCTTTGGTTGTGAAGTAGTTAAAGTATGTTCTCTTTAACGGAAGTATGTAGCTGAACTTTGAATCTGGATTTTCATCATTTCCATTAAAGAAAGCCTCTGAATTAAACTTATAAGGAACCTTAACGATTGTATCTTCTAAGAAGTCTCCAACTGTAACATATGGATACTTTGAACCATCATCCGGTAAAGTGCGGTCATCAATAGGTCTTGCGTCGTAATATGGAACGTACGTATTCTTATCCCATTTGGCGACAACATAATGTGTGGGCTCTGTATACATTTCTACTGGCAAAGCAAGAGGCACATTGCCATTTCTAAGCGAATCTGATACTTTCATCTCAAATCCACTCGAAATATTTGTTACTGTGCGTTTCCTGCGAAGTTTCTCATCAAGTACCATAACATACTGTTGAGCTGTAGGAACAACAGGTATATCATCATAATTGCCTCGATAATATGTTTCGTCAACAATATTCTGACGCAATTCATTTCGTTGCTCATCAGTCAGCATTCTGAAACATTTCTCAAGATATAAATCAACCTCGGGGAACACTCTTGCAAAATCTTTTCTGCTCTTCTTTAGTCCCCACCAATATTTTATATACTCAAAATCCCTTTTGTAAAGAGGTTTATACTCCGTGTCAAATGGGCAATCATTACCGAACTTTATTTTCTTTCCAACATATTGCAAATCATTCGCAGAAGTAAAGAAAATGGTTGCAGGAGAAGTAGCACCAATGATATTCATTACGCCTGGTGCCGACGGGTCTATATAATTAAGCAGATATATACAATCCATCTGATCAAAATTGTACTCATCACAATCCTGTTCTAGATATGTTTTGTAAGTTTTACCCAAACGAGTGTGCTCTTCGTAATCAGAATCAGAAAGCTCTGCCAAACAATTCTTCTTATCCCACACGATGATTTCTATCTTATCACGATACTTCTCTATATTGAAGAAAATTTGGCCAACATCTAGACAGTCAGATACTAGTTTATGGTATGCTGTCTTGCCTTCAAGCGAACCTTCCGCAACAATCTTAAAAGCGCGCTTCACCAAATCCATTCTAGCGAAAGGAGAAGGAATTGATGTAATTTCATGCTTATCATTTGCACCTATAGGATCTGCGATAGAGTCAATCGCTTTAGTTCCTATCTTTACGGAAGTGTCCCAATTGCCGATTGTGTCGGCAGCTCCTTTATGTAGTCTTAAAACCTTAGCCATATCACTTAAAACTTATATTTCTTACCAACTAACAATTTTGTAACATTGTAAAATAACTCCGTGAACTTATGTGGGAGTGTAAAGTTCTTGGATAGTGATGAGTGCTCTTCATTAAGAGCCGCATCAAATAAATCATATCCTGACTTATTGAATGCCCATAAAGCTTTAATAGATCCAGGTTTTACACCATCTACAATTGAATACAAGTCAGAAGATTTTACAGAAAGTTTAAATGGCTTAAATGCTCTATCATTATCAGACATCTCTTCTAGCCACTCAATGTAAGAGTTTACGAATTTCTGAATATTATTAATGAAAGAGGATTTTAAGAACGCATCATCAAACTTATTATCTCTTGCCCATTGAAGAGAGGTTGCGCCTCTCAAGTGCTCATTCACATACTTAGCAAATAACACAAACTGTGTCATAGGTGTACACAGATAGTCCCTCGTTGATTGAGTGAGATTGCTGAAAAGAACTTCTTGAACATCCTTTTCAATACCAAACTCCCTAAAATCAGGATTCGGAGCATAAATTTTACCGTTCGAGTTCTCTTCGCAAACAAGTATTGGATCATCATTCTGAATACTTGCAAAGTCTACAATAGACATTGCTGCTGCTAATTCAACAATATGAGCGTTGTTACGTTGCTCTGTTCCTCCTTCTTCATTCTCATATTGTTTAGTTCTTTCATCTCCAATATAATAAAGGACATTCACAGATGATTCGTCGCCATTCACATTGCGCTCATAATATTGTAATGCAGCCTTAGTTTTCCCTATAAAGGTAGATGAGTTAATTGTGCTTTCCTCATCTGTTTTAACCGCAAAATAAGGCAGCACGGTAATAGCGCCTATTGGAGCATGTTGTATTGCATCGTTATTAGACACCTTCGCATCTAATCCTCTGAGATTTTTCAGTAGTAAAGGGAATCCACTTGCCCCTGTTCCGCCGAAGATCGAACTAATGATAAAAATTCTATCTCCAGGCTTGAAGGCATCTGCAAAATCTATAAAATCTTGAGAATCTGTGAACTGATTGAGTACGACGCTTCCTATATTAGGATTTCCTTTGAATCCAACTTCCATATCAGACTCTAGATTTGCTTCAGAGAATAACATAGATGCTAATGCTCTATTCTCCTTAGACATAGTGCTGAATTCAATAAATTCCCTAAACTTCTTATTTTTAGTATCCTTTAAGGCAAGTCTATGATCATTCACAACATTTTCAATAGGGACCTCAAAGAATCTATTTTTTGTAGCATCATTAAATGCTAATTGGCTACGAATTGCTACATATGCCTTGATTTGCTCAATTGTTCTTGTAACATCTGCATTTGCAAAATCTGGGTCTACAATGATTGGAACAATTGCACTGGCATCAATCTTTACGCCTGAGGCGGCAAGCATAACCAATGATTTAATGACACGAGAGCCTGTGCCACCTATACCGAATATATATAATTTTCCGTTCATACTAAACATTAATTAAAAAGTTACAAAAAAGGCACATGCTTTGCGCTTGAACTCCACCATTTCAACATAAAACTTAAAAGAACGAAGGCAATCATTGCAACGAACATATTTGCAATACCAAATCCCCAACAATTAGACTCGCCAATGAGTATAGAAATAATATTACCATCAGCGTCCCTCTGATACATTAAGGTATCATGAATGTATCCATTTACATATTTAGACATCACAATGCCATAGCCAACAAACAAGGCTATTACAGCATTAATGCCCAACGTAATCAACCAGCTCCACCACTTGCAAAGTCTCGGATGATTAATAATGTAATAGAAAACCACTACTAGAACAAGTGAACCAACTAATGTGATTAATCCCACCAAGTTATAGATATTTGGATTAGTGTAGGCCTCTGTTCCGGGATCATATCCCCACAAATAATAACTTAAATCTTGTCCATAAAAAGACTGAAACCAACAATAAATCTGTCCGAGTAAGTTTTCCATATTATTTAATATTAATTGTTATACTTCCATATTGTCCATCAGATGCATACGCATCATATACGCCGCCAAGTAGATAACTCAAACCATATGTTTTTTCCATTGCACCTGGTGCGTTGATATCCAATCCGCTCTCATCAGTACAGTCATTAATCCATTGGGGCAAGGTGTTTTTAAGTGATATTTTAACAGTTCCCTTGCTCAATACAGGTTGCAACAAGTTAAGTTTGATTGTGTGTGTATATAAATCTTGTCTAGGACCTGAATATTTGGTAATTTCAAGCCCATATGCTTTATTTGAAACCACATAATTGTCTGGGTTCATCAAATACTCATCAGGAAGTAGAATATTAGAGAAATTAACGGATATTCCAACCTGAAAACGACTATTGCCACCTCTGCCGTCTGTTTTAGCGTTTTTAATCGCATATTGTTCAGATTTGGCTATTTCATATTTACCATTACCTGGCTGAGGTAATGAGATATTGTACAGTATAGCCGTTAAAGGTCTAGAAATCATAAAAATATTCTGCACCCCTTTGCCTTTTATTTGATTTAGTTCCACTTTTTTGAGAATAGTATTGAGGAAACTTTTATCGCCCATCAACCACATAAAGAAAGGTCGGTCATTATTAATAGGCTGTCTATCATCGAATTTATTGTAATATATGCCATTAAACTGAGATGTTAAACGCATAACCACAATGGAAAAATTAGGATTCTTAGCCAGTTTCTCTACGATATGATTCTTTATGCCTATCTGTTGTGCTACAATATACTCATCAGCATTATCTTTGGCCTTATATTTTTTCCCTGGCGAGAAAATGCAATCTGAGACAAAAATAGAGACTTCATCATCGTCTGTTTGAGATATAATTGTATCAAGAATATTAGACATGTCAGACGTACCTCTTTTACCGCCTTTCATTTTAAAATCAGCAGGCTCCAAGGCCTCTATAAACTCTCTGATATCTGGTTTTTGCTGTAAGACTTCACTATTTATGTAATTCAGAACCAATATATTCTTGGTTGCTAATGAGTCTATTCGAGTTCCTAAATCTGCATGCTGTACATCAGATAAGTAACTATAAACAGCATTTTCAAAGTCTGTTGCGCCCTTAACATAGCCATCCATACTACCAGAATTTTCAACAAATACTTTGATTTTTGGTGCTGGTAATTTCACTTCAGTCTGTGAACTTTCATTTCCCAACTTTTGGTTAGGTCCAGTGGGAGGACCTCCACAACTAGCTAAACTTAGGGTACAAGCCGCAGATAAAATCAAGCGCTTCATATTTTAATTTTTTGATTCGTTTATTTGTAATAGTTCCACGAAAGAACTATAATCGTAATGTAAGACCTTGATTAAAAATGTAATGCAAAATAAATAACTGATATTTTCATAACATTTTTAATCACAGTCTGCTGATTTATAAAAAATACAAACCATACAAACATCCATCTTTTATCTTTATAAAATAACAAAAATTTCATAATCCGTTGAATATAAATTTATTTGGTGTCATCATTTAATTCTTTGAAGAGGAAAAAATAATCGCCTGTTTCTACCTTTCTTTGAACATTTTTTAGTAATTTTGCAAACGAGTCATAGTTCTTTCGTGGAACTACTCCAATAATGACCTAATAAGTCCTTGATTGGCATCATCTATCACCGAGTTTTCCAACATTGTTAGATAAATCTGCGTTGTCTGTTCAGAGGTGTGTCCCATACCAGCACTGATGACAGAAATAGGTACATTGTGGTTTCTTGCAGCAGTGGCCCAACTGTGGCGTGAGGTGTATGATGTCAATTTGCAACCAGCAGGCAACATCTTTGATAATCGTCTCAATTGTCTATTATGGTTGTTGATTGCGACTTGATATTCTTCGTATGCTGGTTTTGTTTCCGTTGAGGTCAATATTGGGAAAACATAAGGAGATAATGCCGATGAGTATCGGTCAATTATTCGTTGTATACTTGGCTCTATCCTTACACTCAACAATTGTCCTGTCTTTCGGCGGGCATAGCATATCACTCCGTTTTGGATATTCTCTCTTTTCAGATAGGCAATATCTACGAATGCCATTCCACGGGTACAATAACTGAAAATGAATATATCCCTTGCAAGGGCGAGTGGCGTTCCTTCTGCCAAATTGAGTTTATACAACTGTGATATTACTGATTCCGATACAGCACGCTTGCGAGTACGATCAATGCCCGTATAAACCTCTGTAAATGGGTGTGATTGTTCAACGAGTTTTTGTCTAACTGCTTTATTGTAAACAGCACGCATTATACGCATATAAAATGAAATAGAGTTCCGTACCATTCCTCGTTGTACGAGAAAGGCATTATAGTCTGCAATAACTTGTTCCGTCATTGCCGAAAATGGCAGATTGACTCCGCCAAGAAACTTGACGAAGTTCTTCATCGTTTTCTCATAGTTCAGAGCCGTCCCCAAGCGGTTTGCATTACGCATCAATCGTATTTGATTCTGCATAAAGTCTAAGACTAGTACATGACATTCCGGAGACTTAAAGCGTTTTACAATATCGCCAACAGAATAAGTTACTCCGCTATTATTCAAATCTTTGACAATTCGTTTCAATAGCGCAATATCACTATCTATACGATTCTGAATAATGTTCTTGTCAGCAACACTTACAACAACCTGTTCACCTATTGTATCCCATTCGTCAGGCTGCAATCGGATATTAGTTGTTATCTGTTGTGTTGCTCTACGATGAGTCACTTGATAATATATAGTTCCTGCACGCTCCACGACTGATGAGGGGCGTAGTTTTACTTTAATTGTTGCCATAAGCGTGATAAATAATTTGAAATGATACAATAAGAGCCTTCACTCAATTGCCTAAGGGAAAGCTCTTTAAATAACGGCTACGGGATATACAGCAATTGAAACTCTCTTTTTACTGTAATTCTAATATGTGCCACCTCTTTAATTCCTCGATTTAAGGTTACCCTTTGGCTGCCCTTGCTTCATCTTTATGAACTTGGCTTTGCTCTCCTGTTCCTTTGCAGCTTGCTCTTTTAGCCTTGCCTGTTCGGCAAGCGTGGCTTGTCTCCGGACAGCATCCTCGTATGCCTCCACGTCCTCGCGCATCTGTTCAATTCCGGCCTCGTCACGGTTCAGTTCAAAGAGATTTTCAAGTTCCCCGATCTGCCCGGGCGAAGCTTCGCCTTTCATCTTGATATAGCGGTATTTCAAGTCATTGTCTGAGCAGTCGTAGTCAAGCTGCTTCCCGAGACAGAAAGCCACAGATACAACTATCGAGTACGTTACCAGTATGATCAGGGTCCAGAATATATAAGGTGTATCTATGCTGATGCTGT
>OGQS01000050.1_pt1 | contig 110487 bp, 67 predicted proteins | sample 1553331 | NCBI WGS metagenome assembly OGQS01 (sample SAMEA2580012, study PRJEB22360) | human gut metagenome | biome: human gut; feature: human-associated habitat; material: faeces | place: Denmark | collected 2008/2010
ATGCCAACGTAGTCACTTCCGGCGGCAGCGGCTTCGGCATCATGGCTATCCTTGCCGGAATAGACCGGGGGTACGTCACCCGCGAAGAAGGTCTGGCACGAATGGAGCGCATCGTCTCCTTCCTCGAAAAAGCGGACCGTTTTCACGGAGCATATCCGCACTGGTGGTATGGCGATACGGGAAAGGTGAAACCTTTCGGACAGAAGGATAACGGAGGTGACTTGGTAGAAACTGCCTTCCTGATGCAAGGACTGCTCGCCGTACACCAGTATTACATCAACGGTAATGAGAAAGAAAAAGCACTGGCAGCACGCATTGACCAGATATGGAAAGACGTTGACTGGAACTGGTACCGCAACGGTGACCAAAATGTGCTATACTGGCACTGGAGCCCCACCTATGGCTGGGAAATGGACTTCCCCATACATGGGTACAACGAATGTATGATTATGTATATCCTTGCCGCAGCCTCTCCTACCCACGGAGTACCGGCAGCCGTCTATCACGATGGCTGGGCGCAGAACGGAGCTATCGTCTCCCCGCATAAAGTGGAAGGCATCGAACTGCATCTCCGCTATCAGGGCACGGAAGCCGGACCGCTTTTCTGGGCACAATACTCCTTCCTCGGACTCGACCCCGTCGGTCTGAAAGACGAATACTGTCCCAGCTACTTCCACGAAATGCGCAATCTGACATTAGTGAACCGTGCTTACTGCATCCGCAACCCCAAACACTACAAAGGTTTCGGACCGGACTGCTGGGGACTGACTGCCAGCTATTCCGTCGATGGATACGCTGCTCATTCACCGAATGAACAGGATGACAAAGGGGTCATCTCTCCCACCGCCGCCCTTTCATCCATCGTCTATACACCGGAATATTCGATGCAAGTGATGCGCCACCTGTATAATATGGGGGACAAAGTCTTCGGTCCTTTCGGATTCTACGATGCTTTCAGCGAAACAAACAACTGGTATCCGCAACGTTACCTTGCCATCGACCAGGGACCAATTGCAGTCATGATCGAGAATTACCGGACAGGGCTGTTATGGAAACTCTTCATGAGTCATCCCGATGTACAGGCAGGACTTACCAAGTTAGGTTTCAATACCAATAAGCAGGATGTAAGGCAGAAATAAAAATTTAGGAGTGTGTGTCGAAGGTAAGACACACACTCCTAAATAATATTATTAAAGCTGATTTTACTTTTAGTATGTACCGATCGATATTTTCCGATTATGCTTCCTCAGCTATTTTCCAATCTCCGATAGTCCTTGTCGCACTGTCAAAGTTGACACCGATCTTAATCACTTTCCGATGATCCGCCTGATAAGGGATTGCATACCCCTTACTATTTATTTGCGCCAACGCCTCTTCTGCAGAACCATCTACCTTGAACTCAAAAACGTAAATGGCATCCTGCAGTTTTACCACCACATCTGCCCTGCCGACAGCGCTTTTCACTTCTGCATCCACATACTGCCCCATCAAACGGAACAACAGATAGAAAATAGTCTGATAATGCTTCTCCTGCTTATTTTCCAGATCATTGGGAATGGAAGCAAAGAAAGACCTTATTCGCTCCAAACATTCAGTCACCTTTCCGGCACGCAAATCTTTAATAAAAGATACCACATAGAATGTATTTTCACGTGCAGGCAAATGCACATAAGCAGGCATCAAAGATTCGATAAAACCTTTCCGCACCTCTCTGTTCGGATATGCAAGGGTATATAGTTGAAAATCCGGATCGTAATTCTTAATAGTAAGATAACCGCTCTGGTAAAGAACGGGAAGAGGATCGGTAATTGCATTAGTCGGTGTGTCAAACTGTTCGGCAGTAGCTGTAGCTCCATCCAATTCACGGATATCAAAATTACTCTGTTGCAATATATCTATCAAGAAAGTAGGCGTCCCGGTAGAGAACCAGAAGTTAGCGTACTTTTTTTGGGCAAATGCATTGAACAGACTGAACGGATTATAAATATCCTCACTATTTTCACTAAAATGATATCCGTCGTACTGTTGTTTCAAATGAGCACAAGCTTCTTCATACGTCTCATTATTAGCCTGCGCCATTTGTTCAACATCTGTTTTCAATTGTGTACGCAATTCCTGTTCTGTAATTCCACAAATTGCACTATAATCATCTCTCATGCTGATATTCTGCAAATTGTTCAATTCACTGAATATACTCATTTGGCTGAACTTGCTGATACCCGTCAAAAACAGGAAACGAAGATATTCTCCCTGTGCCTTCAACGGACTAAAGAATTTCCGCATTTCTTCACGAAGCTCTTTCTGCAATTCCGGCAAATGATTACTGTCTAATAAAGGAGCATCGTATTCGTCGACAAGCACCACCGCCTGCAAACCGGTTTGCTGATACGCCCTTTTTATTATTCCGGAAAAACGTGCCGCATAGCCTTCCTCTTCCGGATTATTACCGTAAATTCGCTCCCATTCACGAAGTTGAAGATTCAACCGTTCTTCCAAATCAGCCATAGCTGTATATTTCGTCATACTGAAATCGATGTGCAACACCGGATAGACATTCCATTCTTTCTCCAAACGTTCCATCGCCAACCCTTGAAACAATTCCTTTTTTCCTCGAAAATAAGCATCAAGAGTAGATACCAACAGGCTCTTCCCGAAACGGCGAGGACGACTCAGGAAATATACCTTATTAGTATTTGCCAAACGGTATATCAACTCCGTTTTATCTACATATACGTTGTTATTATTACGCAAGTCTCCAAAATTCTGTATCCCTATCGGATATATTCTAAGAGTATTATCCATAACGCCTTTCTTTTAAATGAAATAGACACAAATATAGGTATTTAAAAACATACATCAAATAATAAAGCCGGATTTTCCCCGGCTTATATTATGAATCAAATGTGGAAGTGGTCTACTGACCACCTCCTCCACCTGTATTCCCACCTTCGCCGCCACCACCTTTCACATCGTCATTATTGATGCTTCGGGCAGCTTTCTTCACACTAGCTTTCAGTTCACCAATCCGGTAGCTGATACTGACTCCAAAGCTACGGCTCGGCCACTTGCTGCTACTCTTTGACAGGAAGTTTACACCTTCCGTATGATTGTTATAGCTTCTGTATTTCTCAAATATATTACTGCAATACACATTCAGGCTCAAACGCTCATCTTTCAGGAAAGAACGGCTCGCACCCAAACTATAATAATAATAGCCGGAACCTTTTCCCTGTAGATTAATATAAGGAGTACTACCACCACCATTCAGGCTTAACCGTATTTTCAACGGAAGAGTATGCTGGACGCCACCATAGAAAGAACCGTTCCATCCATAATTGTGCAATCCCTGCGCTTCACTTTTCAAGTCGCTGTAGTTTCCACGGCCATTGACGTACAGGCGCGTTTTAGGAGACGCGTTCCAGTTCAGATACAAGCTCATTCCTGTGTTCCGGCTCTTTCCTATATTGGCATAAGTGCTGTACAAAGCTCCTTCTGGTGCTATGTGTGTAGGATCATTGTCAAACATCTCCCCTTCGGGCGCCGTAATCAACCGGCTTATATTCTCAATACTGTTATTGTTGAAAGAATGGCGCAGCGACACATTGATATTGAACTTCGCACTAAAATTGCTATAAGACAAGTCGAACGCATGGCTTTTTTCACTTTTCAGGTTCGAGTTACCTTGGGTGATAAACATCGGATTCAGATTATTAAAATAAGGATTCAGATTCCAGATGCCCGGACGCCAGATACGCATATTATAACCGGCACGCATGTTTTGAGTCTTGCCGAGCTTCATGCCAAGAGAAACGGATGGCACCAGATCGCTGAAGTTCGTGTGAAAATTCTCACCCGGTCCAACGATATATTTCACCCGCTGCACAGTCTGTTCATAGCGCACTCCCGGCTTGAAGGTGAAATCCTTATATTTCAATGTATATCCGAGATAAGCGGCTAAAATATGATTCAAATGACGATAGTCGCTACTGCGGTCTTCGTTATATAAATAATCGTCACTTCCTCCGGCTGCTTCATATAGTTTGTTGTCACTGGTATTGCGGCGGAAGATATATTTCGCACCTGCCTCCACGGTATGCAACTCGCCTATCGGAGTCGTATAGTCCACTTGGAAGGTCTGTTCCATGGTATTCGTTTTGCCGTCCGACTGGCTGTTTTTCAACAGCAACCGTTTCACGAGGTCGTCCACCTCCTCTTTGGCGTGAATATCTTCATAGCCAGTATTAGAATTGCTTGTCTGAGGCTGCGTATTGATCTTATAGGAGAAAGTGATCATCCGCTGCTTGTTCTTTCTGGACGTGCGCTGATAGTCGATGTTTCCATTGATGGAATACCAGGAGCCATCTCCATGATTGCCGGTCCGATAGCTGTAGGCTATGTCCTCATGGTTAGCACCATACATGGTGGTAAATCCATCACCATAATTTTTACTATTGCTGCCATACATTCCAAAAGCCACCGTCAGCAGCCTTAAGGTGTCGATCTCATAACTGCCTTCCAGGTTTCCATACTGGAAGTTGCCTTTCGACTTGGAACTGCTATTTGATTCAAGATATTTTTCCGTATCTGACTCATAGTTCTCACGGTAGCTGTCCGAATATCCACGGGGCCGGTCATTGTAATTAAAGTTGTAATTGGCAGAGACAGTCATTTTCCCCTGCTTCACCATTGCGTAGCCGCCGGCACCGGCACCGTAGTTGCTGGCATTTGCCCGGAATGTTGCCGTATATCCTTCGAATCCACCGCCTACTGTCACGATATTCAAAATACCTCCCACTCCTTCAGCGTCATATTTAGCTCCGGGCGATGTTATCACCTCGATATATTTAATGGAATTGGCGGGCATACTCTTCAACACCTCTTTCGGGTTGTTGCTCATCATATTGTTGGGCTTCCCGTTGACGTGTATTTTAAAGCTGCTGCTACCATTCACCTGTATGTTGTCTTCTCCGTCCACTGTCACTAAAGGCACTTTTCGAAGCATCTCCAATATACTGTTCGATTTCGAGTCGGGGTCATCCTCAATATTATACTCTATCTTGTCTACATCCACCTTGACCAAAGGCTTTTGCGCCACGACTTCCACTCCTTTCAATTCATTATTAGCCTCAGCGGAGAGCATTGTCCCCAAATCAATGACTCTAACCGATGGTTTCAAAGTGAACTCTTTCGTGACGGGCGCCTTGCCTATCGAAGAAATAGTAATGACGTAATCTCCCGCACCTACATTCAGTTTCTCCTGAAACCTACCATTGGCACCCGTCACCGCCATCTTGACAGCCTTGTCCGGTGCTCCTTTTTTAGTAATCTTAATAGTAGCGTATGGTTCTCCATCCTGAGTCAGTGAATCCAAAAGTACCCCTTTGACAGTATAGGACGGCGTAGCGGAGTTTTGTGCCCAACCTGTCATCACTGCGGTGAACACGAATAGTAATAGTAGCAACAATCTGTGTTTCATGTCTGGAATCGTTTTAGTTTTTAGTTTATTAGACGAAGTTTCTTTCAATTTCTTACAAATACGGGGTAAAAGTAGATGGTTTCTTTATGGTTACGAAATCTTCGGAGTTAAGAATCGTAAAAGAAGAGATAAAAAAGATTATACGAAAAGAGAAACTGATTTCTACGCCATAAAATGGCAGAGCTCTTTCTTGGCTGCACATTATAAATACATCTTCAAAATCTTAAGAACAACGGCATAATTGAATAAAGGTTTTCTCTGTAGAAAATAACGTCACCACATTCATAAATTAATTCGTCCGGCTATAGGCATCTTTTCGTCCGCCTATAGCCGGACGAAAGGTTGCCTATAGGCAAACGCAACTTTGCCTATAGGCGGACGAATTAATTCATTCACTAAAAGAGATTAAGTTGTACACTAAAAGGTATTATATTTAGAACCCATATTTTATTTGCCATTAATATCAAGTAATTCCTGATATATCAGAGAATCGTTTTTCATTTTATTGCACATCCACTTCCATGCAGGCATCACCTTGATTTCCCTTCTCTTGAGCTTGCATCAACCATATACCAAGTAACTTGTATGAGGTATGAGTTGTATAATGTCAGAAATTCTTGCGCTGAAACGCCCCCTTCCCATCAAAGCCAGATGCTTTTATACGCCATACTATAAATTTTCAAATAGAAGGGTAGCCTTCACCTTTTCTTCGAAACCTTTTATTCATAAGTGATAACAGGTGAAGCATATCGCCCTTCACCGATCCTTCACCCAATTTTCATATGTAATCATAAAGACATCGTTCACTTTGCTATAAGCTAATTTGTTTTTGCTATAATGATATTCGTATTAGCTATAACCTAATAAAAAGATGCTAATAGATTATTTTTTTCTTCCCAATGTTTGTTTCAAACCATTGATAGTTTATTTCAAACACTTACAATGTTTTCTCCACTCACTAGGTGAATAGCCGTCCCTTCACCCGAGATCACTGATAAATAAAAGGTTGAGAGGAAAAAGTGAAGGTGAAGGCGACACTCGTAACATCTGCTGTATGGTTATTTAAAGCAATGCTTTAGTAACCATAAAGCATAGCTTTTGAAGATACAAAGCGTTGCTTTACGAAGGAGATAAATGTGCTAAGTGATATTAATGGCAAACAACACCTTGAAATAACATCGCCTAAACACAAAAAAACATTCTAAATACCAGACTTCTTTTATTTATTCCCATTCTCCCACTTTATTCCGAAAAAACATATATCTTTGCTGTACACTTTCTGCACATCAGCGAGATGTAATAAGCGGGTAGTGGTTTTTATTCCTTTAAATAGGAGTATTAATAATGTATTGTCTCTCGTACTCGAAACTAGCAATTTCACGCAAAGAGAGATGATACAACAGATACTCTACGTGAATGGCTGTATATCAACATATCAGTAAGAGATGTGTTATATATAAACGATTGGCGTGGATGTCTGTTGTTATCATTGTCTTTTGCAAGGGTTTGCTAGGCCTCGAGTACAGATAATGGTTCAACAGCATCCATGCCTCTTTTGTATCCGGTCGGTTCCCTTACATAATCCCCATACCCCATAACCCTCCGACTAGAAAGCAAAATGCAGGGATGCTTGTTGCACCATGCTTGGCAAGAGTTATTCGCTCTTTTTTGTTAAACGCATAAACAAAGAAACACTATGCCGAAATGGATTAGCATAGACGAAGCGGCGCACAAGTACGGAGTCAAAGAAGAAGACATCTGTTTGTGGGCAGAAATGGAAGCAATCACCGCATATTTCACTGAAACTACTCTTATCATAGACGAAAAGAGCCTTCAGAGATTTATATACCTGCGCAAGAATCTTCCCACAACAGGATATATCCGCACACTAGAACAACTCTGTATCAATCAGTCTGAAGTGTGTAAACTGTATATGGAAGTCATTGAGCTACAAGAAAAAGACCTTCAATACAAAAAGCGTAGAATTTCAGTGCTGGAAAGGCAGTATGCGATGGCAACCGAACAGAACAAGTTAAGAGAAAAGATAATCACGATAACCTCTGATATGCTAAGTAAAGCTGAAAGTGGATGGTGGGAAAAATTGTGGATGAAGATCAGAGCAACAAGGCCATCACAAAACATTCTGCAATCAAAGCACAAAAGAAGAAATAAATAGTTTATACAATAAGATTCCACCATCAAGATGAAAGTAAAAAGACGCATTCATTCCCAATACGGTATTTCAGCATCCAAATATTAAAATAAATTTATACCATTAAGATTCTATCTATCAAATTATAAATGATGTCCATTCAAAAATATTTCTATTAATACTCCGTAAACAGTGCAATTGCCAACAAGGCCAAGTCCAATAAAGGCATAATGCAAATCTTTCAAAAAAGTAACAAACATCTCTAAATTCTTTCACAATGTTATATATTGAAGATAAAAAGAATCAATCTATTCGTCAATGTCGAAAATCACCTCATTGCCGGTTCTTAAGTCACTAAAATTTAACACAGTTGTAATATGAAAAAGACGTTAGAAACTTTGCACGTTTCATAGAAAAAAATAACTTTGCTAAACTATTATTATCGAGAGAGAACAAAATGATAAATGATTCACAAAAATTTTATTAATTAATTAACAAAGCAACAAAATGAGAAATTTGAACTTTCTGAAGTTATTCTACGGGCTTATGCTTGTAATGGTTAGCACAGCTTTCGTAAGTTGCGTTGACGACAATGATGATACCGAGGCTCCATACCTCGAAGTTTCGCCTACAACCTTGATTTTCGGCTTAGACGGTCAACCAGCCAACGGAAGCCAAGCTTCTTTTGACATTTCAACCAACCGTAGTTGGAAAGCTACAGTAAAGGATGACAAATCATGGGTTACTCTATCAAAATATGAAGGTGAAGGTTCTGCTACTATTCAGGTTAGCATTCCGGAAAACGTTAATGATGAAGCCAGCGTTGTTATTGAGATTTCAAATAAAGTGGGTGTGTTGATGTCAGAGACTGTTAAGATTAGTAGTGGAACTATGGTAGAACCTACTGTTATCTACAACGAAACATTTGGAACTACTGGCACAGAAGACTATCCATATCCATTTGTAGACACATACGAAGGATGGGTAAAAACAGGTGATGGTTCCTCAACTGTAGAATATTCAGGAAAGGCAGCTACGCTACGCAACAAATCAAATGCTAGTGCTGGATACAATAGGGCCTCAGGAAGTACCAAACTTTTCTTCGGCTCAGATTCTTACTTTACAATCAACAAGATTTCATTAGATCAAAGCCAAACTAGACTAACATTAAACTTTGGAGCGGCCTACTATGATGGTGATACTAAAGATAATGAATTCAAACCTGAACAGTTCCATGTTTATTTGAGTGCTGATGGTACAACATGGACCAAAGCAATCAAATATACGACTCAGAAAGCTGAAAATGGCTGGGTTTATGGTACTTCAAACTTTACATTGAAAAATAGTACAGAATACCTTTATGTTAAATTTAGCGTTGACATTGCATCTAAATTCTCCCTTGACGATCCAACCATTTCTACGGGTAATGGTGGAGAAGAAATTGATTTAGGGAATGGTGGTGAAGAACCAGAACCAGGAGAAGCTAAAGTTATCACTATTCCTGAGTTGAATGCAATGATGACTCCCGCTGAAACTGTAGTTGACGCAACCGTTGACCGTTATTTTGAAGCTGTAGTTCAAAACGATGTAGAAGGTGGTAATTATTCATTCAACAATCTAATTCTTGCAACAGAAAATGCAACAACAGCAGGCAATGGTATCACACTGTATGGTAGTCAAGTAGAACCTACCACTATTGACGTTAAAAAGGGAGATAAAGTAAAAGTTACCCTTTATAAAGGACTTGCTAAAACAAAAAATTTTAACGGAATGTTTGAAGTTACAGGTGGTAAAGAGGAAACTTGGGCTAAAGTTGAAAAACTAGGCAGTACTGCCACTATAACTCCTGTTGTCATTACTGCTGATAAATTAGCAGATTACCAAGGCATGACAGTTACAATCCAAAATGCAACAACTGCAACTGCCGGTATATGGGCTAATGTTAACTCCATATCTTCCCACACCTTTACAGCTGGAGGAACTGAATTTGTTGTATTCTGCAAAAAAGAAGCTACGGCGTTTGTAGATAAAGCGTATAAGATAGCTACTGGAAACATATCTGGTTTGGCCGCAGTTAATTCAAACAAAGGGCAACTCGTACCACGTAACATCGATGATGTGGCAGCATTTAATGCAACCTCATCTGACCCTTTGATTACCGAAGTTACCCCTACATCATTAAACTTTCCAGCATCTGGTGATACCAAGACTGTTGAAGTAACAGTTATAAATCAAGGAAGTAATAAACTTTCTGTATCTGGGTTAGACGGAACTTTAAACGCTTCAGTTAATGGGAACACTATTACTGTAACAGCAACAGAGAACAACGGTAACGCAGTAAACCAAACATTAACAATCTCGCTTGAGAACGGTAATAGTAAAACTGTAACTGTTACTCAAGAAGCTAAAGGTTCTACAAGTGGGGATGTAATCACTATGACCAAAGATGACATTGTGAATGGGAAAACTGGTAGCGTAGAATTAGCGTCTAATGCATACGGTCAACAGAATGTCAATGATGCATCAACATGGTACACATGGAGTAATAATAGTCTCAATTTTACAGGTGCAAGAATTTGTATCGCTCCTGCAAATAATGGTGGCGGTATTCAAGTACAAGGAAATGCATCTGATGCTACTAAACAGGGTAGAATTGCAAACGTCAGTGCTATTTCTAACATTCAATCTATAGAAATTGTTTTAAAAGTAGTTTCTACTAGTACCTATGCCCCGGCATACAATGTTTACGCTGGTACCTCTGCTAATCCAACAAGTACAGATACAAAAATAGAAGGTACTTCATCTGTTGAGACAATTGACAAATTTAAGGTATACACCGAAACTTTTGATTTCTCTAAAGGAAACTATAGCTATTTCAACATCATGAATGACTTAGCTGGTGCTTTGTATATAGATTCTATCAAGATTACATACAAGAAATAGTTTTCGCACATAATATCAACTCTTGGAAGATATATGTTATCTTCCAAGAGTTTTAATTTTCCATCATAAAATTCCTAAATGATATTCATATCCAAAAATAAGGTTAGCATACCTATAAGTTTATACATTATTACATTAATCTTATGTATTAGTGCATGTAGCAATGATGATTCCAATGGTGGAGGCTCGTCACAAACAGGTGATGCCTACTGGAAAATTTCCTCCACTGTAAAATCAGCATCCGGATCGTCTGCCATAATCATCACAGGTACTCCTGGGACAATATGGAATGCAGAAATCACTGAGGGCACAACATGGTGTTCTTTCAGTAGCAATGATCTGACCTTATCCTCTAAATCCGGAGAAATAAAAGACGGACTCAATGTTTTATACGTGTATTATAATAGCAATACAGGTAAAGAACAACGTGTAGCAAAAGTTTCACTCCAGTTTGCAGACCAAGAGGCGAAAGTCTTTGATTTAGTACAATTATCTGAATCACAGCAGAACTTGCCAGCTTTCAAACTGTGGGCTGAAGTTCCTGATTTCAAGGAAAATGCTAATTATCAGTATGTAACTCATTATGCTCTTTTAAATAATAAAACAATACGTAATTATTCTATTTGTTTTGATAAAACAAAGAAAGCAGCTTTATGGGTAGCCTATCCGATACATAACGCATACCTCAAAGGTTCAGGAGAACGTACAGACCGTTGGGCCTTCGACCCTATCATTCCTCAAAGTTATCAGGCTGATTGTACATTAAGATCTTATGGAGGATCTTATGACCGTGGTCATCAGCTTCCATCAGCCGATCGCCTAGGAACAGACGAAATGAATGCTCAAACCTTCTATATGTCCAATATGACCCCACAGCTTAATCGTTTGAATCAGGATATGTGGGCTAAACTTGAAACAAAAGTTCGGGCAAATAACTGTTCTGATACCTTGTATGTAGTTACCGGCGCATATTTTGGGGCAGGTGCAACCACCACTACAGATGGAGCAAGGAATACAGTTCCGGTTCCTACGAACTACTTCAAAGTACTTCTGCGTACGAAGAGTGGAAAAACAGGAAAGAACATCAAAGATTGTTCAGACAGTGAACTGATATCAATAGGATTTTGGGTAGATCACAAATCGTATGGAAACATTGAACCTCCTAAGTCTATCTGTACTTCTGTAGCAGACATCGAAAAGATGACAGGATTTACCTTCTTCCCACAAGTATCCAACAGTGTAAAACAACAAAATAATCCCACTCAATGGGGGATTAACTAATAAGCTAGCTTATGAAAAAACTGTTATTAGTAACCGCGCTCTTTGCGCTGCTGATATCGTTCAGCTTTGCGCAGAAACCGTATAAGGTTGTATTTTACAATCTTGAGAACTTCTTCGATACAATCAATGATCCGGAAGTTCACGATGATGAATTTACTCCCGAAGGTCCTAAGAAGTGGAACTCAGCCAAGTACAATAAGAAGTTGGCTAACACAGAACGTGTATTCTTCGATATTGCAGCTATCAACAAGGATTATCCGGTAATTATCGGTGTATCGGAAGTAGAAAACCGCAGTGTACTGGAAGATATTATCGCAACCCGCAAACTGGCTCCGGCAAACTATCGGATTTCACATTTCGACTCTCCTGAAGCCCGCGGTGTAGACGTTGCTTTTCTGTATCGTCCCGATGTGTTTAAAATAGAAGGAGAAAAAGCTGTAAGAACAGTCATCCCTTCACTTCCGGACTTCAAGACCCGTGATATCCTGACGCTTTGGGGAACGATTGAAAACGAACCCTTCTTCTTTATGGTAGCACACTGGCCTTCACGCCTGGGAGGAAAAGAAGCTTCAGAATTTAAACGTATCGCTGTAGGCGAACAGATGCGCAGCATTGCAGACTCTGTAATGAAGGCCAATCCTAACACGAAAGTGGTTATGATGGGAGACTTCAATGATGATCCGACCGACAAAAGTATAGCACAAGGGTTAGGAGCCAAATTCAAACTGAAAGATTTGAAGGAAGGCGACTTCTTCGCTCCTTATGCCGATATGCTCAAAGCAGGATACGGAACACTAGCCTACGGAGATGCCTGGAATATCTTTGATAATATTGTAGTATCCGAGAATTTAGCAAAAGGATCGACAGGAAAGCTGAAATTGCAGCAAGCTCCCGGATCTAAATTCTATGGAAATATCTTCAAGCAACTTTACATGGTGCAGAAAGAAGGACAATACAAAGGATATCCATTGCGCACATACGTAGGTAATAACTTCCAGGGAGGTTACAGTGACCACTTCCCCGTATATATCTATATAGGTAAATAAAAAAATAAGTTTATATGAAAATCAAAACAATCCTATTCATGGTATTATCTTTGATGTCATTCACTGTTTTTGCACAAAACAATGGTGGAGTCAAAGGTAAAGTCGTTTCCCGTACGACACGTGCGGCCATAGACGGCGTAAAAGTGACATTAACCCCGGGAGATGTAACAACCAAGACTGATGCGTCGGGTAACTTCGTTATCGAAAACCTGGCAAAAGGAGAATACACGCTGTCTTTCGAAGCTGCAGAGTTCGAACCTTTAACTCTGGCTGTCCGTGTGGATAAGTTGATCAGAGATATCAATAACGTCATTTTGATCCCTGAAAACGTTGCTCCTACGATGGACGATGCTATCTTTGCCGAATTTGACACAGAAACGCTGGAGGATGCACAATCACTTCCCTCGTCTCTGTCCGCATCAAAAGACGTATTCAATAACATTGCTTCCTACAAATTCAGTGAAATGCGTTTCAATGTACGTGGTTATGATTCTCAATACTCCGACGTTTATATGAACGGTATTCAACTGAATGACGCAATGACAGGATATACTCCCTGGTCTTTGTGGAGCGGCTTGAATGATGCGACTCGTAATCAGGAAGTCACATCTGCACTGAACATGGGGGATATGGGCATCGGCGGTATCGCAGGTACAACAAATATCAATACCCGTCCTTCACAGATGCGCAAAGGCCTTCGCGCCAGCGTAGTTAACGGTAACTCCATGTATCGCTTCCGTGGTATGCTGACCTATGCATCCGGATTACAGGATAACGGCTGGTCTTATGCCTTCTCCGTATCAACCCGCCAGGGAGGAAACTCTTATGTAAACGGTGTGTACTACAATGCCTTCGGATATTTTGCCGCTGTAGAAAAGCAATTCAATTCACAACACCGCTTGGCATTAAGCATCCTGGGTGCTCCCACAGAACGTGGTGCACAACAAGCTTCTACTCAGGAAGTCTACGACTTAGTAGGCAACAACTACTACAATCCAAACTGGGGTTGGCTGAATGGAAAGCGTGTCAACGCACGTGTGCGCAGCTATCATGAACCTATTACGATGTTGAATTATACATTCGACATCAATGACCGTTCACAATTAAACGTTGCAACCTCTGTACGTTTCGGACAGAACGGTTACTCTGCGCTGACTTGGTACGGTGGTCCCGACCCACGTCCCGACTATTACCGTTATTTACCAAGTTTCTATAACAACACTTACGTCGGAGCACAACTGTATGAAGCATGGATGGGAAATACTAATAACATCCGCCACATCAACTGGGACAACTTGTATCATATCAACCAAAGCCAGGAAGAGAACCCGACCTATGGAGCCGGTCATCGTGCCATCAACATGATTGAAGAACGCCATGCCGATCAGATAGACTGGAATCTCTACACACAATTTTCTCATATCTTCCGTGACAATTCTAAAATTAACGGTGGATTGAACTTGCGTCGTAATCGCACAGAATATTATAGCGAAGTGAAAGATTTGCTGGGTGGTGATTACTGGGTAGACGTAGACAAGTTTGCCGAACGTGACATGGGTGGTATGAACCCAATCCTTTACCAGAACAACATGGAGTACTATGATAAGTACGGTCATGCCCAAGCTGTCAAGAAGGGTGATAAATACAGCTACGACTACTACGGAAATATTATCAACGCACGCGCCTGGGCACAATATAGCAGAAACTTCGGCAACTTTGGAGTCAATCTGGGTGGAGAACTCGGACATACTACTCTGTGGCGTCATGGTATTTGGAAAAAAGGGTTGTTCCTCGACAATTCTCAAGGAGACTCTAAGAAGCAGAATTACCTGACTTATAAACTGAAAGCCAACTTCAGCTATAAGTTCTCTGCTGCTCATTCTATTGATGCCAACATCATCTATATGCAGGATGCTCCTGCCTTCCAAGCTTCATTTGTTTCTCCCCGTACCCGCAACTCTGCGACTCCGGGTATTTCAAGCGAGAAGGTATTTGGTGTAGACGCCTCTTATAACTTGCGTTGGGGGGATGTTAAAGCACGTATCTCCGGATACTATACGAAGTTTATGGATCAGTCCAAAGTTCTCTCTTATTATGATGACGTAGAAGCTACCTTCTCCAACTTTGCAATGAGCGGTATCAACAAACGTCACTTCGGACTTGAAGCAGCAGCTTCTGTACCTATCTATGCAGGACTTTCTCTGAATGCAGCCATCAGCTGGGGACAATTCACTTATGACAATAACCCGGATTATGTACAGATTCAGGATAATAGTGGAGAAATCAAAAACCAGGGTAAAGTATACTGGAAGAACTTCCGTGTAGAAAGCACTCCGCAAACAGCACTGAACGTAGGCTTGTCTTACCGTGGTCCTAAAAACATATTTGCGTCATTAGATATGAACTATTATAATAATATGTACTTATCTATGAGTCCGCTCTATCGTACAGATGCCGTACTGACACCGGGAATGACTGAAGAAGATATCGCAACGTTACGTAATCAGGAGAAATTCAACTCTGCTTGCGTTTTAAATGCAAGTGTTGGTAAGAACTGGTACATTAACCGTGCCTATACTCTTGGTTTCAGCCTGGAGGTAAAGAACCTGCTCAACAACCAGAATATCAAGACCGGCGGTTATGAACAAGTTCGTCTGCTGAAGAACAAGGATGAAAGTTATCAAACTTACCAACCGTTTGATTCGAAATATTTCTATATGTTCGGTACAACCTATTACATGAACATTTATTTCCGTTTCTAAGGACATCATAAGTAAAAAGAACAGTTATGAACAAAATATTTAAATTATTTATGCTTGCGGTAGTAGTGCTCGGTTTCAGTAGCTGCTACAACGAATTTGAAGAGCCTGCTCCAGCCAAAGTCTGGACAAAAGAAGACTTCTCAAATAGCAAACTAATCTCCATCAAGGACTTTAAGCAACTTTTCTATAAAGAATACGGAAACGGTGCAGCCAGTCTGGGAAAAACTCTGGAAATCACAGAAGACTATGTCATCAGCGGAAAAGTCATCTCAAGCGACCAAGCCGGTAATGTATACAAATCAGTATACATCTATGATGAATCATCCAAATCAGCCATTGAACTGAAATTGATGGTTAGCAACTATGTTTATTTTCATGTAGGGCAGACTCTCTTTGTTAAAACCAAAGGTCTGGCTATCGGTAGCTATCGTTATATGTTAAGTGTAGGTGGAATGCCGACAGCAGAAGACATTTCCAAAGGTTATGCAAACCGTAATCTCGAGAATACCTTATTTGTAGATCAACATGTATTCAAAGGTGAACTCGGCAGTCTGACAGAAGACGACATATTGATTATCAATGAAAATAATTATAAAACAGAATTGAATGATGATGCATTAGGACGTTTGGTACGTTTCGAAGGACTGACTTACAAAGAAGGCACATACGACGGCGACAAGTATCCTCAATATCTGGAAACAACTTACCCGAACGGTTCAACCACCGCTGTATATGAAAACAAATATTATGCAGAAGAAGGATTGACTCCAACCTATGCTTACAGCTATGGAGGTAATCGCTATTATGGTTCTTCCTGGTTTGCTTATGACAATGCGACATCTACAGGTGGCAACTATATCCTGCGTGTCAGCGGATATTCAAACTTCGCACTTCAGCCTCTGCCTGCAGATGGTGCCAAAGGTAATATCACCGCTATTTATACCAAATATTCTTCTAAAAGTGGAGGATATATTAAATATCAGTTATTGGTTAATAGCATGAACGATATTGATTTCTAAATAACTTCATTAAAAAAGGCATCTGTTTCTCAGATGCCTTTTTTAGATAATAACTCAGCACACCCTTCTGCAATAGTCAATATCATCTCTTTTCCCTTTTTCCGAGGAAAACCCATTAGCCAACCACTCTCTATCATACTGAAATGCGCATAGTCGATTATCAGGTGTCATACTGAGAGTTCCAACACTTCTACTATGATAGGTTACTATCAGTTTATTTACTGATTTCATTACGCCCCTTCTTTCTGTTTTTATTCTTATTAATCATTTCCAACTCCTCCATTGTACTAAACAGCGGTTCAGATAAAAGTTCCTTGATAGCTTTGGAATAACCCAACGCTTTTGCTAATGCCACATAGGATGCTAATGAAATAGTATGCTTTTGTTCGAACTTGGCAATAGTAGGCGTCGGAACTCCGCTAAGTTCGGTAAGAGCTTCTCGGGAAAGTCCTTTCTCAAGCCTGCGTTTCTGCAGATTCTGAGCCAGAATTGCCAGCAACTCTTCGGGTCTCTCTACATCAAAATTATAAAGTAAAGGCATACAATTGTATTCAATTAATTAAAAAAACAGCACTATTCAGATACTATTATATCTAAATACAAAGATAGCTTCTTTATTCAAAAAAACAAAATATAAGCCAGTTCTATTGAGTGTATTCGGCAACAAAAAGGATGCCCCCCTTTTCTACAAATAGAAGAACAGAAGCAACACAAGATTTACCCCGATCACCGTCCCGAATCCTCCCAAAATCCAGGGACGTAACTTACTACCTTTCCCTGCAAAAAACAAAGCATAAAACATATTCACCAGAATATTACTGATAATAGCCTGCATACTGCAAGCCACAACAACCAGTACAGCTACGCTCCCTGTATTCTGCAAAAGGTTCAAAATAAAAGGAGTAATGTCACTAAGTCCGGATACAAAAGAAAGCAGATTCAATCCGCCTGTACCCGCATAAACCAAAGTATAGTGCGTCAGCACTGTAAACACAACGAAGAGAGTGGCAAAAATCAGAGCAACTTTAAATTCGAGCGGGTTACTGCTGTCCTCATCTTCCGACTCATCGGTCATATCCTTGGAGCGTCGATGACGGGAATGTATAAACCACGCAACAACGGCAGCTACCACAGACATAATCAAAAGATAAGGATAGATAGATGTAAATATCTCCCTGCTAAAGATCAGAATCAATATCATAAAACGCAGAAACATCATGCTGACCGCAAGCAGCATAGCAGCTACATATTCGTTCGCCTCCTGCTCGGAAGCCTTTCTGCTTTTACGGGCCAATACCGAAATTGTGGCAGTACTACTATACAATCCACCGATAATGCCGGAAACCAATACTCCCGATTCATGAAACACATAGCGTTTCAGTAAGTAAGACAAATACGAGATACCGGAGACAACAACCGTCGCCAGCCAAATAGAATAAGGAGTGAGATTAATATCCGGAATCAGGTTCTTGTGCGGTAACATAGGCAATATGATACCACTGATAGCCAAGAACTTTGCCAGCGTAATCATCTCATCGTTCTTCATCCGCTGGGCAAACTCCGTAAAAGTGTGTTTAAGCTCCGTCAATAAAAGCACCGTCACAATCACCATCACATAAAACCAGGAAGGCTGGGTAGACACAATAGGAGCCAGACAATAAGTAATCAGTGCAATAATAATGGTCGTTACACCAAAAACATGGAATTGAGACTGCTTGACGTAATAGTTCAAGCCCAGCAATAAACCGAGCACAGCACCACCACCCATAAACAGACGCATATCCGTAGGATCAAGTATATAGAGCAAATAGCCTAGAATACCAATGAAAGTAAATGTACGGTCAGTCCCGAAGAGAGTTGTTTCCCCTTCACGCTTCAGACTGATCCGTCGTTGTGACAGTCCGATAAGTAAAGAAAATAAAGTAACCAGAACGAAAGTTATCAGTTCTCTCGGTAGATAATTGTACAACTGTTCCATATACTGTTCTTTTAGTACTAGGAACAAATATACAGCTTATTTGTTAACATTCACCACGTTTTATACGGTTTTTTCATCAGGTGAGAGTTATAGTAGCGTACATCCCCGGTCACTTCTTCGCCAATAAACCCGGGCTTGACAAACGCCTCATCTTCCGTGCCCAGCTCTACTTCAGCCACAATAAGTCCTTCATTCTCACCGTAGAACTCGTCTACTTCGAAGACATGATTGCCACTACGTACCAGATAACGGGTCTTATCAATCATTCCCGGTTCGCAAAGTTTCATCAGTTCTTCCGCTTCGGACAAGGGAAGTTCCTTTTCCCACTCATAGCGACTGGTACCCGATTCGTTGGAAGCACCTTTGATAGTGAGATAACCTTTATCGTCACGAATACGAACCCGCACCGTCCGACCACGGGCGCTGCAAATATATCCCTGCATAATCCGGCTCTGCGCAAAAGCAAAGGATTTAAAATCACCGGAAACTAAAAATTTACGTTCTATTTCTTGTGCCATAGCACAAAGATAATTAAAAATCAAAATCTCGTCATAAACTCAATAACGATTTTATCACGCTCCGATTCTTTGGGAACTCCGGACTTCTGATAGAAATACTTCTCAAAGTTGAGACGGAGATCGGCAATAAAAGCTTTGGAAAGGCTCAACGTGATACCGCCTGTCACACGATGACGGGCATAGTCGTTTATCTTCAAAACACCTGTCTCACTGTCCGCCAGCCCATTACTGTGGTCAGTCATCATATCATAACGGGCCAGAAAAGAAATCTTATTGAATACTTTTTTCAACGGCAAATCATAATTCACAAAGCTATTGACCGCATGAACGTCCTTAAACGCTTCGTGTCCATACATTTTATACAAATACTCCGCTTCGATATGAAAACGATTATTCTGATAGTAGATGCCGGCATCATACATATTAATACGGGTATGTTCCGGCTTTATCATTTGAGTGCTGAGAGTCAGATTCCAATTTTTATTAGGCAGCAACTGTGCTTTTATCGAATAATTCAAGGTCTTATGCCATTCCTTCTGATTAGTCAGTCCGGAGCCGTTAAACAATCCACCTTCAAGGATAAAAGGAAGACCTTCTTTTTGTGTATAACAACCGGTGAAGCCGACATCACGCACATTGCCCACCTGCTTGGCTATAAACGAACGATTGGCAAAATACTGCTGATGGGGAGAACGATGGGCGTCGATCGTGAAAGGTACACGCATCTGACCAATCGTAAAGTTCAGGTCCTTGACAGGAAATACACGGGCATACGCATCAAGCATCTTGATGGACCCCTCGTCGGACAAATCGATCTCCGCTTTATAGGCAACAATCGGATGTACATTTCCCGAAACACTGAAGCGGGCATTCCGCACTTCAAAACGGCTTTCGTTGGTTTCTGTCTGAAACTCATATTTTCCCCGGATTGTCCCATGAATTTCAGGCAAATAATCTTTCAGTTCCATGGTCTGCTTATCCAGCTGTTTGCCATCCCCGGCATCTTCTTTAGCCTGTCCGCAGGCTGCTGTCGCCATCAAAAACAGGGCGACGGTTGTTGTAATTCTACTCATTCAGTTGTTTGCTACTTAATTCGCGGCAAAGGTACAATGAGCAAGATACGGAGAGATTACAAAAGAGATACGGTGAAATTACAGAATGGTTACAATACTGTTACACGGATAACAAAGGGGTTACAAAAAAAGAATTCACCACGGACTACCCTCGTCAGCATGGATATTCACCGTCGACAATCAACGTGTCCCTGTCCATGCAAAACTGTGTAACCTGTGGTGAATCAATCAGCCGAAAAAGGAATATGCGATCAGCATAATCAGCGCCAAAATAATGAGTGAAACAAATACTATCTTGACTACCCGCTGGGCCTGCTCCTCCTCTTTCTTACTATGTGCTACTTTTCTCTTACTTTTACCCATAATGTTAGCTTTAAAGTTCAACGCTAACAAAGTAAAAACAAATCTTTTAACTTTCCAAAAATAACACTCGCTAATTTTTGTTTTTATGATTCCTGCGATGAAAATTCCATCAGATAGGCTTTGATGAATTCCTCGATTTTACCATCCATCACTCCGTTTACATCCGAAGTCTGATAGTTGGTACGATGGTCTTTCACGCGACGGTCATCGAATACATAGCTGCGAATCTGCGATCCCCATTCGATTTTCTTCTTACCGGCTTCCACTTTCGCTTGTTCTGCCATGCGGTGCTGCAATTCTTTATCGTATAAGATAGAGCGCAACTGGCGCATTGCATTCTCACGGTTCTTCGGCTGGTCACGAGTTTCGGTATTCTCGATAAGGATTTCCTCTTCTTCTCCCGTATAAGGGTCTTTGTACTGATAGCGCAGACGGACGCCGGATTCCACCTTATTAACGTTCTGACCACCGGCACCACCGCTTCGGAATGTATCCCATGAAATGCAGGCAGGCAGAATATTCACTTCGATACTGTCGTCCACCAACGGAGTGACGAACACGGAAGCAAACGATGTCATGCGCTTGCCTTGCGCATTGTACGGAGAAACACGCACCAGACGGTGAACACCGTTCTCTCCTTTCAGATAACCATAAGCGAAATCTCCCTCAATATTGATGGTACAGGTTTTGATTCCTGCCTCATCCCCTTCCTGAAGGTTGGCGATAGTAGCCTTGTAACCGTTCGTTTCAGCATAGCGCAGATACATACGCATCAACATAGATGCCCAGTCCTGACTTTCCGTACCACCCGCACCGGAGTTGATTTTCAACACACAGGCCATCTGGTCGGCTTCATCACGCAGCATATTCTTGAGTTCGAGTGCTTCTACCGCTTCACTGGCTTTCGCATAAGCCGTGTCCACATCTCCCTCAGTCACTAATTCTTCTTTATAAAAATCGAACGACAGTTCCAGTTCGTCTGCCAGCGTCTTGACTTCATTATAGCCGTCAATCCACTTTTGCAAATCTTTCACCAGTTTCATCTGGGCTTCCGCTTTCTTCTGGTCATCCCAGAATCCCGGCGCCTGCGTTCTTAGTTGCTCTTCTTCGACTTGAATTTTCTTCCCGTCGATGTCAAAGATACCTCCTCAGCGCATCAGTGCGCTCTTTCACGTCTTTAAGTTGTTCAATAGTAATCATGTGATTTACAATTTTATCATTTACAATTTACAAATTTCTCTTTTCGGTGCAAAGGTAAGAAAAATTCCGCTACCTTTGTTTCTGTCACTAAAATGTTGTCACAATATGAACAAACTCCTGAAACTTTCATGCTTATCGCTCTTCCTTGCATTAGTGATGAGCAGTTGTAGCTCACAAAAGAAGTATAGCTACGAGACAGTGCCCAATGACCCGCTGAAAGCCCGCATCTACACACTGGACAACGGATTAAAAGTTTACCTCACTGTAAACAAGGAAACTCCCCGCATTCAAACATTCATCGCCGTGCGGGTGGGCGGAAAGAACGACCCGGCAGAAACGACCGGACTGGCACACTACTTTGAACACCTGATGTTTAAAGGTACCGACAAATACGGCACACAGGATTATGCTGCCGAAAAACCGCTATTGGACCAAATTGAACAGCAATTTGAGATATACCGCCAGACGACGGACGAAGCAGAGCGCAAAGCGATCTACCACACCATCGACAGCCTCTCTTACGAAGCATCCAAATACGCCATTCCCAACGAATATGACAAGCTGATGGCTGCTATCGGTTCTTCCGGCAGCAACGCCTACACATGGTATGACCAGACTGTCTATCAGGAAGATATCCCCTCCAATCAGATAGAGAACTGGGCAAAGATTCAGGCAGACCGCTTCGAGAATAATGTCATCCGCGGTTTCCATACGGAACTGGAAGCTGTATACGAAGAAAAAAATATGTCTCTGACCCGGGACAACAGCAAAGTGCAGGAGGCGATCTTCTCCTCTCTCTTCCCCAAGCATCCTTATGGAACACAAACCGTATTGGGTACACAGGAGAATCTGAAGAACCCTTCCATCACCAATATCAAGAATTACTATAAACAATGGTACGTTCCCAATAATATGGCGATCTGTATGTCCGGAGATTTAGACCCGGATGAAACCATTGCCTTGATAGATAAATACTTCGGAGGCTTGAAGCCGAATCCGGAACTTCCCAAACTGAATCTGCCGAAAGAAGATCCGATCACCGCACCTGTAGTTAAAGAGGTATTAGGTCCGGATGCGGAAAGCGTTGCACTGGCATGGAGATTCCCCGGATTGGCCAGCAAGGATTTCGAGGTTCTGCAAGTTGTTTCGCAAGTATTATACAATGGAAAGGCAGGACTCATCGACCTTGATCTGAACCAGCAGCAGAAGGTGCTGAACAGCTACGGTTACCCGATGGGACTGGCAGATTACTCAGCCTTCATATTGGGCGGACTTCCCAAACAGGGACAAACGCTGGAAGAAGTCAAAGACCTCTTGCTGAACGAAATAAAGAAACTTCGTGCCGGAGAGTTCGATGAGAAGATGCTGCAAGCCAATATCAACAACTTCAAGCTCTACGAGCTCCAAAGCATGGAAAGCAATGAAGGACGTGCCGACATATTCGTCAACTCATTCATTAACGGAACAAACTGGGAGGACGAAGTAACCGCCATCGACCGCATGGCTAAACTGACCAAAGAGGATATCGTGGCCTTTGCCGATAAATATCTGAAGGAGGATAATTATGCCGTTGTCTACAAGAAACAAGGCAAGGACCCGAACGAGAAGAAGATGACAAAACCGGAGATTACTCCCATCGTATCCAACCGGGATGTGGCAAGTCCATTCCTTACCTCCATACAGGAGAATGCAGTAAAGCCCATCGAACCTGTATTCCTCGACTTCAAGAAAGATATGAGCCAGCTGACAGCGAAATCCGATATTCCGGTACTCTATAAGCAGAATACTACCAACGATCTCTTCCAACTGATCTACGTATTCGATATGGGTAACAACAACGACAAGGCATTGGGAACGGCTTTCGACTACCTTGAATATCTGGGCACTTCCGACATGACACCGGAAGAACTGAAGAGCGAGTTCTATCGTCTGGCGTGTACTTTCTACGTTTCTCCGGGCAACGAACGCACCTACGTGGTTCTTTCCGGTCTGAATGAGAATATGCCGGCTGCCATGCAACTATTCGAAAAGTTACTGGCAGACGCACAAGTAAATAAGGAAGCTTACAACAATCTGGTCGGAGATATACTGAAAGCCCGTGCAGATGCCAAACTGAATCAAGGACAGAACTTCTCCCGCCTGATGAATTATGCGATGTACGGTCCGAAGTCTCCCGCCACCAATTTACTGACGGAAGCAGAACTCGCCAGCATGAATCCACAGGAACTGGTTGACCGGATTCATAATCAGAACAACTACAAACATCGTATCCTGTATTATGGTCCTAGCAGCAGCAAAGACCTGCTGGCTACCATCGACCAATATCACCAGGTACCGGCTACTCTGAAAGATATTCCTGCAGGAAACGAGTTTTCTTATCTTGAAACACCGGCGACCAAAGTACTGGTAGCTCCTTATGAAGCCAAACAGATCTATATGGCGCAAATTTCCAATCTTGATAAGAAATACGATCCGGCTATCGAACCTACCCGCGAATTATATAACGAATATTTCGGTGGAGGCATGAACTCCATCGTCTTCCAGGAAATGCGTGAAACACGCGGACTGGCTTATTCCGCATGGGCGGGTATAATGCCGCCAAGCTATCTGAAGTATCCATATACGATACGTACCCAGATTGCAACTCAAAATGACAAGATGATTGATGCCGTCAATACGTTCAACGATATTATCAACAATATGCCGGAATCCGAAGCAGCCTTCAAATTGGCAAAAGAAGGATTAATCAACCGCATGCGTACCGACCGCATCATCAAAAGCGATATTATCTGGACTTATATCAATGCACAGGATTTGGGACAAAGCGTAGATCCACGCATCAAACTCTATAATGACGTGCAGACTATGACATTGAAAGATATCGTTGATTTCCAAAAGGAATGGGTGAAAGGACGCACGTATGTGTATTGCATCTTGGGAGACAAGAAAGACCTTGACATGAATAAGCTGAAAGCGGTAGGTCCTATCGAAGAACTCACTCAGGAACAAATCTTCGGTTACTAAAGCATAGTGTTCTCCATAAAATAGCAGACACATAGCCTATTGACACACAAAGAACAAACGGTGAACAACTTGCCAAATATGCAGCTTGTTCACCGTTTATCGTTTATCATCAGGCCAGACCGAGAAAAGCCTTATTCTTCGTACATCTTCTCAATCAGTTCTTTGTAGTTTTCAGAAACCACTGAGCGTTTCAACTTCAATGTATTAGTCAATTCTCCACGCTCCATGCTGAAAGGTTCAGGAAGTAATGTGAAACGTTTGATCTGTTCATAATGCGCAAATTGCTGTTGCAAGGTCTCTATCCGTGCACGGAACAGACCGACAATCTTTGGATGCTGCAACAGTTCGGCCATATCTTTGTATTCGATTCCTTTCTCCTTCGCATAGTCCTTGACAAACCCGTACACCGGAACGATCAAGGCAGAAACAAACTTCCGCTGATCTGCGATAATAGCGATTTGGTCAATATAACGGTCTATCACCAGTTTGGTTTCCAATGCTTGCGGAGCAATATATTTACCATTCGATGTCTTAAACAAATCCTTAATGCGCTCTGTCAGGAATAACTGCCCATTCTTGAAATAACCGGCATCGCCTGTATGGAACCAGCCGTCAGCATCGATAGCAGCGGCAGTAGCCTCCGCCTTTTTATAATATCCTTTGGTTATACTTTTTCCACGGAGCAGGATTTCATTGTCTTCGCCTATCTTCACTTCCAGTCCCGGCAATACCACACCTACCGAACCGATATCATAACCTACCGGCAAAGTACATGATACCGTAGCCGTAGATTCTGTCAGTCCATAGCCGACCACCATGTTGATTCCTACCGAATGAACAAATTCATTGATTTCATCGGGCACGGCTGCACCGGCTGTCGGGAAGAAATTTCCATTCTCAATACCAATCGTCTTCTTCAGCAAAGAATAAATGGTCTTCTCGTAGAACTTATATTTCAGTTGATTCATCACCGGAGGGGTCTTTCCCAACCGAAGATAATCCAGATTATGGATTCTGCCGACTTTGATGGCATCCAGCATCAGCGCCTTCTTCAATCCTGTCGTTTCATTGATCTTCTCCTGTACACCGGCATATACCTTTTCCCAGAAACGGGGTACGCTGCACATCAGTGTCGGGCGAATTTCTTTAATGGTTGTCTGGATATCTGCCGGACGAAGGTTGATGCAGATCTGTACTCCTTTATGAATACAAAGATAGCACCATGCCTTCTCGAATACGTGTGTCAACGGAAGGAAGTTCATAGAAACGTCCTTGTCGGTCATTGTCGTCAGACGCTCGTCATGCGTATGGAACTGCTCCAGATAGCACGAATGATGCAACATTACTCCCTTCGGCTCTCCCGTCGTACCGGAAGTATAAAGGATGTTAGCCAAATCATCGTAAGAAGCACGTGCGGTACGTTCTTCCACCACCTCATTATGCGGCAATCCTTCGCCCATTGCCATAAACTCATCAAAATAGATGGAAGAGACATCACGCGGGTCTTTTACTACCGAACGATCGAAAATAATCAGTTGTTGTAACGAGGAACAAAAGCCGAAGATGCTGAATGCAGAATCATACTGATACTGTTCGCCTACAAAAAGATAACGGATTTGCGCATCGTTGATAATGTATTGTGCCTGTGCGGGTGAACTCGTTGCATAGAACGGAATAGTAACCCCACGATTGGCAAATGCGCCGAAATCGACATAGAACCATTCAGGTTTATTCTGTGAAAAAATACCGATATTCTCTTGTTCCTCCACTCCTAGCGCAACGAAAGCATTAGCAGCCTGTCGTACAGTTCCGGAGAATTGATTCCAGGTAATCGGAATCCATTGTGCTGTCTCATAGTCGCGGTATCTCAATGCTACCCTGTCGCCATACTTTTCAGCCTGACGGTGGACCAAGACAGATAAATGATGATAAGTCATACTCTTTGTATTGATAAATATGGTACAAAGGTATTAGTTTTATTTGAAACTATTGCGCAAAACGAGTATCTTTGTGCAAATATTAAGCTCTAAATTAACAAGTTTGTATATGAAATACGATATTCCAACCATGACAGCCGAAGCTGTAAGCCTGTTGAAATCACTAATCAGCATTCCGTCCATCAGTCGGGAAGAGACGCAAGCCGCTGATTTCCTGCAAAATTATATCGAAGCCGAAGGGATGCAGACCGGACGCAAAGGAAACAATGTTTGGTGCCTCAGCCCTATGTTCGACCTTAAAAAGCCGACAATCCTGCTCAATTCTCATATCGACACGGTAAAACCCGTAAATGGCTGGCGCAAAGACCCTTTCACACCCCGCGAGGAAAACGGTAAATTATACGGATTGGGCAGTAACGACGCCGGAGCCAGTGTTGTTTCGCTCTTACAGGTGTTCCTGCAACTATGTCGCACTTCTCAAAATTACAATCTCATCTATCTGGCTTCCTGCGAAGAAGAAGTTTCGGGTAAGGATGGAATTGAAAGTGTATTGCCGGGGTTACCCCCTGTTTCATTCGCTATCGTAGGCGAACCTACGGAAATGCAACCTGCCATTGCCGAAAAGGGGTTGATGGTATTGGATGTAACTGCTACGGGAAAAGCCGGACATGCCGCACGCGATGAAGGAGATAATGCCATTTATAAGGTATTGAACGATATCGCCTGGTTCCGTGATTATCGTTTCGAGAAAGAATCGCCTTTACTCGGGCCGGTAAAAATGAGCGTTACGGTCATCAATGCGGGCACTCAGCACAATGTAGTTCCCGATAAATGTACATTTGTTGTCGATATCCGAAGCAACGAACTTTACTCCAACGAAGATTTATTTGCAGAGATCAGGAAGCATATAGCCTGCGATGCGAAAGCCCGCTCGTTCCGTCTCAATTCTTCACGAATTGATGAGAAACATCCGTTCGTACAGAAAGCGGTGAAGATGGGACGCATACCTTTCGGTTCCCCGACTTTGTCAGATCAGGCATTGATGTCCTTTGCGTCGGTAAAGATCGGTCCGGGACGCTCTTCACGTTCACATACAGCCGAAGAGTATATTATGCTGAAAGAGATAGAAGAGGCTATCGGGATTTATTTAGATTTGTTAGACGGACTAAAGCTTTAGTCCGTCTTTACCACTCATCAAGTAGAAAATCGGCTATATGCCGATGCTTAACCCCTTCAATATTATCTTGCCATAGATCATCCATACTAACCACATATTTAGGATAATGATCATCAATTGCCAGTAAAGGGGCAAACTCACGGTCGATGGTTGCTTGCGAGCCAAGTTGATAAGTAACCTGCACATATATTTTCTCTTCACGCCTAATGGCTACAAAATCAACTTCTTTTTCATCCTGTTTACCTACATATACTTCGTATCCGCGGCGTTTCAACTCCATGCAAACCAAATTTTCGAGCATTCCCCCTATTAAGCGGTCCCGATATCCCATCACAGAATAAATTAATGAAAGATCACTTACAAAATACTTTTCATTGGTTTGCAGAATCTCTTTGCCCTTGATGTCATAACGTGGTATACGTTGAATGACAAAAGCACTATCTAAAGCATTGAGATAATTATAAATCGTATTGATATCTACTTTCCGTTGCTGACTTTTGAAATAGTCGGCAATATTTTTCGCATTTAGTTTATTCCCAATATTATCAAAAACAAACTTCACCACTCTTTCAAGCATTTCTACGTTACGAATGCTATGCCTCTGCACGGTATCACGAAGAATGACAGAAGAATAAATATCATACACTATTTTGTAGATAGCATTATAATCATAGTTTGCCGTATGAATAGCCGGAAATCCTCCCATACGAAGATATTTCAGAAACTCCGTTTTACGGTCGGATACAGAAATTGTCAGCGGGAGATCATGAAATAATAGATATTCTCTAAAGGATAAAGTCATAATGTGAAAGGCAACGTATCTTCCTGCCAAATAAGTCGAAAACTCGGAAGATAGTAAACGTGAATTAGAACCTGTCACATAAATATCCACATCCAAGTCAACCAAAAAGGCATTCACTGCCTTTTCCCAATCTGTAACTTCCTGAATCTCATCCAAGAGAATATAATATTTTCCCGAGGCTTTCGTAGTTTCCTGAATATGAGCGTATAACGCCTTCGCCTCCTTCATGTCTATCCACTCGAAACTTTCAAAGTTCATATAAATAATATAATCCTCAGATACTCCTCTTCGTAAAAGTTCCTCACGAATTAAACGCAACACGACCGACTTGCCACAGCGACGAATACCAGTGATAACTTTCACAAATGGCTTATCAATAAAAGGAGTGATTTGCTCCATATAAAGTTCACGATTAATCATACAACTGAAGTTTTTAGGGTTATAGACACAAATATAAATAATTAATCGGAAGTTTTTAGGGTTATACCCCTAAAAACTTCCGATTACAAGTATGTTTTATGGTTATAGACAGAAACGACAATAGCATTTATGAAAAAAGGGGCACCTCCTGTATCTTTATCTAAAATAAGAAATTTAGCCACCATCATAATAACGGTGGCTAAATCAAAGAAAAACAACCAGTTTCAATGGTCTATTCAATCCATCCCGGATTTACAAAGAGCATAGACAAAAAAGTTTACCCGATTCATATTATATATCAAATCAGACATTTCCATGCGATCCACTATTGCTCATTTTGTTAAGATACTGTTTCCATATCAAAAAGGCAATTATGCCTAACAGATTAAATAACAAAACCAAAATGACCCATAAATATTTATATGGTTTAGTAAGTTGATGACTTTTCAACACGGCCAATATCCCAATCAACAAAATCAGAACATAAGCAATTTCAAAAAACATTGGAGGCATAATCATAATTTTTATTCTCAATAATCATTAATATGCAGAAACTGTAACACTTCCCTTTCCCGCACTCTTATCGTATGTCCCTGAAGAATTAATAACATAAGAAAGGTTAAAGCCAACAACCTGAGTTATAGTTGCCTTAATTTTCCCCGTACTATTAAATGATATAGCATTTCCTGATACATAGCCATTCGCATAAGATTGAGAATACGTATAAACTGATAATCCTACTCTTTATAAAGTCAGCGAATTGTATTGTTACTCTTTTATTCATCGTATCTTATTTTAAACACTGCAAAAATAAAACATCCCCATTCATTATACAAATCCATTAACAGGCTGTTTTATTTGAAACTACCAATAATATGATATAAACCATTCCTACTATCGCCCTAATATAAGAAACGAAACCAGGCTTCATCTTTTTTGCAATTACTTCATTTATAAATGAGCCGATCCCTAAAACGGCACATATCCCGACAAAAATAAAAACCACCAGCCTTGTCCAATAAATATGAGTCAATATATTCTCACCATTATATATACACATACCTAAAAAGACAATAGCGATTAAATATGTCAGATCAAAAATAAGGACTTTCATACTATTGCTTATTTACTTACCTTTGGCCTACATTGGAATTATAAAATAGGCTAAAGCAAGAAGTATTATAGATATAACGTATCCTATCTTCCAACATTTACTATGTCGAAATAAATAATTAAGTATAAACAAAACAATGAGCCAACCAAATACTATTTTATTTAAATCATAATGTTTCTCCAAAGGGTCCCAAATGTAAAGATACACATTTAGGGAAAACATAATAAGACCGATTATCCCAATAATTATGCGGCTCATTAAACTAGCTTTTCCTGTTTCATTCATAACATCAAATTTTATATTCATGTCTAATAATCTGTAAAGTGCACTTTCACTATATCACGCTGTTTTCTATTCCATTTTCAATATTATATTATCATTCTCATCCTTCAGCATTTTTTTCAACCGATTATAGGTATCAAGTTTTCGATTCCACATATCCGGACTATCATCAACATGTGTCAATGCTATTGTATCTAACAGAGATTTATGGCTTTCTTCTGTGTCAGGCAGCGTAGCCTCATCAAACTCCGCAAATTCCACCTCTATTTCATCTCCTACTTCAAGCGTACCTCCATTCCATGTAACATGAACATCTCCAGGCATTTTCAAACCACCCACGTTCCAGTAAGCACCCTCATAACGTGTAATATTTACCATCAAGCTAACCCCGTTATCAGGGATGCCCGCTTTACAAACCTCATTCCCTCGTTTTATAATCAATCCTTTCATATCTTCTATATCAGTCCTTTTTCTTGCAGTTCAACCTTTAACCGTTCATACCACTGCTTTATTTCATACCTATCACAGTCCTTCATGGTCAAAACTGGTGCCACCTTATCAGTGTCAACAATTCTAATTAATACCTTATCACCAACTTCAGGTCTTCCGTCGAACCAGGTAAGGTAATGTAAAAGATCACTTCCCATTACCATAATCCGATCGGAAGAATATCCATGTAATAAGTTTACAAAAACCAAATTATCAGAAGCCACAGTAATCGGATCTTCATCATTTATGCGTATTTCTAAACCGATCATATCTTTTATTTATTACAAGATTTAATCAATAATAGACTTTCTTGTTTTCTCTGGAAAGTACCAAATAATCGTCCACTTTTACATCAAAATAAGACTTAGCTTTACCGTCATCATTGGAAGGCAACTCCTCTTTATCAGTCAGCGCCTCTATTATATCGATTTCCTTCACGTTCTTTTTCAATTTGGGGAACAACAGGCTGACATATATGTATTTACGATTGCAACCTTTAATAATCATCAACTTATCCATAGGTGCGCCACCATCGTATCCTCTCACCATGTATTCATCACCGGTTTTCTTATCTACTATTTTAAATCCCGGGCTATAGTACATCCATTGCCAGTCGAAATAGATGGGTTGCAGGAACGTTACTTTAGTATCATCTTTCCTTCTTTCAATAGAATGCAATAAAGGCTTTGTACCCATGCCATGCTCATAGGTTCTATCGGCAACGATCTCTATGCTATCTTTAGGAGCTGTATAAGCCGCATCAAATAACTTTTGATCGCGTGTCTTGGCCTGTTCGGCAGCGTCATCCCTTACCAACTCTCTTGATTTCTGAAGCTTCGGCATCATTTCCTGCACCATTTCCATTGACAGCTGTTGTATCATCGGCATTGATTCAGTTGCAACGGCAGTTGCAGTCTCCCCAAGTTTTCTTCCCGCAGGAGATTCATAAAAAGCAACCACTTTTTTCAGTTCATCTAATGTCATGTGTTGCTGGTAAATAGGAGCATATACTTCCATTACTTTATCTTCAATCTTCCGTGTCCATTTTGAAGCAAAATCTTTCCAATAAGCCTCATCTTGTTGGAAAGGCCCATTTTTCATACTCGACATCAATTGAGACATTATAGCTTCAGAGGATGCCGAACTGCCGGAAAGCGTCATGATCTTTTTTAGTAAAGTTTTGTACTCGTCGGTCTGGTCTGAATTTTGAGCCGAAGCCGGTAAAATAGAAGTAAGCGATGTGGCTACGCAGATCACCATTAAGAAAAGGATTTTTTTCATCATATAATAGTTTTGTTGATGAAGTCAAGTTAACTTCATTGTGTTATACATTCTTACAAATATACTCTAATTATTATTAGAATACAAACAAATAACGGACATAATTATAAACTGCGGCAATTATTGTCTGATTTACCGTTTCTCTTCGTCCAAGCAACCCTATAATCGCTTGATTTTCACTTATTGTTATCAGTTTTTCGTAGGGCCATCTTCATCGTTCCACCCGGGTAGAACGAACTGTCTACGTCTGTGACACGATCGGTTTACCCAGGTACAATGATCAGTTCACCCGGGTGGAACGATGAAGATGTCGGTAAGATAATATAAGAATGTAAGGGAGATATGCTAAGGACATAAGTGTCACAACATACAAATGATAGGCAGAGTAAAATCAATACAGCTGTAGTCTGTAGCAGAAAGAATGATGAGAGACAACTTAAAAAAGGATGAGAGATACACTGTTTGGGAGCATATTATGGGATAAAACGATGAGAGACACCCTGCTCCGAAGGTATCTCTCATTCATTATTCATCTAGTTATCTGATCTTTACAGAAAGACAGTGAGACCGTGAGACTAAAATATTTTTTTTTATTTCTTGGGAGCGAGCAGATTATTCCTTATCTACAGAAAATTTAAAGATACACTGACTCATGTATTTTTCTCCCGGGCGAAGCACAGCCGAAGGCCATTCCGGTTTGTTCGGAGTATCCGGATACTTCTGAGTTTCAAGACATACGGAAGCACGCTGATTATATGTGATACCTTTCTTTCCTGTCAGAGAACCATCCAGAAAGTTGCCGGCATATACCTGAACACCCGGTTCGTTGGTATATACATCCAGTACGATACCCGTTTTGGGAGATTCGAGTGAAGCACATTTACGGGAAATATCCCCTTTGGCATTCAATACCCAGTTATGGTCATAACCATTTCCATTCTTCAATTGTACAAAATCGTAGTCGTTAATGCGTGCCCCTACCGGAGTCGGAGTGCGGAAATCCATCGGAGTACCTTCTACCGGAACAATCTCGCCGGTTGTCATGAATGTGCTGTCTACCGGAGTATAATAATCGGCATCCACCATCAACAAGTGGTCTGCATTGCTTGCTGCATCACCATCGAGATTAAAATAAGAGTGATTGGTCATATTTACGATGGTCGGCTTATCCGTTTCTGCTTCATAGCGGATATCAATTGCATTATCGTCTGTCAGTTTCATCAGGACTTTACAGGTAATGTTACCCGGGAAACCTTCTTCGCCATCCGCAGCGACATAAGTCAGTTCCACTTCTTGCGGATTCGGTTGCACAGCATCAAACACACGATACTGGAATCCATTGGGACCGCCATGCAGGCAATGACCGTAATTATTCTGAGGCAACTGATATTCAATGCTGTCCAATGTGAATCGACCTTGATTGATACGGTTTGCGTAACGACCGATGCTGGCACCAAAATCAGAAGGTTTGCTGATATAATCCTGAATAGAATCGAAACCTAAAACTACATCCTGCATCTTACCGTCTTTATCGGGGACCATCACAGAAACAATGCGTCCACCAAAATTCGTCACACAAACTTCCATGTTGTTCTTGTTACGAAGGGTGTACAGATCGGTTTTCTTACCACCTACTTCAGTCTGGAAGTTAGTTCTTAACAGGCCGGAGTCGGTTGGTTGCTCGGCTTTCGGGGTACAAGCAGCTACAAAAAGGGCAGAAACAGCCCATAATGCTAAATTCTTCATGGTTGATATAAGTATTATTATAAATTAGTTCAACGAACATCTTTTATTTAGATTGCAAAATTGGCGAAATTCTGATAGTTTGGAGGCAACATTCTTTCCAAATAATAGCACAAATCAGTCATTTCGCCAATGATGCAATCATAAACACTTATATCTTTCTAAATCAAAATGATTTATCTTATAACAAATTCAAGTAAACTGATTCCATCACCAGTTACTCCTTTGTATTCGGGAAAGCCGATATTCTCAACCGGGCCGCTCCCATCGGAATCAATGTAATCTCTTCTTTAGCGCCTTTCACCGCATCTTCTTCGGGCAATACACCGCAAAGTCCAGTTTCGTCAATCTGCCATTCGGGGATAATCCGGCCGGTAGCTTTCACTTCCAAAGGCACATTGGCCACCGTGAACGGGAAGTTATCAGCAGGCCAGGACTTACGAACGACTTTGAAGTTCTTCAAAGGCTCTTTCTTATCCAATACCAACGAATAGTTCCAGGGACTGTTAGCATAGATTTCAGTAGTAGGCCACTTCTTCGGGTCAGCACCTTTCTGCCATTTGGAGTCACCGATAGCCGTTTCACGACTGTCTTTTTCTATATATTTCTCGTCAATCTTCAGAGATAAAGTCAACGGACCATAATCCACACTTACACTGTTCTTATTGACTTGCCACGTACGCATGGACAAAGACATCGGAAGAGTCATTTCTACTTTATCACCATCCGCCCATTCGCGTTCGATACAAAGGTATTTACCGGATACAGGTTTCACACTGATCTTCTTTCCGTTGACACGCACTTCGGCTCCTTCAGTCCATGAAGGAATGCGGAGGTAGAACGGAAAATCGACCTTTTCATCGGTAGAAACGGTGAATTTGATGCCTTCTTCAAAAGGATAGTTAGTCTCTTCGTGAAGGACGATTTCTTTTCCATTACCCACTTTTACCGTAGCTTTACAAGCAGCATAGATGGCGGCAGCAATACCGTTGTCGGGAGTTGCCAATATCAGATGTTCCGAAAAATAAGGCCAGCCTTGTGCATGGTTATGCTGACAGCAACGGCTGCTGAACGGATTCATGGAAAGGAACGGACCACGGTTGTCAATACCCGGATGATGGTTCTTTGAGTCACTGACAGTATGATTCGGACAAGTGATGTAGCGCAAAGCCTTGAAGTCCGGCATCACAGCGGCAGGATAAGAGTTGAAAGCTACTTCTTCGCAATGCTCAGCCCACATCGGGTCACCTGTCATACAGAGCATGATCTCATCGGAAGCCATCTGTTCCACCAGTCCGCAGGTTTCCACTCCCTGACGAGGATCGATATATCCCAGACGGGCATTCTCGTCGGCACCGAACATACCGCCCGGAACCTGGCCAAAAGTACGACGGATCAAATGATGTACATTATAAGAGGCTTTGAGCATGGCGGAATCTCCGGTCTGCATATAATAAGTGGCAGGTTCGCGGAAACACTGGGCGATGTTCACATTGTGCCAGTTGGGCAGGGAGGTTGATTTTGTCCAGTCGGCTGTGTTGCGGTGAATCTTCTTGGCAAGGTCCAGCAGGAAGGCATCTCCGGTATGGTTATAAAGCCAATAGATACTGATGATGTTGTCACCGCCACGGCTGTTTTCCCAATAGTCTTCCAGAAGTTTATCGTCGGGGACAGTCATCTGCCATTTGAAGTAGTTCGTCATCAGGTCAATAACCCGTTGGTCCTGAGAATACTCATAATAAGATTGCAGACACCAGAGCATAATCATCTGTGCCCACAATTCACGCTTGCCGTTCCGTTCGTTGACAGGACCGAAGTATCCATCGGGCTGGCAACTGGCAAATACACCTTCAATCCATGTTTTTGTTTCTGCAATCATTTTCGGGTCATTCAGGATATAGGCAAGGTTGCCATAACCTTTCAGCCAGTAAGGTACTTCTTCCCAGCCATGATCACCACCGGTTGTCAGCCAGGCGTTATTATCTTTCTCCAGCCAGGCACTGATTTCTCCCAGATGTCCGGTCAGCCCGTCACGTTGCAGTTCGAGGTACTTCTTTACCCAGCCTTCCGGCTGGATGCTGCCGACAGGCAGCTTAATAAAGTTCAACGGACGGAGCGGGGCCCGATAGCTCACATAATTCACATTCGTCGATTCTGTGTCGGGGCGGTCCATCACCCTTACAGACTCACTGGCAGTGCGTGTAGTAAAAGCTGCTGTCAGTAACCCGACAGTCAGCAGCGTACCCGCAACACCTATTTTAAAAGATCGTTTCTGTTTCATTTTGAATATTTTTTTGGAGATACTACCGACTTTTTAGTCAGCCTTGTTTTAATTCGGTTTATTTATAATTATAAATCAATTCTCCGCCTTTTATCAGTTCATTGTGAGATATACGGTAGTCAGCAATCTTTTTCCCGTTGAAATGGATACTTTTGATCGGTGCGTCTTTCTTTTTCCGTCCTTCTGTCTGAATAGTAAGTACGTTTCCATTCGTCAACCGCAACAGTACCCTGTCGAAAAGCGGAGAGGTCAGATCATAGTATTCATCTCCCACAAGCAGAGGATAGAAACCCATTGCCCCGAACACGTACCAGGCACTCATCGTACCGTCGTCTTCGTCCATTTCGGGACTATACCCTTCGGGGGCATTCTTGAATGCTTTACCCAGATAAGGAGTCTTAAATTCCGAGTTGCCTCCATATTTATGGATCATCGGTTCGGTCATCAGACTGCGTACTATCTGCTGGGTTTTCTCCGGTGCCCCAAGTCGGTTGAACAGGTAAGGAACATGGATATCCGGTTCGTTTCCCTGATTATAAAGGTGATGGTCGAAGAAATAGGTAAGTTGCAAACGAAGAGAGTCCTGCCCTACCCATTCTATCATTTTATCAATGTATTGTGGAGCTGCCCATCGGTATTGCCAACGGGTTCCCTGATAGAGTCCGTTGTTCTTCATCACTTCAAAAGCGGGAGTCACATTCATAAATTCCTTCTTCCATGTTTCTTCAAAAAGAGAGACCGAACGTTGCCGGTATTGTTCGGAATCCGCCTTTTCACCGATGATTTCCGCAATCTTTGCCATTGCCCACAAGTCATACGCCGATTCCATCTTCTGGTCGGGCGAACGCATGGGCAGCCGCTCCATTTCCTGCTTCATACCAGCGTATCCTTTACGGAAATCAAGGTTGGTAATTCCTTTCCGGTAAGCGTCCAGCAAGAGAATTACGGCATGTTCCGTACGTACTGTCGGGGTAGACTCGAATCCGGTGGACCAGTCTTTCTTTCCCGTTGCATACAGATGAATCAGGGAAGTCGCCATATCCCGCATCTTCGCAGGTTCGGTCAGTACCAACAAAGGAAATTTAGTGCGGAAGGTATCCCATAACGACCAGTTACTGTAATATCGGAAGTCTTCTGAGATATACACTTTTCCATCCGTACCCAGATAAGCTCCGTCCGGAGAACTGACATCCGCCGGACTCAGGTAAGTACGATACAGGGAAGTATAGAAAATGACCCTGTCATCTTTCTTGCCTCCTTTGACGTCGATAGCTGACAATTGTTTTTCCCACTGATCAGCGGTCCGGGATTTCACTTCTTCGAAGTCCATCTTTTCCCAACGGGCACATTCCCAGCTCGCCAGTTCGGAACTTAACGCAGACAGTCCGATACGGACTTCCACTGAACGTACCTTTTTGCCAAAGGTAAGGCAGGCAGTCGTCTCTTTCTGTTCTTCCAACTGGAAAGGATGGCTGGTATTTAAGGAGAAATAGAGTTTGTAGCGTCCATGTCCGCAGACGTTCTTTGCCTGTACATAGCCTTCGATGCAAGTTTCCGATATACGTTTGTAATGGCAGGTAGCTACGTCTTCAAACGTAGAGGCGAAGTCTATCCAAAGGGCAGCGGAAAGGCTTCGGGGAAATTTATAGCGTTCCACCGCCATGGCGTTGGTCGCTGTCAATTCAGTTTTGATACCATTGGTAAAAGCTGTCGAGTAATATCCGGGAGTTGCTTTCTCGCGGGACTTTTTAATATGCAATTCCTGTGAAGGAGCTACCGGACGAATGCGCAGGTTTCCTCCTCCGCCGCTACATCCCACTCCGGAGAGGCGGTTGACAGAGATACCGGAGACTTTCGTCACTGCATAATCATAACCGGCATGGCTACGCGGATCATTATCCGGACACACACAAACCATTCCGAAAGGAGCGGCAGCGCCCGGAGCTACCTGTCCGTTATCACCGGAAGTACCGATAAACAAGTTGACATACTTTGTATTTTGTGCAACTGACGGTGTCATGATAGATAACACGACTAAAAGAAGGGCATACCATCTGCTTCGGTTGTTTTTCATGCTTCTAAAATAGTATCGGGACTGATTAAAAAGTCGGTAGTATCTCCAATCTCCTCCTTCCCGAAGGAGAAGATTGGAGATAGCACCGACTTCTTAGTCACCCTTGGGTTAACTAATGATATAACTTATCTTTAATTCTTGTCTACAGAGAACTTAAAGATACACTGGCTCATATATTTCTCACCCGGACGAAGTACTGCCGAAGGCCATTCCGGTTTGTTCGGAGTATCCGGATACTTCTGAGTTTCGAGACATACGGAAGCACGCTGGTTGTAAGTGATACCTTTCTTTCCGGTCAACGAACCATCCAGGAAGTTTCCTGCATATACCTGAATACCCGGTTCGTTAGTATATACATCGAGTACGATACCAGTCAGCGGTGATTCGAGAGTAGCACACTTACGGGTAATGTCGCCCTTGGTATTCAATACCCAGTTATGATCGTAACCGTTACCATTCTTCAACTGTACGAAATCGTAGTCATTGATACGTGCGCCTACCGGAGTCGGAGTGCGGAAGTCCATCGGAGTTCCTTCAACCGGAGCGATCTCGCCTGTAGTCATGAAGGTACTGTCTACCGGAGTATAATAGTCAGCATCAATTGTCAGCAGATGCGCCTCATTACGGGCTGCGTCTCCGTCAAGATTGAAGTAAGAGTGGTTGGTCATATTCACAATGGTCGGCTTGTCAGTTTCCGCTTCGTAACGGATATCGATCGCATTATCGTCTGTCAGCTTCATCAACACTTTACAAGTGATATTTCCCGGGAAACCTTCTTCGCCATCTTCTGCCGTGTAAGTCAATTCCAGTTCTTGCGGATTCGGCTGAACGGCATCAAACACACGGTACTGGAATCCTTGCGGACCGCCATGCAGGCAGTGACCGTAATTATTCTGAGGCAACTGATAATCAGTACCGTCCAAAGTAAATCGACCTTGGTTGATACGGTTAGCATAACGGCCGATGCTTGCTCCGAAGTCCGAAGGCTTGCTGACATAATCCTGAATCGAATCGAAGCCGAGCACTACATCACGCATCTGTCCGTCCTTGTCGGGTACCATCACTGAAACGATACGACCACCGAAGTTCGTTACACAAACTTCCATGTTGTTCTTGTTGCGCAAGGTATACAAATCTGTTTTCTTTCCATCCACTTCCATCTGGAAGTTACTTTGCAATAAACCGGAATCCGTTGTTTTCTCGGCTTTCGGTGTACAAGCTGCCATTAAGAGGGCGGCAACTGCCCATACACATAACTTTTTCATGGTATTCTATTAATTGATACTATTCAATAAATCTACTTTGCCTTCGTTGACCAACTTAAGAATCAGTTCTCCGAAAAGCGTATTCTGCCAGGCAAACCAGGCACGGGTGAAGTTCTTCGGATCGTCTTTGTGGAAAGATTCGTGCATAAAGCCTGTTCCGGCATCGGTATCCATCAGCATTTTGATACAGGTTTTGATTTCCGCATCATCCTTGCTGGTGAAGGCTTTCATCATGATACTCATCGGCCACACCATATCATAACCGATATGCGGTCCGCCGATTCCTTCGCCTGCCTTGCCTTTGAAGAAGTAAGGATTGTCTTCGCTCCACACGAATTTACGGGTATTCTGATAGATAGGATCGTTTACATCTACATCACCCAGATAAGGCATGGCAAGCAGGCTCGGTACATTGGCATCATCCATCAGGAAGTGATTTCCGAAGCCGTCTACCTCAAATGCATAGATTTTACCATATTTCGGGTGGTTGTATACCGCATATTTCTTCAATGCTGTCTCTACTTCCTTTGCCAGGTCTTTGCATTCCTTAGCCAAAGCAGTCTTCTTATTTACCTTATCAAGTATTTCGGCTGCTTTGCGCAATGAAGATACGGCAAAGAAATTGGAAGGTACCAGATATTGAAGAGTCGTTGCATCATCCGAAGGACGGAAGCAGGAGACGATCAAACCTACCGGTTTCACAGGTGCTCCGAGTCCGTCATTATTCAATGTATCCAATGCACGTTCTGTCTTACGCTGGAATTTATACGGGCCAACTCCGTCTTTGCGCTGTTGTTCCTTGAATGTTTTCAGCACATTGGTGATAGCCTGAATCCATTCTTCTGAGAAGATGCTGGCATCTCCGGTTGTTTTCCAGTAGTGATAAGCCAGACGCAGCGGGTAGCAAAGTGAATCGATTTCCCATTTACGTTCGTGCAGTTCCGGCTTCATATCGGTCAAGTCACTCATCCAGTGATTGTCTTCAACGGCACCGTCATTAAATGCGTTTGCATACGGATCGATATTGATACATTTGAACTGGCGGAGGATAACACCTGCCAGCATCTCTTTCAGTTCGGGATCGGAGTTTGCCAACTGCACATACGGCCATACCTGCGCACCCGAGTCACGAAGCCACATTGCGTGAATGTCGCCCGTATAAACGAATGTGTCCGGTTTGCCATCCGCGCCTTTGCGGAAGTGTACGGTAGTGTCGATGGTATTGGGGAAACAGTTTGCGAACATCCATGCCAGTTTCTCGTTTTTCAGAAGTTTCTGCACACGGATGATTTCCTTTTCTACCGCATTCGAACGGAAAAGACGTTTGGAAACTTCCGGACGATTGTCTTTCTGAATAGCGTCCGTCACACATACATGCATTCCGGACATCGTATTTGCAGCCTGCATCTGACCGCCACAAAGGAGCATGCCTGCCAGCATACCCGCACTGATATATTTTACTTGCTTCTTCATAAATTACTTTTTCTTTTTAAATTCGTTGGAGAAAGAATAAGGGAAATCGGTTTCTTTGGTACCACGCTGCTCATTGGGTTTGGAATCCATCTTGAAAGTGATGGAAGCACCGTTCATAAGGTCCTCGTGAGTCACGTAGTTCTTTGTATGGTCTTTGCCGTTCAAGGTCATGGAAGAGATATAACGTTTGTCGTCTCCGTTATTTGGAGCGGAGATGGTTACTGTCTTTCCATTTTCAAGATGCAGCTTCATCTGTTTGAAGTAAGGAGTACCGAGAATATACTCATCCGTACCCGGACATACCGGATAGAAGCCCATAGCAGAGAACACATACCACGCAGAAGTCTGGCCGTTGTCCTCATCACCACAATAACCGTCGGGAGCAGGAGTATAAAGCTTATCCATCACTTCACGAATCCAGTGCTGCGCTTTCCACGGCTGACCGGAGTAGTTGTACATATACAGCATATGCTGGATAGGCTGGTTACCGTGTGCATAGTTACCCATATTCATAATCTGCATCTCACGGATTTCGTGGATGACACCGCCATAATAACTGTCGTCAAAGACAGGAGGCAGGATAAATACAGAGTCCATCATCTGGTTGAAGCCGTCTTTTCCGCCCATCAGGTCGATCAATCCCTGAGGATCATGGAATACGGACCAGGTATAATGCCAGCTGTTTCCTTCGGTGAAAGCGTCTCCCCACTTCAACGGGTTGAACGGAGACTGGAATTTGCCATCCTCATTCTTGCCGCGCATCAGTTTATGTTCGGGATCATACAGATTCTTATAGTTCATGGCTCTCTTTGCAAAGATCTCAATTTCCTTTTTAGGCTTGTTCAAGGCCTTACCCAGCTGATAGATACACCAGTCATTATAAGCATACTCCAGTGTGCGGGCTGCATTTTCATTGATGCCTACGTTGTAAGGAACATAACCGAGCTTATTGTAGTAGTCATAACCCAGACGTCCGGTAGAAGAAACCTGCGGATGTACCGCATTAGCTCCGTGCTTTACAGCTTCCCAAAGGGTTTCGATATCATATCCTTTCAGACCTTTCAGGTAAGCATCTGCAACTACCGAAGCCGAGTTGTTGCCAACCATACAGCCTCTGTGTCCCGGGCTTGCCCATTCCGGCAGGAAGCCGCTTTCTTTGTAGGTATTTACCAATCCTTCCTGCATCTTCATGTTCATAGACGGATACATCAGGTTCAGGAAAGGGAAAAGACAACGGAAAGTATCCCAAAAACCGGTATCGGTAAACATATAGCCGGGAAGTATTTCACCATTATAAGGACTGTAGTGAACGATATCTCCTTTCGCGTCTATTTCGTAGAAACTTCTGGGGAAAAGTACCGAACGATACAGGCAGGAATAGAAAGTACGCAAATGGTCGATATCATCATCTTCCACTTCGATACGTCCCAAAACGTCGTTCCATACCTTACGGCCTTTTGCCGCAATCTGGTCTATGTTATCTTTGCCCAACTCTTTCAAGTTCAGTTCCGCCTGTTCGGGGCTGATGAAAGAAGAAGCTACACGTACATTTACCTGTTCGCCTTTACGGGTTTTAAAGCCGATCAATGCGCCGGCATGCTTATCGTTGGCTTCCAGTTTATTGGTATCGATGTTACCATTGGCAACAGCTGCCGTATAAGTAAAAGGCTTGTCAAACTCCAGTACGAAGTAATTCTTGAAGTTTGCGGGAACACCGCCGCTGTTCTTGGTCGTATAACCGATAATCTTGTTTTCCGAAGGGATGACTTTCACAAACGAACCGTTGTCGAAAGCATCTACAACCACATAAGAGTGATCGTTCTCAGGGAAAGTGAAGCGGAATGCTGCCGCTCTTTCTGTCGGAGCAATCTCGGTTACTACATCATGGTCGGCAAGGTATACTTTGTAATAGTAAGGAGTAGCCGTTTCTGCTTTATGCGAGAACCAGCTGGCACGCTGATCCTGATCGAAAACGGCTTTACCGGTAATCGGCATGATGGAGAACTGACCGTAATCATTGATCCAGGGGCTGGGCTGGTGGGTTTGTTTAAAACCTCTGATTTTATCGGCATCATAGGTATATGCCCAGCCATCCCCCATTTTTCCGGTCTGGGGAACCCAAAAGTTCATTCCCCAGGGAAGGGCGATAGCGGGATAAGTGTTTCCGGTAGATAAGGCGTGCTTGGACTGAGTACCTACCAGCGGACTGACATAGTCCACTGGTCCGGTAATCGTTTTAGCATCCATATTCCACGCACTAAATAAAGTAAAAGCTAATAGAGCGAGTTTTTTCATGGTGTTCTTGTTTTATTTAGTTAGTTTTTCTTCAAGCATCTTTATAAAATAGCCGCCAACTACGGAACGCGCCTGGAAACCTCTCTGAATCGGATTGTCCGTAAATACCCAGTCGGACATCGGAACGCGGGTAGTCGTTTCATCCATAAAAAGATATACCGGTTCAATAAACTTCTCGAAAGTAGCTTTGTCCTGTGCCATGGTAGCTGTCCACATGATCCAGTCAGTCTTGGTATAAGTTTCACGGTTATCCAGCGGAAGGCCGTATTTATTTTGCTTCGTAAGATAATAAGCAATTTCTGTCTCAGCAACTTTTTCCGGGAAAATCTGCAGTTTCAGCAATTTGTCCCATACCAGATTATACTTCTGGCTCCAGGTTCCCGGCTTGTCGAATGTCAGACGGTAGTGGTCGCCGTCATCCGCCATCTTCACCCATTCGGCAGCCATTTCTTTCGCCTTCTTCGTGTACTTTTCAGCAATGTCTTTTTTGCCCAGCATATCTGCCATGTAGCCGTAAGAAGCAATACCCATGATAGCCTTGATAGAAAGATTGGCATTGTGCGCAAAGTGTCCGGCAAAGTCATCCGTACAAAGTTGGTTCTCCGGATCAAGACCGTACTCAACCAGATAATCCGTCCAGGTTGTCAGAGTTTCCCAATGCTTTTGTGCGTAGTCGGCATTTCCTTCTACAGCAGCAATCGCTGCAGCAAGGACTACCATATTGCCGGATTCTTCGATCGGCATATCGCCTCCGTAAGTCTGGCCGTTAGCCAGCGGATATGTACCTACGTCGTGAGCAGCAAATGGTTTGGTCCATTTTCCGCTTTCACTATAATAGAAGATATGGTTCATGGTAGCTTTGACCAGTTCCGGATTGTAAAGCAGAAGCAACGGAGCTCCCGGATAAGTCAGATCGACTGTTCCGATGGAACCATTACTGAAATTCTCTTTGGAAAGGAATACCAGGTCACCATTCGGAGCTTGTACCAGTTTATGGGCAGCTAATGCCTGACGATAAGCCAGAGCGCAAAGTTCGGCATACTTGCGTCCGCCGGCCGCTTCAGCCTCCGCCATCAGTTTCTTATCGAAAGCTGCACAATTTTTCATTTGAGTCTTATATTCCTGTTCTGCTTTCTGGAATTGTGATACGATTGTTTCACTGCCTGTACGATTCCAGTAAGGACGGAGGTTTTCACCAAAGTACTGGATAGAGTAAATATCATCGTAACCGATCAGCAGGTGTCCGTTCGCTTTCTTTGTTTCACCCAGTGAGCGTACTAAAGCTAGTTTGTCATAACCATTGGTGGTAGGAGCTTCCAGTTTGTTCTCTGTAAAGCTTTGGCGAAGTTTCTTTCCGTCACCGATAGCATAAGTGCTGTTCTCTTTTTCAGCAGCCAGGTAGAAGTGTCCCCAGTCAATACGTACATCGTCACCTTTCTTTTTCAGGATGTCCTGATTACGGCTGCCGGTGCGCAGGAACAACAGATCACCGTCAGTAAAGCTGTCGGCTACGGATTCCTGATGAGGCAGATCGAGTGCCCATTGAGGAGCAGCTTCAAAATAGAGTTCAACTTGGTGCGCCTGTCCGTCGTTAGAAATGACTTCATAAGAAATATAGTTGACAGGGCGTGCCATCAAGTCCAGATTGTCCATAAACAGGGGCGCGGTAAATGTCAAATTCAAGTCTACCGGACCACAAGTGAAGTTATAATAAGTCTGCATAGGTTGAACATCGGCAGAAGTCTGCTGTGCAGTTTGATTGAAGTAACGGTTATTATCCAATTCTACCAGCAAACCAAAATCCAGCAAGCCATTCGCTCCACGGTTGTGACAATAAGCGGCAATCAGGTTTTCTCCCTGTTTCAGGGACGCTACCACTTCTTCCGATAACTTCACCTGTACGTGCTTCTTACAAGCGTTTCCTGTGTCTACAACCTTTATTCCGTTGATATAGATAATCACATCATCATCATGAGAATATTCCAGATATACATTCTTACCTGTCAGGTCTTCCTGAATATCAGCGACACGGCGTACCCAGATAAATTCTTCACCCCACTGGGTCTTGGCTACATGTTCGTTCTCCATGGTTCCGAAGGCACCTTCACCTTCTTTCCAGGCAGCATCATTGAAGCCGACATTTTGCCATCCGTCGGCAGGTTGCTGAATTGTATATTTTCCTGTCCAGTTACCTTGTTCCGAAGTTTTCACCAGAGGTCTCAACTCCAGTTCCTCCGTTCCCATAAAGCGGTAAGTCTGTCCGTCGACTTTAGCTACACCGATTAAAGGGAAATCTTTACCGCTCCAATGTTTGACCGAACCGTCGTATAAGTTGTCCGTGAAAGACCATGCACTGGTATACGGGTCTATGCTCACCAGCGGATAAGCCGGAGCACGCAACTCGCTCTTCACATGCTGTTCCAGCTGGGTCTCACAGCTACAAAATACAGAGGCTGCTCCCAGCAACAGCGTCATCAGTTGTTGTTTCATAATTTAATTACCTGTTTTATTTAATCTATTTACCATTCTATTGACACATTCACACCGGCAGGATCGTTCTCGAAACTCAACAGAAGAGTTTTTGATGATTCATCCCATTCCGGTTGTTCCTCTTTTCCATTCACACGTATTTTCTCTGGTTTACGAGGCAAGAGGACCCTTGATACATTGGTTGTATTTATCGGGCTTTTGGCTACAAAAGAGTAACTTTGTTTGCTGACTTTCTCATCATAGATACGAGAAGCTCCGCAGAGCACTTTGGCTTTTATTTTACCGGATACTTTATTCAGATCATAAAGATACCCCTGTTCACCCGGTTGGATTTGTTTGGAAGTCAGTACCGGCAGGTCTTTGTCGAACAGGTCGATATATAATCCGGATAACGTCAGTGGCTCTTTGGAAACGCTTTCGTCCATGACAGCAGCAATGGTATATGGACCACGTTCTACAATGAAGCTGTTCTTGGTTTCTATCTCTTTGCCAATCTTTTTCTGATAAGCGGATGCGATCGTTTCAAAATATTTCTGATCGTTTCCGGCTTTCAAAACAAAATGTTTGGGGTCTTCACGCATCACAATCACCGTTCCTTTACCATAGCGGTAAGTTCCTTCACCCGGATTACGAGATAGATTCATCTTCTCGAACAGGTGTTCCGAAGGCGCTTTATATTCATTTCCATCTGTATTCCACCATTCCAGTACCGTTTGATAAGGGTCGATATCTTCTCCACAATAGATAAGTATTCCGCCCTTCTTCACCCAATCAGCCAAATAGTTGTGATATTCCGGTTTCATCGGTTTCATGTTTGAATAAGACATGACAAGTATGTGGAGTCCTTTGAATGTTTCTTTGAAAGGGGTATTTTCCATGTGTACCAGCTCTACCGGAATACCACGCTTCAACAGAGGCAAAGTTTGTCCGTAGAAACTGGAAAATTGCGGATCATCGTAACCGTTATGATTCGGAAAACGTTGAAACATCAGTGAGTTTGCCATCAGTACACCGATGCCCTGTGTACCTGTAATCTTTTTATCGGAAGTACGGATATCATTCAGTGTATTAACCATTGTCTGCATCTGGGTGGAATAAGAGCGGGGAATGCGTTCTTTCTGATCCGTTCCCGCTATCCGGTACAGTCCCTGATAGATACGGTCCGGCCAGGGCATTACTTCGTAGGTATCTACCATAGGATACATCAACTGTGCTGCAAAAGTGGCCTGATAATTGATTTTATAGTCCAGCCAGTCTTTCGCACGGTCTTCGATCGGGTCTGTCAGGAAATACATTTTCCGGTTCAGCGGTGCAGTCATCGACTTCATACACCCGTATTCCAGAAACGCATTCTCGAATACACGTTCTTTCTGCACGCCGTTATAGAAATTCGGTTCGCGGGCAGTCCCTGTCCATACCTGGGCAATGTAGCCGTCTACACAATCCAATGAAGCCAGGCTGGCTTCCGGACTTACAATCTGCCAGGAAGTATAATTAATCAAAGAATGCGTCGGCACATAACATTTGATATCCAGTCCTTTCGATTTTCCGTATTCTTTGGCATAAGTGAATATCTTATCCAGCGCATTATAGTACAGATGATATTTCAGTTTGTTGGAAAGGTATGTGTTTTCGGGAGATTCGTGCTGAGCTCTCCAGGGGAAATTATAATATTTCTGCCATTCGGATTTAAAAGCTTCGCTATATCCGCCACGCATCCAGAACTCCGGTTCTTCCAGATATATGGATGTTATCCCGGCGTCAATCACCCGTTTGATCTGTGTTTCCTGCATATAGCGGATAAAACTTTCGGTAGGTACGATATAAGGGATCAGATGACCATGAGCTATTTCATTTCCATTACGGTCGCGCTGTCCTTCTTTCAGATGCCCGTCTACTCCATCCCATTTCCCCAGAAAGTAGTCCTTATAGTCTCCCCAGGCAACTCCGGTCATAAATTCCGTCAGATAACCTTTGTCTCTCCATGACTGAATGCGTTGTTCAAAAGTTACTCCGGGCTTATCCAGTGTACCATATACCATCGTGGCATCAGCACGTACGTCTGTTTCGGGTTTCCAGGGTTCAGAAGTCTGAAACGTGGTCTTTGCTTCTTTGCTTTTTCCTTTTTGCGCATAAGTAGCATGATTGCAGGCAAGAAGCAAGCCGAGAGCAATCAGTAAATGTTTATTGTTCATGATATTCAGGTGTATTTTCATTTTTATATCTGGTCGTTGCCCCGTTTCTCTTCGGATTATTTTTCTGCCGGAAACAGAAGCATCAATGCCGGTATACCGGAAGCCGAGTAGCTGTCTATCTCAGCACCGGCCGGTAATGCTTTCTCATATTCTCCGCCACATACATTACGTGTCTTATCCCTGTTTGCCCAACCGGATTCGATATTACGTTTCAGGAACGGGATATATTGTGTTTGTCCGCAGTCGTATACCAGCATAGCTATGTATTCTGCAAAAATAGCCGTATAGATACCTTGCTCGATTCCTCTTTCAAAGGGCAGCAGGTTATGCTTCGCAGACATTTCATTGACTGTATAGTCTGCTGCAAGGATTGCATTATCCAGGTAGCGTTTTTCTTTAGTCGCCTTGTAAAGCAATACGGAAGCACCGATAAAGGTAGCTTGATTATATACATGCGCTTTCCAGGCTGGATTACCATTGCCATGACGACTATCAGCTATCCGTCCCGTCTTCTTGTCCAACAGGTTTTCTACTCCCCATTCATAAATTTCTTTACCTTTAGCCAAATACTGTTCTCTTGTCTGATACTTGGGTGATTCTTCGGTTGATTCTTTTCTCTTCTTCGGAACATTATTGTACAGTGTAAGTGCTGCTACCACGGTAGGGAAATTGATACAAGCCAAGCTACCTTTCCCCGGTCGTTTCGGCTGGGGTTTATGGGTGGGCTGCCATTGCCAGAACATCCCTCCGTTCTCTTTGTCATATGATCCTGTATCGCCTACTTTTTTAGAACCGTACCATACACGGCTGAAGCTCTCTTCAGACAGTTTCAGATATTCATCCACACCAAACAGTTCGTATGCACGTGCCAAAGAGATCGTCCACCACATGATATCATCATAGATAAACCATCCGGTATTTTCATTATTATTATCGAAATCAAAGTGACAATATTGGGTTTTATTTCCAGCGAATATCTTTTCGCAGAGCTCTTTGTAATAGGCTCTTTTCTTTTTATCTTTCTGAGCCTTCGCCAGTTTATAGGCGTTCATTGACATATCCCAGTAAATAGGCTGGCACCAGATAGCCGCTGCGCCATGACCACGGTCTACCGCCTGTTCATAGGATGAAGTTGTCTTATAGATATATTTATCCGGGTCGAGCAGCGTATTATTAAATCCTTCGTATGCCGCCCATACATCTTCATTGGTGTAAGACCCTGTCTTCTGGTTCGTTTTTTCTGAGCTATCAGCCGCCCATACAGTAGTAGTTGATATCGCCAGCAGTAAAGCTACCGCCAAAAGAATTTTGCTTTTCATGATAGTTGATAAGTTTTAATATTTTTCCTGTTACAAAGATTGCAGAAATAGACGAAAAAGAACGAAAATCTCTATTCAATAAAGAACAAATACAGACCAAAACACCCTTTTGTTATTTGCAAACGCAGATAATGACTTAAAAAATCCCCTTGCCTTGCACTATGCAAAGCAAGGGGAAGCACCGATATAATCTAATACACTATTGAAAAATCTGTATTAATCACTGTGCGATAGTTGTACTTTCCACCCATTGATATGTTCCTTCCGGACCTTTCAGAGTAGCGACATGACGACCTGTAATATCAGTGATTGTCGTTCCGGTAGGTTGTGCTCCCAAGACTTCAAAGTCCCAGGCTGCAACCAGATTCGGATCATTCGGATCTACGTCAACCTGCCCCATAGCAGATAAGCGAAGATCATCGCGACTTCTGATACCTTTCCATATACGCATATATTTGATATAACCGGAGAAGTATTCTTCACGAGTCGTTTTATCTGTATTCAAACGGCAGAAGGCAGTCATAGGCATTTTCTCTTCAATACAACCATTGTTAATATAAGTTCTCCAAGCCTCACCTACACGAATCACCTCGCCGGATTGCGAACCATTCACAAATACACAGGATTTAGTATGTTCCTGAGGTGGATCAAATCCCGGAACACCATTATCCGCTACAGCAAAAGCAAAGTGTGTCCATTTATCTTTGGGATTGTTTACGATGGCTCTCGGCTCCCACCATTCCGGATCTTTTGGACCTTCATTCTGCCAATGTGCCATAGAACCTCTCAGCCAGTGTTCATTGCCACCATTCACTTTACGATACTGAACACGCCAGCCGCTTCGGGGAGAATTAACAAATGCAGCAAGGAAGGTACTATTGTCTTCCCCTGACTTAGAACAGAATTCTTTGATATTTATCCAAAGCTCAATCGTAAAATTCTGATTATTATCATCACCAAATTTCACAAAATCCTCGCTATATCCAAAGTCGATGTAACCACCCTTATTACCATCCACAAATAAATTCCAGACAAGATTATCTTCCGCCCATGCGGAATTTTCCACTTCTTGCAGTTTCTTATCAGCAGCCGCAATGGCATCATCATATATCTCCTGCGTCATATCTGTGATGGCACTGGTTTTGATTCTGTCTGCCAAACTCTCCAAATCTTCCGCTGCACTTTCCAGTGTAGCCTTACCTTCTACCGGATATTGTCCCTGATGATTTCCCCACAATGCTTCATTAGCTATCATTTCTCTTAACTCATCTGCTTTTGCCATCAGATCACTAATGAACTTCTGGGCTTCCGGAGAAAGGTTATAGTATTTAGAGTTTTTGAACTCATCTATTGCCTGATTTACCTTAGCTATTGTAGCCTCAAAGGTCGCCTCATCAAACATCTCACCGCCCTTTACCTTGGTAATCAACTGGTCCAGTTCCGCTATTGCATTATTCAGTATCTCCTTGCTGGCTTCCGGAAAAGTTCCTGGCGCTGTTCCAAAGGTAGAGTTTTTCAACAAATATGATAAAGAAGTCCGATTGTCCTCTAATATGCTAAGTTGCGTATCAGATATATATTCATTATCTTTATCATCCGAACAAGCTGTAAAAGTCCATGTGAGGCAAAGCGCCATCAGAAGGGAAAAGAGCATACTCTCTCCCCATTTATTAATTAATTGTTTCATGTCTTTCATTATTTCTCTCTTTATTATTCTAGAATACGTTCCCACTTATAGGTACCTATAATTTTCGCTGTATGACGACCAGTCAAGTCAATAATCTCGTTATCTGTTCCCGATGGTTTAGATGTAAAGTCCCATCCGGCTGCCAAATCCGTTTCTTTTCCGGTTACTTCTGCTGTTCCTTCATAAGACTGCTTTACATAATCTGCCCCTTTTGCCGTTTTCCAGATACGGATTTTCTTCATATATCCGGAGAATCCTTCTTCATACAAATCATCGCTCACTCTCATGTAACGACCAAATGCAGTCATCGGTTTTGAGTAATCTGAATAATGTCCTGACTGATAAACTCTCGTTGTAGGAGAAACTGTTTCTTCTTTCTTCAACTCACCATTTAAGTATAATTTTGCACGTAATGTAGAATTGCCGTCCAAGCCCTCATCACTATATACTGCTACAAAATGCTGCCATTTATTCAAATCATCAGAAATCTGGAATTTCGGTTCCCAAAGATCCCTGTCACCATTGGTCGTATTCAATCCACCCCAAGTAGTACGGTAAACACCATTATCATCTTTACGCCAGTACATCATCCAGCCATTACGCCAGCTACTGTCTGACATGTATGAGCACAGGAACAGGCAATTATCCCATCTGCCGCGCTCCGTAACCTTTACCCACAACTCTACGGTAAATGATTGATGACCTTGTTCTCCAAACTTAACATATTCTTCACTACGTCCGAAATCAATATATGAATTGCCGCCTTTACCATCAACAAACAGTTCTGCAGGTGTTGTTTCAGCATCTTCCGTACGAATAGTACCCTTAAACTTATCAATTGCAGATTTTGCACTGGCAACGTAACGCTGCTTTTCCTGCTCCGACGGAACAGGATTCTGATATTTGATCAACAGAACTGAACGATTGGCATCATCGATAGCATCTGTCAGGATGGCACGACTCTCTGTAGGATATTGCCCTTTCTTTTCTCCATATTCCGAGTTCTTCTGCAAATCCTTCATCTTATTAATCAGTTCTTCCAGCTGGTCAATATAGATATCTACGACCTCCGGTGCTGCAGTATATGACTCGTGAGTCTCTTCCGTACAAGCTATTAGCTGAAGAGTCATTATCATACAAAGCAGATAGTACCATACTTTCTTAATAGAATATTTTGTATTCATTATTCTTTTCATTTATAGGTTATACTTATTTATCGGTTGGAAACAATAACATCAGAGCAGGGATACCCGAGGCCGAATAACTTTCAACAGCATCACCTTCTACCTGTAGCTTGGTATAGTCGCCTCCGCATATATCACGCGTTTTGTCTCTGTTAGCCCAGCCGTAATTAATGTTGCGTTTCACAAAAGGTATATATTGCGTCTGATCACAATCATATACCAGCATTGCGATATATTGTGCAAAGACCGCAGTATAAATACCTTGCTCAGCACCTGTCTCAAAAGGCAAGAGGTCGAATGTTCCCGAAATCGTATTCATCGTATAATCCGCAGCCATTACTGCATTATCCAGATACTGTTTTTCACCAGTCGCTTTATAAAGCAGCACCGAAGCGCCAATATATGAAGCCTGATTGTATACATGATCTTTCCATGCAGGATTACCATTACCATGTCTGCTGTCCGCTACCTGTCCGGTAGTAACATCAACGAGGTTCTCCACTGCCCAGGCATAAATTTCTTTACCTTTAGCCAAATACTGTTCCTTCGTTTGATAGCTCGGATGGGAGTCTGTCGATTCTGTCCTTCCGGTCGGTACGTTGTTGTATAATGTCAGAGCTGCCACCACAGTCGGAAAGTTGATACAGGCCATCTTACCGTGGTCAGCTTCGTTAGGATTCGGATTCTTGATAGGTTGCCATTGCCAGAACATACCACCTCCCAGCCCTTTTTCAGGGTCTGCATAAGAACCGGTATCACCTACCTTCTCTGAGCCATACCATACACGGCCAAAGCTTTCTTCAGAAAGGCTCAGATATTCCTCAACTCCGAATAGCTCATAGGCACGTGCCAATGTAACTGTCCACCACATAATGTCATCATAAATAAACCAGCCGGTATTCTCGTTATTATCATCAAAATCAAAATTCGCATAATGAGCTTTATTGCCGGCAAACAGATCATCACAAAGCTGTTTAAATTTTTGTTCTTTCTGAGTATCACCCTCAGCCTTTGCACGCTTATAAGCATTCATTGCCATATCCCAGTAAGTCGGCTGACACCAAATTGCGGCAGCACCATTCCAACGGTCTACAGCTGCCTTGTCAGCAGTGCTACTTTTATATATAAACTTATTCTGATCTAACAGATGTTCATTAAATGCCTCATAAGCTTTCCATGTATCTGCGTTTGTATATTCAGGCACAATCTCGTAATCCGGAGTATAAGGTCTAGCTTCTTTATCATCATTACAAGACGACAAACAAAACGCACCTGAGACTAAGCATAATGCAGAAAATATATATTGTTTCATCATATATTGCGATTTATTAATCAATTAATTAAAAGCCTTCATTTTGAACCAGATTTTTATCAATATCAATTTCACTCTGCGGAATCGGGAAGAAGTATTGACGATCAAAATTACGGGAAGTGATTTCTGTACGTTTGTAGAACTCATTTCCATCATAGTTCACGTTCATACCATGCACTGGTTTGTTAAAGAACTCATTCGTCAGTCCCCAACGACGCACATCAAAATAGCGACAGTTCTCAAAGCTTAACTCAATGCGCTTCTCTTTCTGGATCAGTTTCATGATTTCACTGGTAGTGGTTGCTTTCGGCAAACTGGCAGTACCATATCCCGGAATACCTGCACGTTCACGGATCAGATTCATGTATTTCCAAATATCTGCATGACTTGGATCTACATATGCTAATGCTTCGATATAATCAAAGTAAATATTCGTCAAGCGGAGCAACACACAAACCAAGTTTTGATTACGGTCACCCGAATCCATATTCTTACGTACCAGATAGCCTGTACTGGTAAAGTCATTGTTACCCTGAGCCTTACCACAGTTTCCACTATAAGTGAAGTCAACTGTATAATCGCCTTCTGTACCTGAGAACCATTTAGAATTACTGAAAGTGATATCAGCATAGAAACGCGGTTCGCGGTTAACATACATATTGCGTGTTCCAGCCGGTGCATAAAGAGTACCATCTGCCGATTTATAGTCTGATGAAGAAGTGCCGTCCTCTTTATAGCCCGAAGCCTCATTGATAATCGGAGTGACACCATCAGCTGCATAGCCTGTAACAGGTGACATACCATTGGCCATAAAATAGGCATCAACCATCTCTTGTGTAGCTCCCAACAAGCTGCCACCTCTGTAATCATTTGTATTACCTGACTTATTGGGCATACGATCATACTGCATAGTACCTGCTGCATTATCCATACGATAAAAAATCATTTCTTTGTTATTACCCATTTCTGAGAATAACGTTCTGATAGCACGGCGATAAGACTCATAAGGATTGAATCCCTCAGCATCAGGGCCTGCTACCGATTTTCCTGATTTATCTGTATACATCAATTGGAAACGATTGCCATAATCAGCGAAGAATTTTTGACATTCAGTAACTACCTTCTGCCAGTCAGCCTTGATAGTGGCTGCATCCGGTTGACTGGGGAATAATCTCGTTCCATCCGGATTTGCCATATCGGCATAATAAGTGCACTCTCCATTAAACAACCAGCTGGCACGATAAGTCAATGCTTCAATTATAAATGCCTGGGCTATAGCCTTGTCTATACGTCCCACACCTGTTGTTTTATCTGACGAAGCATCTTCCAGCAGACCAGCATTCTGTGCTTCTTTCAATTCGGACACAATAAAATCAAAACATCTGTCTACAGTGCTACGAGACAATTGCAATTCATTACTGGGAGTATCCAAAGCATAATCGTCTTCCAAAACAGGCACAGGACCATATGTACGAACCAAATAGAAGTAATAAATAGCACGCAGAGCTTTAGCCTCAGCTTTCCATTGTGCTCTTTCCGATGCCGTAAGCGGAGCCTGATCTACATATTTGGTAAATACAGCAGATTCATGAATACCCGAATACCAGCTTTTCCAACGATACAATACCATTGTGTTTTCGGTTGCATCAATAGAGTTATTATTGATCAGTTTGGCTTTATTGCCTGATGAAGTCCATTCGGTTTCATCACTCGCTCCGGTCCATGGTCCCGGTGTACGATACAAGCTGGTTTCATGTACCTGGCGCTGATTAAACTCATCCGGCAAGAAGGTATAAACATTCGAAAGATATTTCAATGCTCCATCTCTGGTCTTAAAAATTTCTTCCAAAGATAATCGGTCATCGGGCACTTGATCAAAATAATCTGAACAGGAAGTAAGTGTTGTCACAAAAAAGAGTGATAACATACCCAATAGTATATAGTTATATTTTTTCATTGTTATTGGTTTTTAGAATGTGAAATTAACGCCTACAGAATAAGAGGTTGTATTCGGATAAGAAGCACCGTTATCTGTATTCAACTCCGGATCCCATAATTTGAATTTGCTAAGAGTAAACAAGTTTGTTCCCATCACATAGACTGCCGCATTTTTCAAACGTACTTTATTCACCCAGTCTTTCGGTAAGTTATAGGAGATCTGCATTGTTTTTAAGCGCAGGAAACTAAAATCACGAACCCACCATGTACTCGGCTGGAAATTGTTAATGTTACTGGAAGTTTCAGCTCCATAGGACAAACGCGGGTAAAAAGCATTCTGATTCGGGTTATCTTCAGTCCAGCGGTCATCAATATTGCTATACAGATTACCGGAACCGCCACCGCCGTTAAACGGTTGAATACTGCTACCGCTCATTATACGTTCTGCATCATGAGTACCCTGAAACATCATACCTAATGAAAGGTTCTTCCAACCCAGCGTGAAGCCAAAACCGTATACCATAGTAGGTACATCACCACGGCAGATATAAGTTTTATCATAAGCGTCAATCTGACCATCATTATTAAGGTCTTTATACTTGATATCACCCGCTTTTACCGTACCAAACTGAGAAGCAAACGGCTTCGGAGTAGTAGCTTTATTTGCCTGGGACAAAGACTCCCAACGTGCCATATCATCAATTTCAGCCTGTGTAAACAAACCTTCTGCGATATATCCTTTTTTTCCTAGAATATTCTGTCCATATTGATTCATCCAATCATAGCGTTGTTCCGGTAATTCACCTTCAATCCATTTATCCTTATTATAGGTAATATTACCGCGAATAGCAAGCGTCCAGTCTTTATTAAATCTTTTATTGTATTCTACTGTAGCATCGAAACCTTTATTTTCAACAATACCAATATTTCCATAAGGAGCAGATGTATTATATCCTAAGAATGACGGAATAGAGTTTTCACGTTTTAACAAGATATTTTCACGGCGCTCTTTGAAGATATCGAAGATTATTGAAAGATCATCATTAAACAGTTTCAAGTCAATACCTAAGTCTTGTTTGCGTGCTTCTTCCCAAATCAAGTCCACAGCCATATTCAATGTTTCATATCCTGAATATTTCGTCCCGTTAGGTCCCAGTTTATAACCATAGTCTCCATTTTCTTTCATCTGATTCAAATACATGAAACGACGGTCGGAAACATCACTATTACCGACTTTACCGTCCGTATAGCGGATCTTCAGGAATGATACGACCTTTGACAGCGGTTCCCAGAACTTTTCATTTGAAATCACCCAACCAACACCATACGCAGGGAAAGTACCATAACGATTTTTAGGAGAGAAGTTCTCCGCACCATTATAACCAATATTGAACTCTGCAAAATAGCGGTCTTTCCATGAATAAGTAGCACGTCCGGCAATACCCATCATACGATAAGGGATGGCATCTTCCAGTGTTCCTTTGGGATAAAGAAGTTTCTGTTGCTGATTAAAGAGGAATAATCCGCTTACACGATGATCGCCAAATGCGCGGTCGTAATTTAAAGAAGCTTCCAGATATGTTTTCTTATTACCACTCGTTTCCTGCTTATAACTCAAGACATTGGTGCCCGTATAGATTCTTTGTAGAATCGGCTGTCCGTCCAAGTCATAAGGAACATTCGTATCCAAAAAATAATAAGTAGACTCTGCACGATCCTGATGAACATGTATTTCATTATATACATCGAATGCGTACATAGCTGTCAATTTCAATCCCTTAGTAAGCATATCCAGGTCTTGCGTAATGCGTAAATTAGAATAAATCTGATTCTTGGTCAGATTATCATATCCACGACGTGTAGCTTGTGAATAAGGGTTGTTGAAGTTGTTATTGGTGGAACGCCCCGGAATATATGCCTCACCATTAACAAAGAACATTTTCGGATATTCTACCGGAGAAATGGACATAGCAGCATTATACAAGTCTTTGGAAGATATGGCCGGATAATTACCTTCACCCAGATAACCCTGAGCACCAATTTCCACTTTAGTTGTCGGAGTCACATCGATACTCAGATTGGTAGTAAAGTTATAGCGGCTATACTTCATCTTTGAATCAAAGGTATTGATGCTCTTATCTGTCACTGTCATACCAGTCTCATTGAAGTAGCTGACCGAAGCGTAGTATGAAACTTTCTCACTACCACCACGTACATTCACGTTAACACGACGATTGTGTCCCCAATCATTAAATATCTCATTCAGCCAGTCCACATTCGGATACAGATACTGGTCTTTACCTAAGATTGTATTCTGGATTTGTGAATCTGTAAATTTAGTTGCCAGTCCATCATTTCTTAACGCTTCATTAGCCGCCTTCATATAAGAGACACCATCTGTCAAATCCACCATTTTAGTGAAACGGGTAAATGATTCATAATAATCAGCACTAATTGTCGGTTTACCTATTTTACCCGGCTTTGTTTTGATTATGATTACACCATTCGCACCACGTACACCATAAACAGCGGTTGCTGATGCATCTTTCAAAGTAGTCAATGATTCGATATCTTCAGGATCAATATCGTTGAATGCACGTTCTACTCCGTCCACCAAAATCAAGGGAGTAGCCGTATTGGGAGTAGCAATACCACGAATCCAGATATCTGCTGCATCTTTTCCAGGCTCACCTGTACGTTGTACAGCAACTACACCAGCCAGACGACCGGCCAAGGTGGTAGTCAAACTAGCCGAAGGAGTTTTTATATCTTCCAGCTTCATACTGGATTGTGCACCGATATTACTGATTTTACGTTGTGTACCGTAACCGACAATCACAGTTTCTTCCAGTTCGTTTACCTGTTCTTCCAGTACAACATCATAGATATTTGTAGATGAGTTTATTCTTACCTCCGAAGGTTTAAATCCGATATAAGTAAACTTAAGAACAGCATTCTTCTTGCTGACACGCAATTCAAATAACCCATCCATATTGGTTATTGAACCATTGGTATCTCCATCCACAGTAACATTCACACCAATAAGTGGCTCTCCTTTGGTATCCGTTACACGACCTGTGATTTTTCGAGCATTCTGTTGTTGCGCGGCAGAAACGGCAGCTGACTTTCCTGAGATAAAAACTTGTCTGTCAGAGATTCTATAAGTACAGGACGTACCTTCAAAGAGTTCAGTAAGGATTTCGTCTATCTTCTTGTCTTTGCTATCAATGGATACCTTACGATCCAGATTTATTGCATCATCCAAATAGAAAAAGACAAACTGGCTGGTTTTCTCTATTGTTTGAAAGACTTCTCTCAACGTCTTATTGTTCACGTTCACCGAGAGAGTTTTGAGCTGGGAATAATTATTGTTATTAGCGAAAGAATAACTTACTCCCAAAAGTAAGAAGCAAAGAAATAGCTTGAGTATTTTGCTCTTTCTTCCCTTAATTGAATTTTTCATATTAACAATGTCCAAATTTCTCATAATATTATTATTTTATAACTTAACACTTACAGGCATATGAGCCCCATCTGGATAATACAGCAGTATTATCCACTCTTTATAAAAATCGCCATAAATTCTTAAGATTTATTTTATTAATTACTATATTTTTCTGTGTCTATTTTTTCACGACCCGATAAGTTTTATACTGTCCATCATAGGCATAAGATATTGGTGCTACAAAGGTTAATCCATTAATTACTGTCTCAAAGTTGTCTTTCAAATCAATTTTTCCAGAACATTTTATCTTACTTAGCGCTGAGTCAAATTCGACATTTATTCCATAGTAAGTGGACAGACGTTTCAATACAATTCCCAAATCGGCACTATTGAAACAATAGAGACCATTTACCCATGAAATCATTTGTTCCACATCTACCTGTGAAATATTTTCCTTCCCTTCTACGGAACTGAACATCTGGTTAGGAGCTAAAATAGCTTTTGGGGTTTGTGTCGTCTCAACCTGTACACACCCTTGAGCCAGCACCACACTGCGAATAGGCTCAGATTCATAAGCTGTCACATTGAATTTAGTACCCAGCACCCTAACGTTCATATCTTTAGTACGTACATAAAAAGGACGTTCTTCATCTCTAGCTACTTCAATATAGATTTCTCCGTCAACATAGATTTCGCGTTTATCCTTTTCAAATTCTGTAGGATAAATGACTCTGGTACCTGCATTCACCCATACTTTAGAGCCATCAGAAAATGTCAGTACAGAACGCTTTCCACGTGGGATAACCAACTGATTATAAACCGCCAGTTCTTTTTTGGATATATTTTCTTCGTTAGCTTTAATTGCTACAGAATCATAGGTAATTGTAGTCTCTTTTTCTTTCAGACTTACGACTTTATCTTCTGCCAGAATCAACAATGTTTCCTCTGTAGCCGGTAATTCGGTCTTAGTCTGAACTGCAAATGTCGCAATATCAGGAGCCAAAATCGCCTGATAATTCTTTAATAAAAAGAAACTACCAACCAAAATAGCTACACTGGCTGCGGCAGTCAACCCTATCAGAAAAAAGTTTTTATGTTTAATCTTATCATTTTTAATATTTGTTGTCTGGATATCAGCCCACAAATCTCCCAGTTCCTGATTCGAAAGCAAATCACCTTCTGAAGTAGAAATCGTTTCTATATATTCTCTTGCCGCAAAATAATCATCTATATTAGAAGGAGTAGATTTCTCAAAACGATCCCAAAACTCTTGTATCTCTTCTGTTGGATATTTAACAGAAGATATAAAAAAATCATTTTGAAGGAATTCTTCAAAAGTATATCTAGAAAAATCAGTATGTTCCAGTTCTGAATTAATCATTTTCATTGTCTTTACATTAGGATAACAGTTCTACTTTGATTTTATACTCACTTTTTTCAAACTATTTTCGATATTTTTTTGATGGGCAGGAAAAAGCTGAATATTCTTCTCTCCTATTCTCGCTTGAATAGATTCCGTACACGCCCCAAAGCCCGCTGGATAGAGTTAGATACAGACTGATAATTCATGTCCGTGATTTTACTAATTTCATCAATACTCATATCCTTAATATACCGATAATAAACAATTTCACGTTGCCTGGTGGTTAAGGAGGACATCATAGCATGCACCTTCATATGAGTATTCTTCTCTTGTTCCTTATTTATATAAATAGTTTCCGGAGTAGAAAAATGCTCTTCGGACTGGTCTTCTTTCTCATCAGCTTCGTCCAATGAAAAAGAATCAGATGTTTTCTTTAACGCATTAAAGAGTGTATTTTTCAGTGCCACCATCAAATAAGCTATAATGTTATCAGTAGGGGTTAATTTGGCACGGTTGGTGTAAATCTTCACAAACACATCATGAATACAATCTTTGACCAGCTCCCTGTCCGAAGTATACAGTAAACCATATCGGAACAGCTCTTGTACAGTCTGATTATATATTTGAGAATACGCACTCGAATCTCCTTCGAGAAACCTCTTCCATAAAAGAGAATCAGAGAGAGTGTGTATATCTGAGGCCATCTATAACAAGTTTATGAGTTTACAAGGACAAAAATAAAACAATAAATCAAAAAAAAGCCCACCTTTATAGAAAAAGTTAATTGCAAAGAGAAAAGCCATCATTTCCTATAGATAAATAGTTTTCTCTTTGCAATTTCCCCAATACTTTTTCTATTCTGGATAAAGTGTCTGGATAAAATTTATTTGTTTAAACTTCAACTACATTTTATATGCTCATTTTTCATTGTAAAGAAATGAATAGCCATATGAAAAAACTTATCTGAAGTCCGGAGCAGCAGTCTCCAAGGAAGGTACAGCGCCTTTCACAAATGGCCAGCCACCTTTCCACTGTACACGATCCATCATCAATACACGACCCTCGGGATTAGCAACACTTACCGCATGATAGAACATCCAATCGTTTCCTTTCTTATCTGTCACCAGTTCTGAATTATGCCCCGGACCGACAAATGCCTTATTCTTCTGAATCAATATTTCATGATGATTATCCGACATTGAACGCCCTTTCTTGTCAACATAAGGGCCGAACAGATTCTTCGAACGCCCCACAACTGTAGTATATGTGCTCTTCAAACCTTCACAGCAACGGCCGATGGAAGCAAACAAATAATAATAACCATCCCGCTTATGAATATATGTACCTTCATAAGCAGTACCGGCTATTTGCTCTATTGGAGCACCTTTCTTCAAAGAGAGACCATCATCTGTCAGTTCCGTACCATATATTCCGTGGAAGCTCCCCCAAAAAAGGTATTTCTTTCCATTATCTTCAATATAAAAAGGATCAATGCAATTCTGTATATTGATTTCATTGCTCCGGAATAACTTACCCAAATCAGTAAATGGTCCTTCCGGCTTATCAGCAGTAGCAATACCAATACCACATGTCCACTCACCTCCCCAAGTGGACATAGAATAATACATTACGTATTTATCCCCGATTTTATTAATATCCGGTGCCCATATTCTCCCTTTAGGTTCGAAGTTTGGACGGGCAGCATCTGTAAAAGCAGTACCTACATAATACCAGTTTACCAAGTCTCTTGATCGATGAATAGGTACATTTTTAATACTTTCAGTTGCGTATAGATAGTAATATTCATCGTCTCCTTTTATAATAGTAGGATCGGGCAAACTAAAGTTTATTACAGGATTAGCATATGTTTTAGCGCGAACAGGGGTTGCCAAAGGGCTAGCTCCTACTCCTTCAAAAGTCATACGGACAGGCTCTATTTTTCCGTCTTTATTAAAATACATACGGTCTATACAAGTTGCACGGCTGTTCGCTGCAGTTTCGCCCAACGGACGACGGTGATAAATGATATACCATTCATCTGATCCGGGACCTTTAACTACCGAATGATGACCAGCACCGGTTGCTATATTAGTATCTTGCTGCAGAATTTTTCCGACTCTTTCAAACGGACCGAACGGTGAATCCGCAATGGCATAGGCTACACTATAATCCGGACCTCCCCAGCCACCTTCCGACCACATAAAATAATATTTTCCATTATGTTTCAGCATAAACGGCCCTTCCACATAATTTTGGGGAGTCACTTCCTTATAGATAGTACCATCCTCAAAAGGTACAATACTCAATAAATCCGGTGCCATCTTCACCATATTACAATGTCCCCAACCACCATAATACATATAATATTGTCCATCATCATCCTTAAATACAAACTGATCAATCGGCTGAGCACCATTTACAATCTTATCAATCAACGGTTTTCCCAACGCATCTTTAAAAGGTCCTGCAGGATTGTCTGCTACAGCAACTCCAATTCCGCCTAACTCATTATTATTTTGGATATCATTGGCTCCGAAGAAGAAATAATATTTATCATTAGCATGGATTACTGCCGGGGCCCACAATGCACGTCTGAGCCAGCTGATATTTTCTTTGGAAAGTACTTTCGGATGCTTGGTCCAGTTTACCAAATCTTTTGATGAGAAAGCATCCATGAATATCTGATCATCATAAGCGGCAGAATAGGTAGGATAAATCCAGTATTCGTCTCCAAACACAATCCCTTCCGGATCGGCATACCAACCAGGGAAAATAGGATTACCACTCGTTTTCGGAAGCTTACTTTTGTTTTGGGCAGATATAGATACAGAACAGCAAATTACACAGAAAAGAAAAAGATGTCTAAGTTTCATATATTATTTATTTAAAAGTTCACTTCGCAAAGATGAGAAAAAACAAAGAAAAGTTTCAGAAATTACAGTTCATTTAACAACAAAAACTGACCATTCTACTTCCATTTGCATGATTTATCAATATTTTATGCTTACTTTGCATTGTCATTATCAAATGAGAAGTACCATGAGAAGCAGATTGTTTTTATTATCCATTATCTTATTAATCGGTGTCTCTTGCCAGCATAAGAAGGCTACAACAGAGAAAGAAACTGTAGCCGCAGGAAATACCTATACGAACCCGTTACTTGAACGTGGAGCAGAGCCATGGGCTATTTTTCATGAAGGCAAATATTATTATACACAGGGCTCAGAAAACAGAGTCATACTTTGGGAAACCGATGATATAACAGACCTCTCACATGCTACTCAAAAAGATGTATGGATACCCACCGACCCCAGCAACTCCTATCATCTGTGGGCACCCGAAATTCATCGTATAAATAACAAATGGTATATTTACTTTGCCGCAGACGACGGCAATATGGATAATCACCAGATTTATGTTGTCGAGAATGAAGCCGCCAACCCCATGGAAGGAACATTTGTGATGAAAGGACGCATACAGACAGATAAAGACAACAACTGGGCAATCCATGCCAGCACCTTTGAACATGATGGCCAACGCTATATGATATGGTGCGGCTGGCAAAAACGAAGGATAGACAGTGAAACCCAATGTATCTACATCGCTACTATGGAGAATCCATGGACACTGTCTTCTGACAGGATTCTCATCTCCAAACCTGAATATGAATGGGAATGCCAATGGGTAAATCCGGATGGCAGCAAAACAGCCTATCCGATACATGTAAACGAAGCACCCCAATATTTTGAATCAAAGAATAAAGACAAAGCATGCATCTTCTATTCAGCCAGTGGTAGCTGGACTCCTTATTATTGTGTCGGATTACTGACTGCAGACGCAAAAGCTAACTTACTCGATCCGGCTTCCTGGAAGAAGTCTCCGGTTCCGGTACTACAGCAAGACCCTGAAAACAATGTATACGGTCCCGGCGGAATATCTTTCACTCCGTCTCCGGATGGGAAAGAATGGTATATGCTATATCATGCCCGCCAGATACCGAATGACGCTCCTGGCGCATCCGATTCCCGTTCTCCCCGTTTACAGAAGATAGACTGGGACAAAGACGGAATGCCCGTGCTGGGAACCCCTCAAAAAGAAGAGGAACCAATGGCAAGGCCATCCGGTTCCCCTATTCATAAAAAACAGAACTAATTACAGATTGTACTCTGAGGGCCGAGATAAGAACGCTTCATTCCTCCCAAGTCAATGACAATCTTTTGAATAACGACGCCCGGATCACCACAGCGTATCTGCAAAGTGTGCTTACCGGGCTTCTTTACATACAAAGTAGACTTATTCACTCTGCAATTCTTCAATACGCTATCATACCAGATTTGAGAATATTCGATAGCTGAAGTAGAAGGAGTAGAAATGGAACCATCATCTATACGGACACTATACTTTGTATCCGAGTTAGTATGTTCCGGCAATTTGTAGTCCCGCTCAGCATGCAAGGGAAATGTCGGCAAAACATACGTATATACATCATAAATCCCGGCATTAAATGTATAGAAATCATATTCCACCCTGGGGACATCACCTGCACGATACATTTGCAAGGGAGCTGTCGGATTCCCCAACTGCAAAGAGCGACCCTCAAAACCAAGTCCCGGAAGGATACTCATCCGAATATCATTACTCTCAAACTTCCGGTGGAAGTCGGCTGCCGGAATAGAAATGTAACCATTCTCCTCTACATACAATCCTTGTACTTCTGTACGTGCAGGAGACTCCGGATTGAATACTGAAACCAGTACACTCTCCTTCTGACTGCCGGAAGTTACATCAATTTGTCCTTTCACCTTTTCTCCTGCCGGCACCTTATCCCAGTCAACAGAAATATAGATACGGTTTTCCGCAGACGTCTTACCACTTTTCTGAGAGATCAGTATCCAGTCTTCCGAAGGCGTGATACTCCAGCTTAGCTCTCCGGTCCCCTGATTATATATATCTATCCAATGACTTTTACGTGAATAAGTGCTGTAGGCGGGCAATGTATGAAAACTCATTCCTCCTTTATCCAAATTTTCGCTTTCTGCCTGAAGCCCCAGCTTAGGAAAGCCAACAGGTGTGTATTCCTCTTCCATCAATGGGATCATGAAATAGGAACTCGTACCATCATAGTTCTGTTTTAAAGACATCATGTGCTTCCATTTTCCATCCAGCAGAGAGTTGTATCCATCGGTTATGATTTCGAGACTATCATGATAGCACTTCACCTGAGCCTTAAGCCGATTGGCGGCAGCACGTTGCTGACGGACATACTGACGGTAAAACTGTCCTTTGATGGTCATATGATTCATCAGTTCGGCCCCTTTCACCGGATAGTATAATAATTGATAGAAAGCCGGTTTACTCTTTTCGTCCAATGAAGCTAACAAATCCTCCGTTTTTTTCCCAATACGGCTATACTCAGTCAAGCGTCTTTCCGCTTCATTATAGTTAGCAAAAGAGAACTCCGTATCCGTACGTTTCTCTCCGCCTCCCCAATAGTTATTCCAATATCCCCAGCCCATGTACTCCGGCTTTCTGGAAAAAGCCAAATTTATATGAGAACAAGTTATATCTTCCAATGTATCGTAGTACTCCTCACCAAACATCTTTGCCAGCCAACGTGCCGGATAAGTGGCGACATTATCCGCATTGAAGCTGTCTATATCATAAGCCATATCAAGGAAAAGGGAGATTTGTGTTTCAGCCCCTTTCAAGTCTCCGCAATTCGCCAGCCAGACACGATCGGCAGTGGTATCATACGCCTTACGAAGTTCTTCATACATCAATGCCGGAGGGGTAGTACTATACCACAAATAGCTATGAGGAACACCCAAATAAGATATATGATAGTAAACGCCTGCACGTCCGGAGCGCTTTTGCTCCTGCGGACCACTCAGACGTTTCATATAACCGAAATTATCATCCGCCCAGATAATTGTAACATCATCCGGCAATTCCAGTCCGTTCGAATAGATTTCCAGCACTTCCTTATAAGGCGTAAATGCTTGTGGAATTGTTTCAACAGGTTTGTCAATATGCCGGGCAATGATCTCTCTCTGAGCATTCAGTGCACTTTCCAGCATCTTAACCTTTTCCCGCATCGGCACATCTCCGCCACCCATAGCTGCATCATGCAAGCCTCTTAAAGCCAGCGTATATACATTTTCATACGCACAGTTTTCCTTCACACGATTACTCAATACCTCGTTGATCTTATCTTTGTTCTTGTTATAATCCCATGGTCCCATCGTCTTGCTGTCCCATTCGCTGGCAGTGTTCAGCAATAACGGTTCGCAGTGACTGGACCCCATAACAATGGCAAAGGTATCAGCTACCAGTTTATTTTCCGGTATCTTATAAAATGCGGTAGAAACGGGGTGCATGGCCGGTGCCAGATGATTAGCTTTCAGTCGCAGCAACAGTTCGCATATTTTGGCATAGGTACGAGGGCCGATATTTCCTCTTTCTTTCTCGAATGTCTTGGCAGCCCAAGGTTTCAGTCCCCAGTCTTCGTCATTTAAGAAAATCCCCCTGTACCTCACCGAAGGAGTCTTGGACAAAGTGGCGGGGGCATCGACATAAAGCGTCTTATGTTTCTTCACCGGAACATCAGCCCACCAGTACCAAGGAGACACTCCCATCATTTCCGAAAGCGAAAAAAGTCCGTACGCAGCTCCCCGCCTGTCGCTCCCCGCTACTACCAGCGCTTTGCTGACTCCGGGGAATGGACGGGAAACCGTCTGAATCAGAAATCGTTCCCATGCCCCTTCCAAAGAAGAGATATCTAGCTTGCCCTTCTCAGCTAACTGGCGGATCAGCCGATTTTTCTCAACTGTACCCACAATAATAATCTCTTTGTCGCCTTTCAGTTTGTCCGTCAACCGTAATTGTTGTCCGGTCACTGATTCGACGTCCGAAACAAAAAGCTCCGCAGTCTTACGTACCACCAAATAGTCATCAGTATCATAAACTACTACAGCTTTCGCTTTCGAAGTAACCAAGGGAAAAGCATACTTACTCTGAATAGCATTCTCTTTAATGACTACCTGCGACTGTAGGGCAGAAGTAACCGACAATACTACTAATAAAAAAAGGATTCTCATTGATAAAGTTTATTATAGTTGTTTTTCAGTTTATTTACGACTATCCGCGGAAACATACGATTGTTCTCCCTCCAAAAGTCATAATTATCTCCGGTAATATAAGCTACTTATTATTCAATTAAGGACAAAAAATAACCATTATCGCATAAAAAACTGTCATTCACTATAAAATGACGAGCATTTATCATTTATTGAACAGCAAATTTCCTTTATTCTTCTCTGATTGGCTTTTCTTTGCAATATTCCTTTTATGAATATTAATTCTTCTATTTAATACATATAAAGATAATTACCATGAAAAAGAATTTTCTAGCAGTGCTATTCGCATTGGCTCTTTGTAGCCCGACATTCGCTCAATGGAAGCCCGCCGGTGATAAGATAAAGACTCCGTGGGGTGAGCAGTTGAATCCTAAAAACGTATTACCGGAATACCCACGCCCCATTATGGAACGCCAGGATTGGAAGAATCTGAATGGTAGCTGGAATTATGCGATTACTAAAAAAGGAGAACCGGCACCAAACAATTACCAAGGAGAGATTTTAGTACCTTTTGCAGTCGAATCTTCCCTGTCAGGAGTAGGTAAAACCATTAACGAGCATCAGGAATTATGGTATCAGCGTACTTTTGATGTACCGTCAGCATGGAAAGGCAAACAAATATTACTGCACTTCGGAGCTGTGGACTGGAAAGCCGATGTATGGGTAAATGACGTAAAAGTAGGACAACATACAGGAGGCTTCACTCCATTCTACTTTGATATTACTTCCGCATTGAATAAAGGCAATAACCAGCTGGTTGTGAAAGTGTGGGACCCCTCTGACCGTGGCGAACAGCCGAGAGGAAAACAAGTAGAAAGACCGGAAGGTATCTGGTATACACCAGTCACAGGTATCTGGCAGACTGTATGGCTGGAACCGGTAGCTGCCCAGCATATCGCCCAACTGAAAACAACTCCGGATATCGACAAGAAGACTGTCAAAGTGGAAGTAGCCACCAACGTATGCTCTCCAGACAAAGTGGAAGTGAAAGTATTCGACGGCAAAAACCTCGTAGCCAAAGGAGCAGCGCTCAATGGCGTACCGGTAGAATTAACAATGCCGGAAGACGTTAAATTATGGACACCCGAGTCTCCTTCACTTTATAATATGGAAGTCACTCTTTATAAAGACGGCAAAGCTGTAGACCAAGTGAAGAGTTACACCGCTCTCCGCAAATTCTCAACTCATAAAGACAAGAATGGTATTACACGCCTGCAACTCAACAACAAAGACTATTTCCAGTTTGGTCCGCTCGACCAGGGTTGGTGGCCGGACGGCTTATACACAGCGCCAACAGACGAAGCATTGGTATATGACTTGAAGAAGATCAAAGATTTCGGCTACAACATGGTGCGCAAGCACGTAAAAGTAGAACCGGCACGCTGGTATACTTATTGCGACCAACTCGGACTGATCGTATGGCAAGATATGCCGAACGGAGGTCGCGGTCCTGCCGAATGGCAGATGCACAAGTACTATGACGGCGCAGACGCCATCCGCTCCGCAGCATCAGAAGCTAACTATCGCAAAGAATGGAAAGAAATTATCGACTACCTGTATTCTTATCCGAGCATCGGCGTATGGGTACCTTTCAACGAAGCATGGGGACAATTCAAGACTCCTGAAATCACTAAATGGACGAAAGAATACGACCCCAGCCGTCTGGTAAACCCTGCCAGTGGAGGTAACCACTACACGTGCGGAGATATTCTCGACCTTCATAACTATCCCGGACCGAACCTCTATCTCTACGATCCGATACGCGCTACCGTACTGGGCGAATATGGCGGTATAGGTATGGCACTGAAAGGACATCTGTGGCTGGCAGACAAGAACTGGGGCTACGTGAAGTTCAACACGCCGGAAGAAGTGACTAATGAATACATAAAATATGCAGACCATTTATTGGAACTGATCGAGAAAGGCTTCTCGGCTGCCGTATACACACAAATCACAGATGTGGAAGAAGAAGTGAACGGTTTGGTTACTTACGACCGGAAAGTGATCAAAGTAGACGAGCCTAAAATCAAAGCCATCAACCAGAAAATTTGTAACTCGCTAAATAAATAAAAGTTTCATATTAATGAATAAACTATTCTCTACAATCATGTCAGTTTGCCTCGCATGCAATGTGCAGGCAACTGACCTGTTTAAAACGAGTCAGGATATCGCTTTGCGTGCACCGTCCGTACCTCTGATCACTTCCGATACTTATCTTGCTATCTGGTCTCCCTACAACGAACTGAACGAAGGGAACACCGAACACTGGACAGCCGCCACCCATCCTTTACTGGGCGCGCTCCGGGTGGACGGGAAAGTATATCGTTTCATGGGCAAGGACAAGCTAAACCTCGAAACAATCCTTCCGATGACAAACACCGAACGTTGGGAAGCAAAGTTCACCATGAGCCAACCGGCGGCCAACTGGATACAGCCCCAGTTCGATGATTCCGGATGGACCAAGGGCAAAGCCGCTTTCGGCACCAAAGACATGAAACGCATCGGCACAGAGTGGAACACCGAAGACATCTGGGTACGCCGTAGTTTCAACCTCAATCAAGACCTGACAAACGACATTATCTACTTACGTTATTCACACGACGATGTATTCGAGCTCTATCTGAACGGAGAAAAACTGGTGGCAACCGATTATTCCTGGAATGACGATGTTACCATCGAACTATCCGCATCAGCTAAAGCCAAGCTCCGTAAAGGAACAAACATTATTGCAGCACACTGTCACAACACAACCGGCGGAGCATACGTTGATTTCGGCCTGTTCCGTGAGAACAAACAGCTCAGCAACTTCAAGGAAGCTGCTATCCAGAAGTCTGTCGATGTATTACCGACACAGACCTACTATACATTCACCTGCGGTCCGGTAGAACTGGATCTTGTATTCACAGCACCTCTGCTGATGGAAGATCTTGATCTTATCTCGACCCCTATCAACTACATCTCCTATCGGGTACGTTCACTCGACAAGAAACAACATGATGTGCAAGTGTATATCGAAACAACCCCGCAACTTGCCGTACACGAACCGTCACAACCAACCATCTCAGAAAAGATCAGCAAAAACGGAATGGATTACCTCAAGGCAGGTACCATCGACCAGCCTTACGTAAAACGTAAAGGAGACGGTGTACGCATCGACTGGGGATATGCTTATCTGGGAAGCAACAGCGCACCCAACAAGGACTTAAGCATAGGTAACTACTATGACATGAAGCAAGCCTTCATCACCAATGGCAAACTATTGCCCAACTCCCAGGATTTCATTACCCGCAGCGAAAGCGACATGCCCGCTATGGCTTATACCGAAAACTTAGGCAAGGTAGACAATCAAGGGAAAAGCGGATATGTGATGTTAGGCTACGACGATATCTACTCGATCGAATATTTCTACGAACGCCGCATGGCATACTGGAAACACAACGGTCAAGTCAGCATCTTTGATGCTTTCGAACGTGCGCAGGCTTCTTATCCCTCATTGATGAAACGTTGCCGTGCCTTCGACCAACAACTGATGGCTGATGCAGAAAAAGCCGGAGGCAGGAAATATGCCGAACTACTCGCATTGACTTACCGCCACTCCATTACCGCCCATAAACTCCTTACCGACAAGGAAGGCAACCTGCTTTTCTTATCCAAAGAGAACCATAGTAACGGCTGTATCAACACAGTAGACCTAACTTATCCATCCGCTCCACTATACCTTATTTACAATACGGAACTGATGAAGGGAATGCTCAACTCTATCTTCTACTACAGCGAAAGCGGACGCTGGAACAAGCCTTACCCCGCTCATGACTTAGGAACTTATCCAATAGCCAACGGGCAACTTTATGGTGAAGATATGCCTATCGAAGAAGCCGGAAACATGATTCTGGTAACTACAGCCATCTCTATGATGGAAGGCAATGCCAACTATGCTTCCAAATACTGGGAAACATTATCAACATGGGCAAACTATCTGATTGAGAACGGTCTGGACCCTGAAAACCAACTTTGTACAGATGACTTTGCCGGACATCTGGCACACAATGCCAATCTTTCCGCCAAAGCGATCATGGCAATCGCCGGATACGGAGAAATGGCACGTATGCTGGGCAAAGAAACAACTGCGAACAAATACATCGAAACCGCCAAAAGACTGGCGATAGAATGGGAGAAGATGGCATTTGACGGCGATCACTACAAACTGGCATTTGACAAACCGGGAACGTGGAGTCAGAAATACAATCTGATATGGGACAAAGTGTTTAACATGAACATTTTCCCGCAGAAAGTATTTGATACGGAAATTCCTTTCTATCTGACCAAGCAAAATAAATATGGTTTGCTATTGGACTCCCGCGCACAATATACCAAATCCGACTGGGTACTATGGAGTGCCTGTATGTCTCCAGACGATGCTACGTTCCAAAAGTTCATCGACCCGATCTATACTTATGCGAACGAAACAACTTCCCGTGTGCCTATCAGCGACTGGCATGATACGAATACAGGAAAGATGATGAATTTCAAGGCACGTTCCGTAGTAGGTGGCTACTACATGAAGCTACTGATGGAAAAAGTCAAAGAACAGAAATAAAACGAATACTCTTTTCCTCGTTGAATATAGACAAACAGCCCTTTTGCCTAGCGTAAAAGATGCTGTTTGTCTTTTTTCATATCATTTAATGATACGATCAGTTTTCCGGAGTTATATCATCAATCAGATATTGTCCGTCAACGTTAACCACTCTGACCGGGATACTCACGGCACGTTCATACTGGCTGCCTTTAGCCGAAGTATAGTTAACCTCATACCAATTATCATTCAGATGTTTCACCGACAATGTTTTTATGTCATTTTCACCTAAATCTTGCGCACGAATGATCGGATCGGCATCTGTCGCCTCTATCAGCCTATCAACTTTCTCTATCAGCTCTTTGGTCAGAAACTTTTGCTTAATTGAATCCCCAAGTGCGAGAGCTTCTTTACCGGTGGACATGAAACTGGCAGCATAAGCCTCATAAAAGTCTTCAATCATGCCGATGGCTTCTTGTTCAATTCTACTACTGTCCGACACATTCGCCTGTACGTCAGCTGGTTCTGCCGATGTATCCATATTCTTCCGGCTCTGATTGGAACAGGAAAGAAGAAGCATTACGGACTGCAATAATAACAAATGTACAATTCTCAATTTCATAACATTAATGGTTCTTGTTTTAAACTAATAATCAGATTTCCAAACTAATCAGCCTCCCCCTTCAGAATCTCTTCAGTTTTATCCTGACCGGTATAAAAATCTATATTTGCAAAATAACACAAATATTTCCAGAAATAAAGCGTCAGGAACATTCGCACATCACGATCTGTTTTAAAATCACTGCAAAAATGATCCGTGTTCCTGGCAATTTCCCAAAATATCATAACCGAAGAAACTCCTCCTGTCGCATTTTCCGCTTTGACATACGCTTTCAAGGCCGGATGAATGGCCGGTTCCAATTCTCTTTGCCAATATGTGAAGCCATCCAACCGTTTCTTAAACGGCAATATTATATACTCAACCTGAGCTTTCATATACGCATATTGTAGTGAATCGGCAACAAGGCTAAGAGAGCCACCATGCTCCTGCTGATTCTTGGATGCTTGTTGATAAGCATCAGACTGACGATATTCTGACGGAGAAACACCATCCGGAACAAACAGCGTGCAAGAATCATTCAGAATAGCTCCATCAACAAAATAGGAATGAAGTAAACCACCCGCATATAGTTTTTCATTAATCTGTTTCAGCCGAGCTTTGTCTACATCCAACAGATAGTTGAAGTGATATCGTTCCAAGCCCTTTACCAATAAGTCAAGAGCATCTTTTCGACCATAATTTCTTTCCAACGTTGCTTGAAAAAAATTCATCATTTCCGATTCCAGTGAATCTATCTCAGCTTCCTTATTCTTCTGCCCATAGGAAGAAAGCACAATAAGCTGAAACAAAAAAATAAAATAATACTTCATATGAATATTAGTTTTAAAATCAAATTATAGCAACACATTAATCTTTTTCCCATCTGTTTGTCAGATATTAACAACTGAGAAGTTAAACAACAATGCTTATCATTCCCAGGCGGAAACGGCAGTTTCCCGTATAGGAAACGACTAGAAACAACAGTCATCCCTATGTTTTCATTTACCACCTAGCATCTCATGAATTACATCCTCTCTTTTATTGCTAAGTTCATCTATCAACTTTTTCGTGTGTTGTCTTATTGCTGGACTGAAGATTTGGGGATACTCCTTTTCGATTTCATCCAAAGAATAATTTTTGTTATCCCTCAAAAAGAGTACGAATACATAATTCATCAGGTCTGCTTCAGTTGGTTTCTCCTTCAAGCGTTTTTCGAAAAGAGAGGCAGCTTGTTTGTAAGCATCCATAGCCAGGCTCTTTTTAGCATTCTCTTCCAGCATCATTCCCTTACCTAAAATATAGTAAGGATCATCCGGAGAGAATTTCTCCATTTGCAACATGGTTTGCAGTGCTTTCTCCTTCTGTCCCAACGCCATTAAGTATTTAATCTTATTTGCATATGCCAGTTTGTATGAAGGCTCCAAAGCTATCGCCTCATCTGAAAGATGAATAGCCTTATTTAAAGAATCGGAATCATTAAAGAAACCCGCAGTTTTCACAGATTGGTTATTCTTCTCAACTGCTTTGGGAGAAATCTGAGCTATCGCAAAACTCGTGTTCGTGCATAAAAGCAAAATAATAAGTGTTCTCATAATTCTATTTATTATCATTGATTAGATTTTGTTTAATGTGATACACAAAGAACGACAAAAAACAATAGAAACACGAACATTTTCTATTCAAAAAATGATAAAATCTATTCAACAATAAAAATAAGGCAGCCTTTCTCATTCAGTACAAACGAATTTTGATAAAAAGAATTATCAACATGAAACAGCAATCCGATTAGTATTTATAGAGTAATGAACAGTTTCTTTCTTAGATTGAACGTTTTTTTTCCTTCTTTATTCATCGAAACCGCTATCTTTGTAGTAGTTCACATGATACTAAAATAGCACAGAGAAAGTGCTGAACATAAAAATCATACAATAAAATAGACAACTAAAAATAGACAGCACTAATATGAAAAACAAACCGTTATTATTTTTACTCTCAGTATGCGGACTTTTAGCAATATCTGCACGTGGAGAAAATCCACCCGCTAAAGTGATATTCGAACAGTACATGAATCAAGCTCAAACTTTTGCCGATAACTATCCGCGTGAAAAAGCATATCTGCATTTTGATAATACAAGCTATTATGTGGGCGACACGATATGGTTCAAAGCATATGTCACTCTTGCCGAAAAACAAGTTTTCAGTTCAATCAGCCGTCCTTTGTATGTGGAACTGGTAGATCAGGCAGGGCACGTTACTGATAAACAGATCATTAAACTATCACAAGGAGAAGGCAACGGGCAGTTTGTACTCCCCCAGTCAATGCTATCCGGTTATTACGAAGTACGTGCTTACACCCGCTGGATGCTTGCATTCAGTGATCCGCAGTACTTTTCACGTACTTTCCCTGTCTATCAGCTTTCTCATAGCGACCAGTTGGAGCGTAGTATCAGCACCTATGAGTTGAGTCCGTCTATGGAGAAAAGGCCGGAAGAAACAAGAGAGAAGCTGAGTCTGCGTTTCTTTCCGGAAGGAGGACAGTTAGTCGAAGGGGTAACTTCGCAGGTTGCTTTCAAAGCAGAAAGCAAAAATGAAGGAAATATTCAATTATCAGGCACACTTTATACCAAAGAAGGGCAAGAAATCACGTCTTTTGAAACTTTACACGATGGAATGGGAGCTTTTGAGTATACGCCTTCTGCTCTGCCGGCAATCGCTAAAGTAAACTTTCAAGGAAAACAGTATGAATTTACCCTCCCTAAAGCACTGCCAAGCGGGTATATTCTGAAAGTAGGCAATAATGCAGGGGCTATTTCTGTGACGGTATCATGTAATGCAGCGACCCCGCAGGATACATTAGCCGTTTTTATAAGCCATCAGGGACGTCCCCATGCCTATCAGCTTATCCACTGTCAGGCAAATAAGCCTCAGCAATTTACAGTATTGTCGCGCAAGTTACCGGCAGGAGTCTTACAAATCAGTCTGCTCAATCGTGCCGGAAATACTTTATGCGACCGCTTTATCTTTGCTTCTCCACGGGCTCCTTTACAAATCTCGCCCAAAGGTTTAAAAGAGATTTACGCTCCTTATGCTCCCATCCGCTGCGAACTGCAGTTGAACAACGCCATAGGAGAACCGATACCCGGCAAATTATCAGTCAGTATCCGTGACGCCGTCCGCTCTGATTATATGGAATATGATAACAATATCTTCACCGACCTTCTACTTACATCGGACTTGAAAGGCTACATTCATCAACCCGGCTACTACTTCACAGAGAATTCTCTCCGGAAACAGAAGGAACTGGATATACTGTTAATGGTACACGGATGGCGTAAATATGATATGACACAACAGATCGGTATCAGCCCATTCACCCCACTTCAGTTGCCAGAAAGCCAACTGGTACTTTATGGACAAGTCAAATCTACGATTCTCAAAAACAAGCTGAAGGATATAGCTCTCAGCGTAATGGTGAAGAGAGATGCAGAGATTATTACCGGTCAGACCGTTACGGATGAGAACGGACATTTCAGCATTCCGCTGGAAGATTTCGAGGGATCAATGGAAGCTGTGATCCAGACTCGCAAAGTGGGAAAAGAACGAAATAAGGACGCTTCTATTCTCATCGACCGGCATTTCTCGCCTGCTACGCGTGCATACGGTTACAGAGAGTTGCACCCGGAGTGGAGCAACATTGCCCACTGGCAACAGGAAGCTGAAAAATTCGACTCTTTATATATAGATTCCATCCGTCGGGTAGACGGGCTTTATCTTTTGGACGAAGTTGAAATCAAAAGTAAGCGGCGCCGTCAAAGTACGAATATGGCGACTAAAATTAATGAGCAAAGTATTGATGCCTACTATGATATACGCCAGGCTGTCGATCAGCTTCGCGATAATGGCAAAGTTGTCACCACTATCCCGGAAGTGATGGAAAAATTAAATCCACTCTTTTACTGGGACCGTTCCAATGATAACTGTACTTACCGCCAGAAACCGATCTGTTATATTATGGATAACAAAATTCTATCGTCAACAGAAGTAAACATGATGCTGACTGAAATAGACGGTTTGGCTTCTATTATCATCAGTAAAGGCACAGGAGGAGTAGATGATGAAATTATCCAGAATACCAAAATGTCTAATTCCAATGATGTAGATGTATCGGAACTGGACAAATATAGTATTTTCTACCTCATTCCATTGCCCAGACATGATGTTCTGAATAAACACGAGACTGCGGCTCTTGGTACCCGGCAGACTGTTATGCAGGGATATACACCGGCATTGGAGTATTATTCTCCTGCTTATATAGATAAAGAATTATACATGGATAAAGCAGACAAAAGACGAACTCTTTACTGGAATCCGACTGTGCAGACGGATGAAAATGGAAAGGCAGTGATCGAATGTTACAATAATCAGTATTCCACGCCATTGATTATTCAAGCTGAGACACTGAGTAATGACGGGAAGCTAGGGAGCGTGACGTATTCTACAGTTGCAGAAACGAAATAGTATGCTTTAGGATATTTGACAATAAACGGCACACAATCACTTCCGAAATAACTATTCAGAATAAATCATATTTTTAATCTAAAGTATCCGTCCCAAATTAATTTTGAAGCGGATGCTTTATACGTTATTTACCAAATTGCAATTATTTACGAGACTCCACACGCATCATTATCGTATAACTTCCCGATGGTATCCGCCCAATATACAGAAAGGGCTCCCCCTTGGCGCGAGTTGTCTTTATGATGGTTCCATTATTGTTAACCTCGAATCGGCCTTTAGGTAAGGGAAGATAAACTTCCGCATCCATATTGGCAGGAACCGTTATTTTCATGGAATATTCCTCTTTCTTATTTTCTATCGCTAGACGAATTTCTCCTTTAATGGTTAGAATCGTCGCTTCGGCCCATGACAATGATCCGAGCTGTGGCTTAATGCGGGCCAGACTGTAGCCGGGAGACAAAGGTTCCACTCCCATGAGCTTGCGGGGAATAATATTAGCGGGCACAGCACCCCATGCGTGGTTCCAGTCTTGGTTGGGTTTATATTTATTATCCCAAGCTTCGAGTGTGATGGTAGAGCCTACCCGAATCATGTTATACCAACTACGATCATCGGTTTTAGTCATCAAATGCAATGCATAATCAGCCGCAGAGGCTTCGTAGAGGGCATCCATCAAGAATTGCGAACCATATACGCTACAGGCCATTCCACGACTTTGAATAAAGTCGATTACTTGCCGTTTCTTATTATCCGGAACCATACCGAATGCCAAAGGAAACATATTAGCATGCAATGATGCATGATCTACGAACTGTCCGTCCCGATAATACCCCTTCTTAGTATTAAAAAAAGTACGGTTAAACAGTTTCTTAAATTGCTCGGATTGTCTGGAATATAAGTTCGCATCCTCCTGCAAATTCAAGACTCTCGCAATTTGTGACATTAGTTTCAATGCTTCATAATGATAAGCGTTTGTCACCGTATTATAATCAGAAAAGACAAAGCCATCGGCTTCTCCTCCCTCTTGTTTATTCAGTCCCAGAATGCCGGTATGTGGCCAGTCTACAATATCCCTTATCTTATCTTTAAAACGGATGGAAGTCCGGAAGTCCGGTGTTTGCAATCCTGTTGTGGTACTGATCAGACCATTCTTTTCTCTTAATGACATGAGTGTGCGGGCTTTCAGTGTCTCATAGTTTACCTTGAGTGAACGGTTGTCGCCTGTATACAAATAATCGTTCCATGCTATGAGCACAGCTTGGAGAATCCACTCTGTAGGCCAGGTGGGGTGTTGCAACAAGTGTTCGTGCGAACGGCGTGCCATTGCATATTCCCGATCTACTCCATAATGGCAAAGCTGATTGATCAGAGCATCAGCCTCGTAAGGAATACGTTCCCGGTCTCCATCTATGTAGATACCAGCGAAAGAAGTTGCTTTGATGGAATACTTACATAGTTCCCAGATTTGATTTAACGTATCATTACTACATTGAAAGGAAGAAGCTGTTTCGTCAAAAGGATAATGAACATGCTCACGAGCCACTGCACCTGTTGATAAAGAAGCATTATATCCTTCTATTTCGCAATATCTGAAGGGAACGACTTCACCAATGTATGAAGGCATCAGCACGGCTGTACTTCCCGTATTTCGATTGTCTTTAGCTATCTTAATTCGATAAGTATGCGTACCTTTCAGCAAAGGAAGAGAATATCGCTGGTAACGAATCGTCCCTCCCGGAGTACGGTTAATATGGTTTTCGGACAGCAATTCCCCCAAATGTACTACGACTGTATCTTCGTCTAACGCAGAAGAAAGAGTAAGTATCGGCTGCGCAAAGGCATCTTTCCCAAAGTCTGCGATATGACATCCTTTGCTTAATGAAGTAATAGATACGGGATACTCCAACGATTTCACCTGCGGATAAAAACTAGTCGCATATTGGGATAATGACGGGGCAGTTCGGAATACTTTTATATCGGACCATTCGCTTTCTCCATCGGTATTCGTGACTGTTTTGACCCGCCAGAAATAAGACTTGGAAGGTTGCAGTGCAGTTCCGCAATAAGGTACAGCTGTTGATTGATAACTCTCCGTCAGTCTGCTATCCCATACCGTACCTTTTTTAGCAGCGGCATCAGCATAGTTATCTGATACGATCAGATGATAAGCCGTTTGCCGGGTATTTGGTGCTATTCCGGGTACAATCCAACTAAAAGAGGGATGCGTGGAGTTTATCTGCGCATATTGTAGAGATTCTATGGCTGTTTGAATCTGCCAGACAGGGACATTGGTGGCATACCCGTTTTGCCAGGTCTGCTCTGTATGTTCAAGAAGGTCGGTCAGTAGACCGGTAGGCTTTTGGGCGGCAGCTTGAAACGAAAGTATGGAAAAGACAAATAATAATATTTGTGTAAACCTATTCAATAAAGAACATATTTTAATCATGGTATTTTTTTCTTTATAGTAATGTGCGCAAATATATATAATAGATTCATAACTAGAAATACTTAAATAGCAACAAATTCGAACGATATTATTAAAGTTAACAATTCGCATATTCATTGATAAACTCGAAAAAAGTATTGCTATCTTTATAGTGTTTATTTATAATCCATCACGTTCTAAAGAGGCCAGTCGGGCTAACATTTCTACGCAAGCTCCTTCATGCAGTATTTCCCATGATGATTGAATATTAACACCTCTGAAATCATTATGATTTAACAAGTTATTTTCTCTATTGTGACAGTTGGATAACCATGCATTCTTTAGTGTCTTTTCATAGGCTGTTACATACTCTCGATTTTTATCGATTTTATAAAGTTCAATAAAGCCACGAAATAAAACAGCATAGAACCAAGCACTTCCGCCAGGGTTGATTATTGCAATATCTTCATTTAACACTTCTGATTTAAATAAACTAAACCATTTTCTGTAAGCAGAATAAGCAATCTGTTGTGCATCAGTGAGATATTTCTCTTCTTTTGTTATTTTATATAATAAGCAAGCTGCCAACATCGGCTGACCGGAATTATAACTAAACTTATCTTTACCAACGACCATGTCAGAAGAGCGGATATTATCCCAATATAGGTGATCAGTAGGGTCTTGAAGATATTTTTGGAGCCATCTATAAAGTTTGACAGCTTCATCTAAATACTTTTTCTCCTTTGTTATCTGGTAAAGTTTGCATCCTAACACTGCTGTCGGAGCAGTAGAGCATGTATGCTTATTCGTGTATTTAGGTATTTCTCTCCAGTAGATTCCTCCACCGCAAACATCGTCATTTCCTGTCATCAGGTAATTCCATACCATAATAGCCTTATCCAGATATCGCTGTTCTTGAGTTTGTATATGTAATTCTGCCATATCTAGTCCGATCCAGACATTATCATCATAAAATCTCTGATTCCCATTAGCCGGATAAACAGCATAAGCTTGTCGTTCGTTATCGGTTGTAATAAAACGATTAATACTTTCGAACATCCGATTTGTCATTCCAGCGTACTTAGCTTCGCATTCTTTGACACCTATTGAAGCTTCACGAAGAGCCACAAAACCAGATAGTCCTGCACCTTGTCCCCACACCACCGCATCACCATCCCAATAAGGACCAGTAGCATTAGGATACTTTGTGTTCCAGCAATCTCGTGCAGATTTCCCAAAGAACAAATTCATAACAGAGGTCATAAGTATATCTGCTCTCTTTAAGAACTCCAAGTCAGGCGCTTGAGGCTCTTCCGGATTTCGTGGAGAGGCGGTTATTGTTTCTGGAGTTGAACGTTGCCCATCTTTATCAATTGCAACTAGTATAATTTCATAAATTGCATATTCAGACACTTTGAGTAAATAACAGTCTCCAGTACCTCGGATAACGTCTATCAATATTGGAAGATTACTTTGGCTGTAGTTATTTATAGTTTCTTTAAAATGGTAAGTGAGTTCAACTTTTCGGACTTTTTTATCATTAGGATTAGTCCATTCAACCTTGATCTCATTCTCATTTTTAGTGCTTTCTGCTCTCAGATTGGTCACTGGGCTTATTGAACTTGGTATTTCTTCTTGATTCGCAGGGAGATGGTTATCACCTTCATCTTCACATGAAATGAAAATCCATGGGGCAACCATAGTGAATAGCAACAATAAATATGTTTTCATTTTTTACTTAATTCTAAAGAAAATTGAGAAGAAAAGGAGCTTTTCTCCTGTTTTTTAATAAACATACGGAATAAGGTATACATATACTACTATTTTTAATCACAATATAGAAAGTAGTTCCAAATAACGCATACTCAATTTTACATTTAAGGCATGGGAGATAATCCTTCCCATTTCACGTCCCAATTACCATCTTTCGGGAAACCGGGATTGACGATATCGCACCCGTCCCATCCAGCACACATCATTGCGATGGCAGTCAATAGTCCCCCATTACCAGGCAAGTAAATACGCAGACGTTGATCTTGATAGTTGTGACCATTCACCAGATATGTATTGGTGCGCTTGTCCATAAGTAAAGCGCCAACAGCCTTTTCGGGTTTTCCTAGTCGGGCTGCGTTCATCGCTGTCATCGGATAATCCCATCCCCATGTATGATTCCAGTTCCAATTATCCCATATCCAATGAAGTGTATTTTTCATCAATTCTTTATTCACCAACCTCGATTCCGGTAAGATGCCTAGTGCGCCCAACACAGCCATGTGGTCGGAAGTAAAACGAACATTTTTATAGGTATCAATGGCTGTTTCCGCTGCCAGGTAAAGACTATCTTGAGCTGCAAGCGGAGATAATTTGTTAATCAACACATCCCACTCAGGTTTACGCTTTTGTCCGGCTCGTACCCTCCACTCTTGCGCCATCTTCATACCAAAATACCAATATGATAATTCAAATGGAGAATTAACAGTTTCCCCAGCCCAAAGAGTCTCTTGTGCAGGAATCGCTCCTTTTAAAATATAGCGGTCCTTAGCCTCATCATAAGTAGCAAATGAATACATAAATTCCGCAGTCTCTTGTATCAACTTATTATATTTATGAATGACTTCTGGTGATGGACTCTTCCGGTAGATTAGTTCAGCCAGATAAATCAGATGAGGCTGTTGCCAGATAAGAAAAGGACCTATATTTGAAGGAGCCTCTATTCCCGTAGGACCAGTCATCTTCATCCAACGGACACCTTTAAACCCCTGGCGTTTTGCTGTCTCTTTCGCAATAGGATATACATCGTTATACCAGTCTAACGTACGATCTAGCATTTCCGTACGTCCCCATAATGCAAAATGTGCTTGATGCCACCAAATCATTTCCAAATGAAACTTACCATGCCATGAATTATAGGTCAATCCGGTTTCTTGAGGAGGAGTGGATCCCGCACATTGGATAGCCAAAAGATATTGCGACAATACAACTCGACGTTCCAATTCTTTCGCCCGAGTATCTCTGCATTCTGAAAAATCTACCGCTGCTCCATTCTTCCAAAACGCGGTCCAATAGGCAGACGACATTTTCTTTGTCTGTTTACATTTGGGTTGAGAACTATGAGGCATCTTCTTTGTAAACAAACAAGTAAAAGCCAACTTGTCCTTTTCAGGAATCAGCGCAAAGTAATTTTTCTCCTTCTCCAAAAGTTTTGCTTTCCCTTCCCAATCAATCGCAACATAATAAGTAGTAGAGTCTACCTTACGTTCCAAAACAACCGATTGTGCAGATCGCTTGACTACGGTGGTCGTGTGTAAACTATTCTTCGTCCAGTCACAAGCATCATCTCCCCACTCTCCTGTTGGATACGGAAAATGGAACTTGATGCCAAGCTTTAGAGAAGAAGATACCGTTGCAGCTATCATATCTTTTTGCGGATGGCATACTGTTTCAACTTCTACTAATTGGTTGTGCAGAGAGAAGCGACTTTTGATTATTCCATTCCACAGATCTAGTGTTTGATCAATGTCACAAATATTAGAAGGTTTTACGTTGTCTTCTAATTCTAGTCCGACAATTCCCAAATGCAGTCGATGAGGATTAGTCCGAAACCAGTTCTCTGCATTCTCCCTACGTCCTTTCTCTCCCTTACGAATTGGGTAAGACTCCATTTGCCCATGACCAAAATCATAGTTTTTTAGTGTTTCTTCAAATTTGTAATGTTCCGGATTAGCAAAACTATGCCACCCCCACTGTGATTGCGTACCCAATGGTACACCTGCTGAATATACTTCCGGAAAAGTTTGCAGACCTGTAGCATCAACAGTCATAGCAAACTCTCCATTGCCAACAGATAAAGATGACAAAGAATCAAATTCAGTAATATGCGGATTATTCCGATTTACAAGTGCCTCTCGATTGATAGGTATCTGCTTTTCTACTCCATAAGCTGATAAAGATAGAATACAGAGAGAATAAAAGTAAGTTCTTATATTCATTATTTACAAATAGTATTATTAGGTCCCATATATGATCTTTTCAAACCTCCCATATCAATGACAATCTTTTGAACAATAGTCCCCGGGTCACCGCAGCGAATCTGCAATGTATGTTTGCCTGGTCTCTTTACATAAAGTGTAGATTTGTTTACTCTACAATTTCTCAGCACGCTATCATACCAAATTTGAGAATATTCTATAGCTGATGTAGAAGGTGTTGAAATAGAGCCATCATCAATTCGGACACTGTATTTTGTATCCGAATTAGTATGCTCCGGCAATTTATAATCGCGTTCGGCATGTAAAGGAAATGTAGGTAGAACATATGTATATACATCGCAAAGACCGGCATTGAATGCATAAAAATCATATTCTACTCTCGGGACATCAGATGACCGATACTTTTGCAATGGGGCCAAGGGATTCCCTATCTGTAAAGAGCTTCCTTCAAAACCAAGTCCAGAAAGAATGTTCATTTTAACATCATTACTTTCGAACTTGCGATGGAAGCCAATAGCGGGAATAGAGATATAACCATTCTCTTCCACATACAATCCCTTCAGTTCATCTCGGGTAGGGGAAACTGGGTTGAAAACGGAGACTAGTACGGATTCTCGCTGATTGCCCGAACAAAATTCTATAGATCCAACCACTTTCTCTCCTTCAGGAACTTTATTCCAGTCAATGGATATAATAACACGACTTTCAGTAAAGGTATTGCCTGATTTTTGCGACACAACAATCCAATCGTTCAACGGTGAGGCAGTCCATTTTAGTTCTCCAGCTCCTTGATTATAAACATCTATCCAATGACTTTTGCGTGAGTAAGTAGTGAATGTTGGCAGATGATGAATGTTTATGCCGCCTTTATGTAAATCTTCGCTTTCAGCGTGAATAGCAAGTTTTGGAGTATTCACTGGTGTATAATTATCTTCCATCAATGGGAGCATATAATAGGAACTGTGACCGTGATAGTCTTGTTTGAAAGACATCATGTAATTCCATTTACCATTTAGCAGTGAATTATATCCAGCAGTAATGATCTCCAAACTGTCATGATAACATTTTACTTGGGCTTTTATTAGGTTGGCGGCCGCACGCTGTTGGTTAATATATTGACGATAGAGTTGACCTTTTAGTGTCATCTGATTCATTAATTCAGCTCCTTTTACTGGATAATATAATAATTGATATAAAGCAGGAACAAACTCCTTGTCTAATGCAGACAACAAATCTTCTGCCTTTTTTCCAATACGTTTATATTCTGCCAAACGCTTGTCTGCTTCGTTGTAATTAGTAAAAGAGAATTCTGTATCAGTGCGTTTTTCTCCTGCTCCCCAGTGATTGTTCCAGTAGCCCCAGCCCATAAATTCTGGTTTTCTCGAAAAAGCCAGATTATTATGTGAGCAAGTAATGTCTTTGAATATATCGTAATATTGATCTCCAAACATTTTGGCGAGCCAACGAGCCGGGTAAGTGACAACATTATCTGCGTCGAATTGATCAATATCATAAGCCATATCGAGAAAGAGTGATATCTGTGTTTCTGCACCTTTTAAGTCTCCACAGTTAGCTAACCAAATACGATCAGCGGTCGTGTCGTACGCTTTGCGAAGTTCTTCGTACATCAAAGCTGGAGGAGTAGTGCTATACCATAAATAACTATGAGGTACTCCTAAGTAAGAAAGATGATAATAAACGCCTGCACGCCCTGAACGTTTTTGTTCCTGAGGGCCACTCAAACGTTTCATATAGCCAAAGTTGTCATCTGGCCAAATGATCGTTACGTCATCTGGTAGCTCCAATCCATTTGAATAAATTTCCAGCACCTCTTTATAGGGAGTAAATGCTTGGGGAATTGTTTCAATCGGTTTGCCGATTTGTTGAGCGATGAGATTACGCTGATCTTTTAATGCGTCTGTCAGTATCTTAACTTTCTCTTTCATCAATACATTGCCACCTCCCATTTCTGCGTCATGCAAGCCTCTTAAGGCTAGTGTGTACACATTCTCATAAATGCAACTTTCCTTTACACGATTACTCAGAACTTCATTAATCTTATTTTTATTTTTACTGTAATCCCACGGTCCCATTGTTTTACTATCCCATTCACTGGCTGTATTTAACAATAAGGGTTCGCAGTGACTAGATCCTATAACAATGGCAAAAGTGTCAGCCACCAGTTTATTTTTAGGGATTTTATAAAATGCAGTAGAGACAGGATGCATTGCAGGTGCCAAATGATTGGCTTTTAAACGTAATAATAGTTCGCAAATCTTAGCATAGGTGCGAGGACCTATATTACCTAGTTCTTTCTCAAAAGTTTTAGCGGCCCAAGGTTTGAGTCCCCAGTCTTCATCGTTTAAAAAAATACCTCTGTATTTCACCGAAGGGGTTTTAGACAAAGTAGCAGGTGCATCTATATAGAGTGTTTTCTGTTTTTTCACCGGCACATCAGCCCACCAGTACCAAGGTGATACTCCTATCATTTCTGAAAGAGAAAATAGACCATAAGCAGCACCTCTCCGGTCACTGCCAGCTACTACCAGGGCGCTACTTACCCCTGGATAGGGGTTATTGACTGTTTGGATTAAGTAACGTTCCCAAGTTTCTTGTAGGGGTGTTATGTCTATTATGCCTTTTCGAGCTAATTCTTGAATCAATCTATTTTTCTCAATAGTTCCTACAATGACCATGGTTTTAACTTTTCCATTTACATCAGTCACCTTGGGCTTTTTCCCTGTCACCATTTCGATGTCACCAGCAAACAATTCCGCTGTTTTTTTTATAACAAGTTCATCGTTAACATCATAATAAATGGTTGCCTGCTCTTTGGCTGAAGATAAAATAAAAACGGATTTTCCTTTCGGAAGCAGCTCTTGAACACGTATTTGGGCGTAAGATACCGAAACGGCAAAAAGAACCACGCAAGAAATAAGATGTTTCATCATGTATTTACAAATTATCATATACCTAATTTTATCAGTACAAGTACATTAAGAAATACTTCTAGTAGAAAGAGGATGATTTCCAAAGGATAATCACCCTCTTCATTTTATATTCTCTTAAAGAACAATTTTGTTATTACCACTCTATAGCTTGATCTTCATCAGGAATTTGAGTATTTATCTTACGTTCCATAGTAAGTGTTCCTTTTACCACATAGTTTAGTGGATAACCCGGCACAGAAGTATAGTCTGTATACTCATATTCCAAATTGAGTGTAACATAAACATGTTTCAAGTAAGGAAGTGTAGCATCCATCACTTCCTCGATTGAATAGCTTGGCTGACCTTTAACAACAAAATTAAGTCTTTCGTCTGGATTATCACTATAGATCGTTGCCTTTTTTGTCTGAAGATCAATTTTATCATTCTCAAATCTAACAAATATCTTGTATTTGCTACGATCCAAACGGTCTTCGTCTACAAGTCCTGCATAGAAAAAAATAGTATTATCATTTACGACATACCCTGTGCGATACTCACTTGGCATGGCTTCGGTTTCGTTCTCCTTAAAATATACTTTATATGCCGTGGCACCATATTCTCCCGAGTAATTATTGAATGGAAAAATCCGTAACAACGCTTTCCGATAATACCTACGAGTGTTAACAGTGTAGCCATACGCTGTACCATCTTCTATATTCAGTGGTAATACCCATTTGTCTACCATATCAAGATTCGCTAATGAAAAATCAATTGGGAACAGAGCCGTACTCTCGCCGGCAGGGATATCAACAGTTTCCGGCATCTCAAAATATTGAGAACTCAATTGTTTATAGAACAATTCTGTACGACTACCAAATCGTTCTTTATTCAATATGTTCAATGTATCTGGATCTAAAGCTATATGTATTTTTAGATTTTTTGAATTAACAGTTGAACCACTCACAATTAATGGGAGTTGAAAGGTGACTTTCCCATCAGGTTTATAACGTATATAAATAGATCTTGTACCTTTAGAATCAAGAGGTGATTTAAAAGAAACTAATTGATGAAATTGTTCCTTTTCCCATTCGTTATTACATGATCCGCACACGAATAAAACGGTTAGTGTTAATAGTAAACTATGTATAAGTTTCATATTTTTTCAAGTTTTAAGTTAATCAGGATTAGTCCAACCTGGGTTTTGAGTTAAACATTTGTTACGTCTCAATTCTGAGTGTGAAATCGGCCAAAACCACATCTTACGTGAAAAAGTTGTTGGCAAAGAAGGCACAGCTACTGGTGTATGAAATACGTCGGCCATTTCTTTAGTTGCCAATGTATTACATCCATATATAGGCATTGATTCTTCTACTGGTGCATCCATCCAACGACGAATATCGTAGTAACGATGCCCTTCGCCCATTAGCTCAATCTGGCGTTCACGCTTGAGCTTTTCACGGAATTTGGCCTGATCATAATATATATTAGCTTCATAGTCGGGCACTCCACCGCGGATACGAATCGGACGAATTCCTCTTTTCATTTCACTAATATCTCGTTTAATCGTATGCGTTTTGCTACCATCCCATGAAGGAATATCATACTGTCCGCTCAATTCGTTCAATGCTTCAGCATAAATCAACAGGATTTCAGCATAACGAATTGCAGGTTCTGCTTTTTTTCTGATATTACTACCCGTGTCATCAGGATGTACAAACTTCATAACGCCAATACCTGTGCGCAACCAAAACATGGTATTCGTATATCCGTTACCAGATCCGCGATAATAGAAAACTTGTTGCTCAGTGTTTTGTTCAAGAGGTTCTTTTAGCATATGCCAGACAGAACCATTGTAAGCCACTGAGGCATAAAAACGGGGCTCACGGTTGGCATATTGCAGAGAAACTCCAGTGCTTAATGGTTTGTAACGTCCACTAATTACATCGTTCTCAGTAACATATCCACTTACTCGCTCACTTCCATCTCCACGTCCTATTTCCTTGTCTTTTCCTGGAACATCCATTCCATCGTTCATATAGTAAGCGTCGCATTGCTTTTGCGTAAGTCCATGTGTACACCACCCTCCTGCTATGCGCGGTAACTGATGTAGTACCATAACATCGATACCTTCTGCTGCTTGATTCTGACCACGGCTAAAGATCAATTCCGAATTGTCAAATACACCTGTAGAACCATTGAAAAGAGAACGATAAGATTCAAACGGATCAATATTTTTCCATCCGTTCGGCCAGTCTTTATCGGAGAAATCATCATTATGTGGGGGAATAATAGTTGCAGGGAACGCGATTGTTCCAGATTCCTTGAAGAGTGTGGTATATAACTGATATTGATTCAAATCTATAACATCTTTTGCTGCGGCAGCAGCTTTAGCCCATTTTGATTCATCGTAGGTCTCAGGTAGGAGCGGGGTACCTTTATCATTTAACATTTGAGAAGCTACATCAACTGGTGCCTTTCCATTCATCAACGGACTGGCTGCGTAAAGCAGTACTTTGGCACGAAGGGCCAATGCTGCCCCTCTAGTGGGACGAGCAACTGAAAGCATGTCTGCTTTGAGTGGGAGATTTTCGGCTGCCAACACTAATTCTTTATTGATATGATCTACGCATTCATCATACGTGTTACGTGGTTGAGCTACAGCGTCATAATCTTCCATATAATCAATACCCTCATCCGGTACAATAGGAATAGGTCCATACATGCGGAGCATTATCCAGTAGTAATAAGCTCTTAAGAAATGTGCTTGCGCTTTGAAATAGTCTATTTCTTCACGAGTCATCTCCTGATTTATATCTATATTATTTAAAAGGATGGAAGCTTGCCGGATGCCTTTATAACATTTATTCCAGACCCGAGAACTGATATCATCCAAACCACTTTCGCTGTATTCACCATTTTTCCATATTTTATAGCGATCGTCACGGTCACCAAAATACATGTCATCAGCAAAACAAAAAGGAGTATTTCCCTTACTTGATACATCAGCGAGGTCCCCGCTCCCTAAGAAAGAATAAGCACGCGCAAGCCATCTTTCAGTATAGTCCTTGCTTTTGAATACATCCTCTGTGGATATTCGGTTTTCAAATAGATATTCGGAATCCAGAAAATCCGAACAAGAACTCAATATGAATCCTAGTCCTATTACGGTAGATAAAATTAGATATATTTTCTTCATAATGTTATTTATGTATTACAAATTGACTGATAATCCTAGAGAAAGAGTTCGACTAAGTGGATATTCTTTCCCATGTGAACTTCCTAATTCCGGATCCCATAGTTTAAAGCTAGACCATGTAAGTAGGTTGGTGCCAATAAAAAAGATACGGATTGTATTAAAATGAAGTTTGTTTACGATATGTTTAGGAATTGAGTAACCTACTTCCAAGGTTTTTAAACGGAGGTATGAACCATTACGTAACCAATAAGTCGATTGGCGATAATTGTTAGGATTTGCTCCATAGGTCTGCCGTGGATATTCTGCATTTGGATTTTCAGTCGCAGGATCACCTGATATTTCGGAAGAAATCCAACGGCTACCATTTGCCATTTCTTTTAATACGTTTCCCCATCCGTCGCCTAAGCTAAACATATGAACAGTCGATCCATCTATAAAATAAGTTGATTTTCCGGCTCCCTGAAAAAGTACATTAACGTCCAATCCTTTCCATTGAGCTGAAGCACCGAATCCATAGATAAGATTAGGTCTAGTAGTAGCTCCAATTGCAACTTTATCGTTATCGTCTATTTTACCATCGCCATTTACATCCTTATATTTAATGTCCCCCGGCATAACAGTACCAAAAGTATGTACCGGACTATTACGAATATCATCGTAATCCTTGAATAATCCTAAAGAAATCAATCCTCTTGCTTGGTTCACCCTGTGTTTTTTTTCCATTTTATAACTATAGACACTATACTCCTCATCCTTTTCGATTATTTCGTTTTTACTATATGTCATGTTACCGCGTATACGCACTTCTACGTCTCCAATCTTTTGCTTGAAACCAAAGTTTCCATCAAATCCTTTGGAACTTACTTCTCCTACATTTCCCCATGGATTACTTTCTAAGCCTACTATTTCTGGAAGGAACTTACGTTGCAGATAGATACCCGTACGACTTTCATTAAAATAGTCGATCGTTGCAGTGAATTTGTCGTTAAACAAAGAGAAGTCTATGCCAAAATCTTTTTTAGTAGCAACTTCCCACGTTACATTAGACGAAGCAAGTTCTGTATAACGCATTCCTTTATAAGAATTGCTAAAACCATAATCGGCAAATTCATAACCAGTGTCTTCATTGATAGAATACAGATAAGGAAAACGCTGATTCCCCAAGTTATCATTACCTGCTTTACCATAAGAGAAACGAACCTTGAACATATTCATCCACTTAAGATGCTTTTTGATGAATGGTTCCTCGGCTATGTTCCAAGCAGCAGAAAAAGCTGGGAAGAAACCAAAACGGTGTCCGACAGCAAAATTTTCTGAACCGTTATAGCCGAAATTGAAATCAACGAAATAACGATACCCCCAATTGTAGGTACCTCTTCCTGCTAATCCTTGATTACGAAACGATATACCATTTTTGAGATCGGTGCCAAGATCCACCGTCTTAGTTTTTTCTGATTGATTGTATTTCAGAGTTCCGCCTACATGATGGTTTTTGAAGCCACGGCTATAGTGCAATTCTGCTTCAAGGAATTCATTACGATTACCACTAGCTCCGCTCGTTTGGGACATTTCTTTCTTTTCTGCTACTCGATGAAATTGAATCTCACCGTCTTTGCGGCTACGCTCCGCTCTCCATTGCTCCGGTTGTTTCCTTCGATCAATCCAATTATTATTGGAAGTATCGTATCCGAATCGTCCAACAAATCGGAGTCCTTTCGTTATGAAATCAAAATTCTGTTCTAGTGTAACATTTGTTTGGATATTATTTTTCCAATTCTCTTTGTAGCCTGTCTGGGTGGCTTGTGTCCACGGATTAAATCGTCCTTCTTCACCTCCATACGCAGGTACTTTTCCATCTGAATATGCGATAGGCATCATGATTGGGTTGTATCCCATAATAGCTGTCCATAATGCTGTACTACCCACTCCAGTATCATTATTTTTTTCTAACGATCCAGAAACTCCAATTTTTAGCAAGGTGCTTTTTGTGATGTCAATGTCTGTATTCATACGATAATTCCAACGACGATAATTTGCATTTGTATTGTAGTCCTTCATGGTCTTATCTGTTTTGTACATTCCTTGTTGATCATAGTATGTACCTGATACAAAGTAGCGTGCCGTGTTTCCACCGCCGCGCATATTCAGCGTAGCTCGATAACTCATGGCGGCATCTCTTAACATCACATCTTGCCAATTTACATTCGGATACAAATCCGGATCCAACCCTAATCTAAAGATTTCCAACTCGTCAGGCTGATATAGAGGTTCTTGGTTACGTGTGATTTTAGCCTCATTTGCCATTTGAGCATACTGGTACCCATCTACAAACTCGGGGACCTTTGTAAAACTGTTACAAAAAGTTTCTGCTTTAGCATTAATACTTATTTTCCCGGCTTTACCATGTTTGGTGGTAATTAATACTACACCATTAGCACCCTTAGAACCATAAATAGCAGTAGTAGAAGCGTCCTTCAATACGGAAAAAGCCTCTATATCTTCCACACTAATCTCATCTATATTGCGTTCAAAGCCATCGACCAACACCAGTGCAGCAGTGTTAGCACCAAAAGTAGAGATGCCACGAATCCAAAATTCCGAAACACTACCCGGTTTACCGGACGTTTGTCGTGCCAATACACCAGCCACATTACCAGCCAAAGCACTGGAAACGGAACCCGAAGGACTAGATTTCAAAGTCTCTACATCAACGCTGGTAACCGCACCGGTCAATGTTAATTTCGTCTGAACACCTGTACCTGTAATTACCACCTCATTCAGTACACTGGCATCCGCTTCCTTCATGATAATGTTGACCGTTCGTTGTTCTTTCACCAACACCTCCATCTTGTCAAAGCCAATATAAGAGAATATCAATTTACGGTAACTTGGCATCTTAATACTATATTTTCCGTTCAAATCGGTAATTGCTCCCAATCCGGGCATGTCTTGTATGGATACATTCACACCAATCATGGGTTCTTTGTTAGTATCAGTCACAATACCTGTTACTACAATCATTTCTTGTGCAATGGCACTTATGGAAAAACCGAGTAGCAGTATGTATAGCAATAATATTTTCTTTATCATATCAATACGTGTTTATCATTTGTTATTCTTCGTATCCTATTTTACGGATACAGCGATTTTCCCGATCACCTATAAAGAAGCATTTTCTTTCTTCATCATAAACGATTGATTCCGGATGATGGAAACGAGCTTGTAAACGCAAATCTCCGTCATCATGTCCATAGTATACATTATTAATTATTGTACCACCTCGTCCGGCAAATGTGGTGACTTTCCCATCTGGTGTTAAAATGCGAATGCACTGATTTTCTCTATCACAGAAATAGAAGTCATATTCGTCTTCTTTACCTACATAGTCTGGGTTTTTCACAAAAGTACCTTGCCATGGTCTTCTCAAACGAGCTTTTTTTCCTACCCCGTCTACCCAATCAGCTGTACCAGGTTGCCCGCAAATAAGATAAGGAGTAGTGAACTTTTTGGTACTCCAATCATAGTCTGTCCGCAAAATGTAGTGTTTGTTTCTTACAACTATATATGCATAGTTTCCAGTCGGATGAATCTGGATAGTAAAGTCCCAGTTGCGATCTTGTACAACAAATAAGGTTTCTGTTTTTTTTGTTTCAAAATCATATCTGAAAACCTGTCCCATAGTAGCTTGATTGAAATACAGTTCTCCATTTACTGGATGAATAGCAGATCCGTTGCAAGCCCTACTACGTGTTACTACATTCAGATCTTTGAAGCCACCTTCACGAGAGAATATGCAATTGCTCTGCCCTGTTTCAGTAGATTGATCATTCGAAATGACCAAGTGATCCTGATCCAACGTCCAAGAAAGAGTACGCATGTTGGTCATTCCACTATAACCTGATCCAAGAACAGTAGTCAATGTTCTTTTGTTAAAATCAATCATACGAAAAGGGTGAGCTTCACCAACAAAATAAAGATGGTCGTGATTTTTAGGATCGAATGCCATCCATACGGCTCCTCCTATACCACCACAATCTTCAAACGGACCATCTTTCACTTGATAGTTACCTTTTTCGTCCTTTTTCCCCAGTACTGTGGACACAATCATTTTCTTCACATACGTAAACTTATTTTCCGCCGCAGCTTTGGCAAGCTCCTCGCCTCTTTCATTTACGATTTTCAACTCAATGCTTCCGTCATAAGCTTGATTTGGCACAATACAGTACAAACTGTTACCTCTAACACCAACTACTTTTGCATTTTTGCCGCCAATAGTTACTTTAATTTTAGAAGTGTCTGTTCCAAAATTCTCACCATAAACAAGCAATCGAGTACCTAGACCTCCTTTTTCTGGAGTGAAACTCGAAATAATGACAGGTTTGTTAGCATCAAAACCTCCACTCTCTTTTTTGTCTTCATCTTTACAACTTGCGAAGCAGATAGTAAGAAAAGCTAATATAACCCACTGGATGCGTAGACTGCAACTTTTAGTGTTACTTTTCATTTTCATAATACATTGGATTTTATAGGTAAAAATATTAAACATGCATTTTTACTGATTATTTGATATCTTATTCATTAGTACCTTCATCCAGTAACCACCGATTACTGAACGAGCCTTAAATCCTATCATTTTTCCGGTTTTGGTATCATACCAATCACTAATGGGAACTCGCGAAGTAGTCTCATTAACGTATTTGCAAAGAGGATCTATAAGCTTCTCGAAAGTACTTTTGTTCGGGGACATTGCAGCCGTCCACATGATCCAGTCCGATTTAGTATAATCTTTTCTGGAATCCAAAGGAAGACCGAATTTATTCTGTTTCGTCAAATAATAGTTAATTTCTTTGTCAATTACATTATTTGGGAATAAATTCAAATTCCACATCTTGTCCCAAATCATATTATATTTCTGACTCCAGGTATTCTCACGGTCGAAAGCAAGGCGGTAATGATCACCTTCATTTGCCATTTCTTCCCATTTCACCGCCATTTTCTTGGCTATACCTGCATATTTCTCTGCAACATCATATAAACCAAGCATATGCGCCATTTCGCTATATCCGGCTACACCCATGATCGCTTTTACTGAAAGATTGGCATTATGGGCCCAATGACCGGCGAAGTCATCCGTGCATAATTGGTTCTCCGGGTCCTGTCCAAACCGTATCTTTAAGTCGTAATAATTTGATAATAAAGGCATTATATCTGTTGTAAATTGCTTTTGTATTGTAATATTGGAATTTATTTGGTAATTCCCTATGATTTATTCCTAGCAAAAAGGGGATATTATTCCTAATTCAGACTAAATAGGATTCTAACTTTTTTGCAGTAAATATATTACACTAACATGCCGTATCTTACTTAAGAAAGATTGTATATAACACATGCTACTTATGACTATTTTTGTCTCAAATAAAAGCTTAACCAATAATTATATTCCATAAAATTGCAGAACGAAACATGCAGTTTTTTGAAAAGTTGCATGTTATATTCTGCAATTTGTTCTATATTTGTTTATTCAATTAAAAAACAATCAATTATGGATACGCTTTATAGAGCTTATAGGACGCTGCTCAACAATACATCAACGGACTTTGTCCGTTACCTTCATGACCAAATAGAATGGGATAGCCGTTTAATAGCCATATTGGGTGCTAGAGGTATAGGAAAGACAACTATGCTTTTGCAACATATAAAACTATATGATGATATAGAGGAAACTCTGTTTGTAACAGCTGATGACCTCTACTTTGCTGAACATCGAATATTCGATCTGGCTATGGAATTTTATCAGCAGGGAGGTAAAAAACTCTACATTGACGAAATCCACAAATACACAGGCTGGTCCCGGGAAATAAAAAACATATATGACTTAATTCCAGGATTACAGGTTGTATATACTGGATCATCCATATTGGACTTAGAAACAGGAGAAGCTGATTTGAGCCGACGAAAATTAGAGTATCGCTTAACAGGGCTTTCATTCCGAGAATACCTTGCTATCTCAAGAGGGTACCATTTACCGGTTTATTCTTTGGAGGATGTTTTAAGAAATAAAGTTGATTTTCCTTATAATACTGAACGTCCTCTCCAGTTATTTAAAGAATATCTTCAACAAGGATATTATCCTTTTTTTAAAGAAAAAGGGTATTATATCCGGTTACGTAGTATTTTGAACCAAGCATTAGAGAGTGATATTCCAATCTTTGCCAAAATGAATATCACTACTTCTCAGAAGTTAAAAAGACTGTTATATATTATTGCTCAAAGTGTTCCTTTTAAGCCTAATTTCACTAAGTTGGCAACTTTACTCGATATAAATAGGAATACAATATCAGAGCTAATGTTCTATTTGGAGAAAGCCGGAATTATCAACCAGTTACGTTGCGATACGGAAGGTATCAGATTGTTGGGAAAAGTAGATAAGGTCTATTTAAATAATACAAACTTGGCATATGCCCTTACCGACAGCACTCCAGATATTGGTAATATACGGGAGACAGTGTTTTTTTCTATTATGAGAGCTACACAACCTATTACAACATCATCGGTATCTGATTTTTCTATAGGTAAATACACTTTTGAAATCGGAGGTAAAGGAAAATCCCAGAAACAAATACGGAATATGGAAAACTCTTATATCGTAAAGGATGACATTGAATTTGGAATGCAAAATATAATTCCATTATGGATGTTCGGATTTACATATTAAGAAAAGAGGAGGATTAATATTTCCTATTAGCGTTATAACTAATAAATAAGCATAAAATCAGTTCTGAAACATTTGATGTCGAATGTTTTCATAACTTTTATCTTTAATATATTTATAAAACAAGAAGATGCATGGATATCCATGCATCTTCTTGTTTTATAAATATATTATAGGGTCTGAATTACCATTCTATAGCTTGATCTTCATCTGGAATCTGAGTATTAATATTACGTTCGAGCGTCAAAACACCTGTTACATAATAAGGAATTTCTTCATTGGCAGAAGTATAATCCACAAATTCATAATCAACACTGAAAGTTACATAACGGTGCAACAAATATGGACGAGTAACATCTGGAACCTCAGCAATGGTGTAAGATGTTTCCTTCAGCTGTTTTAGTTTGATTTTATCATTGTCTGACGTTATTTTTACTAGTTTTTCACCGTCAGGTTCAAAGTAAAATTTTACTTTGTATTTATCACGATTGATCAAATCTTCATCCATTGCACCAGCATAAAAGAAAACAGAATTTTCGTCTACTACATATGCCGTACGAGTAGTGGTTGCAATAGCTTCGCTCTTATCTATATTTCCGTCTCTATCTTTAATGTATACCTGCATCGCAGTTGAACTATAACTACCGGAATAATCATTGAAAGGTAATACACGTAATAGAGCTTTAGCATAATTTTTACGTGGATGGCCCACATAATTGTACGAGGGATCATCTTCGATACTTAAAGGCAGTACCCACTTTTTAAACAAGTCGATATCATCTAACTTGAAAGTAATATCTAACAGAGTAGTAAATGTCCCTGCCGGAATATTAACAGTGGAAGGAAATGAATAACGATTGTCTTCCATTGCTACATAATAAAGGTCTTCACGTCCGAAACGAGCTTGATTTAATATATCCAATGTATCAGTATCTACCGCAATATGTACAGTACGGTCTTTTCCATTAGCAATAGAACCACTAACAATCATAGGCAATTTATAAGTAACTTCACCACCCTGTTTATATCGTACATAAATATCAGTTACCCCTTTATCATTAACTGGTGCACTAAACGATACATATTGTTCATATTGCTCCTCATCCCATTCTGCATTACAGGAGATAATTAACACGCTAACAGTTAGCATCATCAAATAAGTATATATCTTTTTCATATCTTATCTCTTCTTTTAATTAATCATTGTATGTCCATCCCGGGTTCTGAGTTAGCATCTTATTACGTTTCAACTCAGAATGACTGATTGGCCAGAAATACATTTTCCGTGAAAAGTTGGTCGGTAATGACGGAACAGCTACTGGCACATGGAATACGTCTTTCCATTTCTCTGTCATTAAAGTATTACAACCATAAATCGGTAATGATTCTTCTACATCAGCATCTTTCCATCGACGAATATCATAATAGCGATGTCCTTCACCCATCAGTTCAATCTGACGTTCTCGTTTCAGTTTCTCACGGAAAAGATTTTGATCTTCATATTCCGCAGGAGTATAATCGGGAATTCCGGCACGAATACGAATAGGCTGAATGCCTTTCTTCATTTCATTAATATCCCGCTGAATGGTATATTGAGTTTCTCCGTTCCAAGAAGCAACAGTATAACTTCCAGTCAATTCATTCAGTGCTTCTGCATAAATCAGCAGAATCTCTGCATAACGGATAGCCGGTTCTGCTTTCTTGCGGATATATTCATCTTTCTCATCTCTGTTGGTGTCATCCGGATGTACGAACTTCATAACTCCAATACCTGTCCGAAGCCAGAACATTGTATTGGTATATCCATTTCCACTGCCTCTATAATAAAAAATCTGTTTATCTTTATTCGCATTATCCGGTTCATTCAATAAATACCATGTAGCACCATTATAAGCTACCGAAGCATAAAAACGGGGTTCACGTTCTACATATTGCATGCTGACACCTACTCTATGATTTCCTAATTCAGGGAACTGATCTTTATTCTCTTCGGTTACAAATCCTTCTCTACGAGGATTAGGGTCAATACGGTTTGCATATGCAGGATAGTCAATATATTCAGAATCCTTACCAGGGCAATTCCCCCCATCTTTCATATAATAAGCATCACATTGTTTTTGGGTCAGTCCATGTGTGTTCCAACCATTAGCCGCACGTGGTAATTGGTGTCGCACCATCACGTTGATGCCTTCCGTACTTTGATTTTGGCCACGTGTAAAAATCAATTCCACATTATCAGAAGCATTCACGCTTCCATTAAATAATGAACGATAGGATTCATAAGGGTCAATATTTTTATATCCATCAGGCCAGTCCTTATTTACGAAATTACCATCATCATAAGGAGGAAGTGTAGGAAGATAACCTGTTCCAACCTGTTGACTGGCAAGTTTATGATAAAGCGCATAGCGTGTTCCCCCCTCAAGCTTCATTACATCGAGAGCTGCGGCAGCTGCTTTAGCCCATTTTTCCTCATTATATTCCTGTGCTATCAGGTTACGTCCATTACGATCTACCAAATCTGTGAATTTTTCTGTATCTCCCGGACGAGGATTATTGATCGGACTCGCCGCATAAAGCAATACTTTGGCGCGAGCTGCCAAAGCGGCACCTCGTGTTGGGCGGGCAACGTTATTAGCTCCACGTCTTAAAGGAAGATCACGAGCGGCTTGTTTCATTTCCGAGGCTATAAAATCAGCGCATTCATCGTATGTATTACGACTATATGCCAAATCTTCATATTCTTTTGTATAGTCTAATCCTTCTTCCGGCAACAAAGGTATCGGACCATATTTACGGAGTAACAGCCAGTAATAATAAGCCCTGACAAAACGTGCTTGTGCTTTTAAATCGGCCCGCTCTTCTTCAGTAAACTTTATATTTTGGTCAATATTCAAAATAAAAACAGAAGCTTGGCGTATGCCTTCATAGCACGATCCCCAGGGACCTTGTTCCCAGTTTTCATCATACTCACCATTTTTCCATTTCTTGTACTTGTCATCACGGTCACCAAAGTACATATCATCAGCAAAACAATACATTGTATGCCCTTTACTGGAAACGTCGGCATTGCTACCGGTTAAATGTTCAAACGCATTTGCCAGCCATTCTTCTGTATAGTCTCTGCTTGAGAATACATCTTCCAAACTCATACGATCCTTAAAATAGCGGTCTGCATCGAGCTGATCCGCACAAGAGGAAAGTCCTAATCCAACGCCTAAAATCGCAGATAGTAAAATATATTTTTTCTTCATCAGTATAATCTAATTATAAGTTAACAGATAATCCTAAAGTTAATGATTTAGCCAACGGATATTCCGTTCCTGTAGAGCTGCCAAGCTCCGGATCCCACAACTTGAAGCTGGAGAAAGTCAAAAGATTACTTCCACGAAGGAATAGACGGATATTATTAAAACGAATCTTGTTGACTAAGGGTTTGGGGATTGAATATCCTAATTCTAAAGTTTTCAAACGCAAATATGAACCATTTCGCAACCAGAAAGTTGACTGACGGTAGTTATTGCTATTTCCGCCATAGCTCAGACGAGGATAGGAAGCATTTGGATTTTCGGTAGCCATTGTACCGGATATCTCATGATCAATCCAACGGTTTGAATTGGCAACATCCGATAATATATTACCCCATTCACCAGCGCTGAATGCATGTACAGTTGCCCCTTCTATAAAGAAGGATGTTTTACCTGCTCCCTGGAAGTGTACATTTACATCCAGGCCTTTCCAGCTTGCAGAAATACCAAATCCATAAATCATATTAGGTTTGGTAGTCGCCCCAATCGCTACTTTATCGCCATCATTCACCACTCCGTCACCATTCACATCCTTATATTTTATATCACCTGGCTGAACTGTTCCGAACTCTTGCTTCGGACTGTTACGTATATCGTCATAGTCTTTAAACAAGCCTAAAGCAATCAACCCTTTTGCTTGATTAACACGGTAATCTCGTTCCATCTGATAAGGATACACATTATTTTCTTCATCTTTCTCCAAGATAGTATTTTGGCTATATGTGATATTACCACGTACAGTGATATCTACTTTATTAATCTTTTCTCGGAAAGCGAAGTTACCATCAAATCCTTCCGACAGAACTTTTCCTACATTAGCACGCGGATTGCTTCCTAATCCGACTATACTTGGAAGATATTTACGCTCCATCCAAATGCCTTCACGTTGTTCGTGGAAATAATCGACAGTTGCAGTAAATTTATCATTAAATAACGCTAAGTCAACACCTAAGTCATGCTTGGTCGCAATCTCCCAAGTAGCATAATTAGAAGCCAGATCTGTATAACGTTTTCCTGAATAAGAATTGTTATAATTATAATCAGCCCAAGTATAGCCACTACCATCTCCAATGGTATACAAATAAGGGAAACGATATTCATCATCGCCGATCTTCAGCACATCATTACCGACCTTACCAAATGAATAACGAATCTTAAACATATTCATCCATTTCAGATTCTTTTTGATAATAGGTTCCTCTGCCACATTCCAGGCTGCAGATACTGCCGGGAAAAAACCGAATCGATGACCGTCTGCAAAATTCTCAGAACCATTATATCCAAAATTGAAATCAGCAAAATAACGATAATTCCAATTATAGCTTACGCGTCCGGCCAACCCTAAATGACGACGGGCTATTCCTTTTTTAATATCTTCGCCTGTACCTACGGTAAATACTTTAGAATCTTGGTTGAACTTCAAGAGTCCACCTACATGATGTTCCTTAAATCCACGATCATAATGTAATTCTGCTTCGAAGATTTCATTACGATTTCCTTCGGCAGAACTCGTTTGCTTCATTTTCTGTTCTTCGGTGACACGATCGAATACTAAATTCCCATTCTCATCACGGAAACGTTGCGCTTTATATTGTTCAGGCCATTTAATACGGTCTATGTTATTCTTATTCCAAGTATCAAAGCCAAAACGTCCGACAAATTTCAATCCTTGAGTGATAAAATCAAGTTTCTGCTCCAATGTAAGATTAGATTGAATTGTATTTTCCCAATGTTCTTTATAACCAGTTTGTGTGGCAAGTACCCATGGGTTTGTTCTATCTCCTGTTCCATAAGCAGGTACATAGCCATTTGAGTACATTACAGGAACACTTATAGGATTCTGATACATTAACGACTTCCAAACATCGCCTGATAATCCCGGTTCATTATATTTTTTCAATGATCCTGAAACACCAACTTTCAGTAATGTTGTTTTCGTTATATCAATATCGGTATTCAGACGATAATTCCATGTATTAGCATTGGCATTGGTATTGTAGTCTTTTCTCAATGTTTCGTCTGTTTTATACATACCATCCTCTTTCAAATAGCTTAATGATACGAAATAACGTGCTGTAGAACCACCACCATTCATATTTACATTAGCGCGATACGTCATTGCACCATCTTTTAGCAGAAGATCGGTCCAATCAACATTCGGATACAAATCAGGATCCAGCCCCATACGTAAAAGATCTAATTCGTCTTGTTGGTAAATAGGTTCTTGATTACGTGTTATCCTGGCTTCGTTCATCATTGTAGCATATGTATATCCATCAACAAATTTCGGCGTAATGGTGCGTGTATTATATGATGTTTCTACTTTGGCATCAATATTAATTTTTCCAGCCTTTCCATGCTTTGTAGTAATTAAGACAACACCATTTGCACCACGACTACCATAGATAGCTGTGGCCGAAGCATCTTTCAACACTGAAAAAGACTCAATATCTTCTATATTGACATCATCCAAATCGCGTTCAAAACCATCTACTAATACCAATGCCGATGTACTGGCTCCAAAGGTAGAAATACCACGGATCCAAAACTCTGAAGTGTTTCTACCCGGTTGTCCGGATGTTTGCATAGCAAGAACACCAGCAACATTTCCAGCCAAAGCATTAACTACATTTCCATTTGCTGTATGCGTCAAGTCAGAAACATTGACTGTTGTGATAGCACCCGTCACAGTCAATTTCTTCTGTACTCCCGTACCTGTAATGACAACCTCATCCAGTGAACTGGCTGCAGACTCTTTCATCGATACATTTACTACTCGCTGTTCTTTTATCAGAACTTCTACTTTATCAAAACCGACATAAGAGAAAATAAGTCGCTGATATGGTTCAATGCTTATTTTATACTTACCGTTTATATCAGTAATAGCTCCCAATCCAGGAACGTCTTTTACTGCTACATTTACGCCGATTAAAGGTTCTTTCTGTGCGTCAGTCACAACTCCCGTTACTACTATATTTTGCGCCCATGTACCCATCGAACAACTTAGCAGTAATATACATGTTATCAAAAAATGTCTCATATATACATGTGTTTATTCATCAATATATCATTTCACTATAGTACTTACTGTACTTTCTTCATCATCCCATTCCTCAAAACCGATTCTACGAATGCTATGATTTTCAATATCACCAATATAAAATACATTATTGATAGAGTCATAAGCTATTGCGGCAGGCTGGTCGAAGCGAGCCTCTTCGCGTAAATCTCCATCTATATTTCCATATGGTTTATCATTGAGTCCCGCACTACCACGTCCTGCAAATGTTGTGACAAGCCCTTCCGGAGTCAATATACGGACACAGTGATTATTACGATCGCAGAAATAGAAATCATAATGATCAGCCTTTCCTTCGTCTACATATTTCTGGTTCTTAACAAAGACACCCTGGTAGGGATGATCCAAACGAGCACTTGTTCCGACTTTATCTTCCCAGCCAGCTTTACCAACTTGCCCACACAGCAAGAATGGCGTACCAAAACTTTTCGTTTCTTCATTATAGTTTGCTCGCATAATATAATGCTGGTTGATTACTACAATATAAGCATAGTCACCTGTAGGATGGATCACCATATTAAACTCCCAGTTGTTATCTTGGATAGAACCTATATAATTGCGGTGTTCGATGCTGTTGTCTTTGCCAATTCCCCATTTCCAATAATCATATCGATAGATATCTCCTTTTGTGTAGCTATTGTAATACAATTCTCTATTTTTTGGATGAATAGCAGATCCATTACATTGTTTACCTGCGGCCAATACTTGAAAGCTGGAGAAATTGTCTGCACGGGTTGCATACACATTGCTGACGATATTTATATCCGGATCATTTCCTCCTCCGCCATCATTGGCAATAATCATCGTATCTCCATCCACTGTCCATGTAATCGTGCGCATACGCCCCAATACTCCGCTTGTTCTTAATCCGGTACTAATTTTTTTATTTTTTAAATCAAACAAACGTAAGGGTTTACCGTTATCTTGAGCTAAATATAAAGTATTTGGATAATCTTTAGGATCGAATGAAAACCAAGTCGGTTCTGCAACACCATAAAATTTTTCAAATGATTCTTCAAAAGTACCATCCATTGGTTCATAATGCCCGTCTTCTCTTTCTTTCCCATACAAAGTAGAAACCAATATTTTACGTGTATAAGAGAACTTGTCCTCAGCCTCTACGGTTTGGGTACTTGTACCTTTTCCAATCGTTAGTATCAGATTTCCTTCTTTCACTTTACCAGGAATCATACAATAAATGCTATTTCCTTTCGCATTAATTACAGGAGCCTTTTTACCTCCAACTGTTACTTCTATGATAGAGGTATCTGTTCCAAAGTTACTACCAGTAATTATCACACGTGTTTTAGCTCCTCCTTCTTTGGGAGTAAAATCTGTTATTTCTACTGGCTTACCTGGATCGTAAGGTGCGGTTTCACCATCATTGTCGTCTTTGCAACTTACGAAGCAAAGAGTTAACAAGACTAATAGGATCCAATGGGTATTCCAATATCCTTTCTTCATTGTTCTACATTTCATAATAAAACTAGATTTAATTTATTGATTGTTCAACATTTTATCTGCCAATACTTTCATCCAATAACCACCGATTACTGACCGGGCCTTAAACCCAACCCATTCACCACTATCTGTATGATGCCAATCACTGATAGGTACCCGTGAAGTAGTTTCATTGATATATTTATAGAGTGGATCTATGAATTTCTTGAAAGTTTCTAAATCTGAAGACATAGCAGCTGTCCACATAATCCAGTCAGACTTAGTATACTCTTTGCGGGAGTCCAATGGCAATCCATAAGGATTCTGTTTCGTCAAATAGTAACTTACTTCCTTGTCGATTACATTATTGGGGAACAAATTCAGATTCCACATCTTGTCCCAAATCATATTATATTTCTGACTCCAGGTATTCTCACGGTCGAAAGCAAGGCGGTAATGATCACCTTCATTTGCCATTTCTTCCCATTTCACCGCCATTTTCTTGGCTATACCTGCATATTTCTCTGCAACATCATATAAACCAAGCATATGCGCCATTTCGCTATATCCGGCTACACCCATGATCGCTTTTACTGAAAGATTGGCATTATGGGCCCAATGACCGGCGAAGTCATCAGTGCATAATTGGTTCTCCGGGTCCTGTCCAAACGACCTGTAAACATATTAACATCCTATTAATTAATGGATTATGATTGAGTTGTATTGCGTTTGTATTGTAATTCTATGTATTATACATGAATAAATAAGTTACAGAAAGAAAAGAATTATAGGAAGTATGAGATACTTATCTTATATATTAGAATAGCAGTTCCTTATAGATTTATTTAAAAACTTTATTTTCATCTGTCTAAATGCTCTAACGATGTAAGAATGAAGCATATCTGTTTGGACATGAACATAAACTCTATAATATTACCGATAGTACTTTATATGGTTAGATATCAGCAACTTATAGTTTCCTGTCATTTCTTGGAATGGAAACTGTCGTTTCCCGGTGAGGGAACGGACGTTCCTTTTAATGGAAACGACTGTTCCTTTTAAAGGGAACTGGCGTTTCCTCCGAGGAAACTAACGCCTGTTGTCTTATTCTAAAAATGGTTATAGTTTTATCTCCCTAAGGAATTCATCTGGCTAATTTGGCACGCAACTCTTTTAGTCTTTTAGCAGCCTGCTGATTATCCACTTTAATATATCGCATAAACGCAGATGGACTTTTATGTCCGGATATACGCATTAGTTCTGCTGCAGGAAAACCAGATAGATACATGTTTGTACAAAACGATCGCCGACAGGTGTGGGAAGAGATCATTTCCCATTTCTCATATATTCTCTTTTCTCGCTCTTTACCTTTCCTGCGGACAACTTCAATCTTCTGGCTCAATTTTATCTTCCGCCCCAACTCTTTGACTCTCTCATTAAACATGTATCGTGGGATTTTAGGCAAATCATAATTATACTTTTTAAGAATTTCAGGCACATAATCAATCATGGGAATCACTACAGCCTTGTGTACCTTCCGCTGTTTGAGATTTATATTCTCATTATCCAAATCAATATGCTCAGGACTTAAAGTTGAAAGGTCACTGTATCGTAATCCTGTGAAACACCCGGTAATGAATACATCCCGTATCTCTTCCAATTGTTTATCATCTGATAAATCAAGTTCGTATATTGCAGCCAGCTCCTTTTCATTTAGATAAATAGCATCAGTTTCCTCTTCTACAACTTTGAAGTTCTTTAGGTCAATCGGTGGAATAATTCCTTTTACTATTTGATAATTAACAAAGCCTTTCAACAAACGTATGATTTTTCCTGCAGAATTGGTGAGCAGCCCTACAGTTCCGTTTGGTTTTACTACTTTATGAAATAGATAATCCATAAACTCGTTGTAAAATGTCAGATTCAAGTTGCGGAATGTTACAGGTTGTGATGAGTATTCTTTGAAGGCGGTCAGATGCTTGCGGAGTGTTCGATAGTCTTTTATTTGATCTGCAGAGACGGATGGTGCTTTTTCCACTATATACCGTTCTAATGCATCAAACATATCTACCCGATTAGGACGCAGATCATATTCCCTGTTCTTTTCTAATTCAAGCAAGACAAAATCAACTGTCGGATCTATGCCGTTTACTTTAGCATAGGTGAGAATATCACCGAGCTTAGATGTTATCTTAATCAAGCAGGCGTCAATTTCTTCATAATGGGGACATGCACGCTTAATCCATTTCCTTTTTGCATCCCAATGTTCCGGTTTGATATTGTATCCGGTAGAGATAAGCGTGCGCTTGTTCCGATTGTAATTATATCGAACATAAAGGACAGTAGTTCCCTCTTGGGTAACGTACTTGGGCTTAATATATGGTATATATTTTGCGATGGTATAATCAGTATTGCATTCGTGTTGCAAATTTACGAAAGCTATCTGAAATGACCAATATCTCTTTTGTTAAAGTTAGAAGTCATCAATTAATAGACCTTCATTTTGGGTTGGTAAGGATAAAATCTGCTCAAAAAAGGATAAATACTGCTCAAACAACGTCAGAGCCCCTATTCCGTATGTTAAAAGAACGTTTGAAATCCAAAAAAGAATAGATTTTGTCCTTTCTTGAACACAGATTTTCCTTGTTTCTTCTATTAATTCCATTATTTTGTGTCATCAAGATGAGATACTATGGAAAATAAAGAGTTTGTTAAAACTCGATATTTGCTAGAAATACACGATTTGTTAGCCGCTTCTCCATAACATTTCATCCTAAATATGACAGTACTGATATTATATATTAAAGGTATAGGAAAACGGGTATAAAGATTGCAATTATTCAAAGGTGAGATAGTATTAAGGTAAAAAGTGGATTTAAAAGAATACTTAGGGCTTGTTTTTTTATGAGGTAAATAAGATTGATGGATGGATAACCTTGGATTTGAAGATTAATTTAAAGCAAATATTTATGAAGAAATTGCTAGCCATAATGGCTCTTTCAGTCGGCTTGTTGGCAAATGCCCAGACCGTTGACTTATTAAAACCTGCAAAAGATATAGCGCTACGTGCTCCGTCGGTGCCTATTATCGTTTCAGATCCTTATTTTTCGATCTGGTCACCCTATGATAAATTAATGGAAGGTAGTACAGAGCATTGGACAAGTGCGAAGAAACCTTTATTGGGTGCTCTGCGTGTTGACGGAAAAGTATATCGTTTTTTGGGGAAAGATAAAATTAATCTGGTACCTATTGCTCCTATGACTAATGTAGAACGTTGGGAAGCAGCGTACACTAACAGCCAACCATCAAACGGATGGCAAGAATTTCAGTTTGATGATAGCAATTGGAAGAAAGGTAAAGCAGCGTTTGGTAGTCGTGATATGGAACGTATTCACACAGAATGGAAAGGAGACAATACCGATATCTACATTCGTCGCACTTTCGATTTTAATGAACCGAATATCGCTGAAGATATTTATCTGATCTATTCTCATGATGATGTATTTGAGTTGTATCTAAATGGGGAAAAGCTTGTTTCTACAGGACTTGTCTGGAAGAATAATGTATATCTGAAACTTTCAGAAGAAGCAAAAAAGAAACTTCGTAAAGGTAAGAACGTAATCGCTGCCCATTGCCACAATACTACAGGTGGTTCATATGTCGATTTCGGATTGTTTCGTGAGAAGGAAAATGCTGTTAAGTTTGCAAATGAAGCAGTTCAGAAATCTGTAGACGTATTGGCTACTTCCACCTACTATACTTTCACTTGTGGTCCTGTAGAGCTTGATGTCGTGTTTACCGCTCCTCAATTGATTGATGATCTTGATTTATTGTCAACTCCTATAAACTATGTTTCTTATCGTGTACGTTCATTAGATAAAAAAACTCATGATGTACAATTCTATATGGAGACAACTCCTGAATTGGCTATTAACGAAAGTAACCAGCCTACTGTTGCTCGTACCTTATCAAAGAATGGTATCAGTTATGTAGAAGCAGGTTCAATCGATCAACCAATATGTGACCGAAGAGGTGACTTGATTTGTGCTGATTGGGGTTATGCATATCTTGCTAGTACGAATGGATCAGGTAAATCAGTCAGTTTGGGAGACTATTACGGAATGAAAGAATCATTCGTAAAAAATGGCACATTAGCCACTACAAAGACTAAATGGACAACTCGTAAAGAGGAAGATAATCCGGCTATGGCATATGTTCACAATCTCGGTTCTGTCTCTAATAGCGGGAAAGAAGGATTCATGATGCTTGGTTATGATGACATTTACTCTATTGAGTATATGTACGAGAAGCGTATGGGCTATTGGAAGCATGATGGCAAAGTGACTATCTTCGATGCTTTCGAAAAATTGAGAGACAACTATCAGGCTATTATGGAACGTTGTCGCGCCTTTGACGAACTTATTTATGACGATGCAGAAAAGGCAGGCGGCAAAAAATATGCAGAAATCTGTTCGGCATCTTATCGCCAAGTGATCTCTGCTCATAAACTCTTTACTGATAAAGAAGGTAACTTGTTATGGTTCTCTAAAGAAAACAACAGTAATGGTTGTGTAAATACAGTAGACCTAACTTATCCATCCGCACCACTATTTTTGGTTTATAACCCTGAATTACAGAAAGCTATGATGACTAGCATCTTTGAGTATAGTGCTAGCGGTCGTTGGAACAAACCTTTTCCAGCACACGATTTAGGGACTTATCCTATTGCTAATGGTCAAGTGTATGGAGGTGACATGCCAATTGAAGAAGGAGGTAACATGGTAATTCTTGCTGCTGCTATTAGCAAAATCGAAGGAAACGCTGACTATGTAAAAAAATATTGGGATCTCTTAACTACTTGGACAAACTATCTCGTAGAGTATGGACAGGACCCGGAAAATCAACTTTGTACAGATGATTTTGCAGGCCATTGGGCTCATAATGCCAATCTTTCAATAAAAGCGATTATGGGTGTAGCCGGATATAGTGAAATAGCCCGTATACTCGGATTAAACAGTGTAGCAGAAAGATACGCTGACATAGCTAAAAAAATGGCGATGAAATGGGAAGAAATGGCAAATGAAGGTGACCATTATCGCCTCGCTTTCGACCGCAATAATACTTGGAGTCAAAAGTATAATATTATCTGGGATAAGATGTGGAATTTGAATATATTCCCTAATAATGTAATCAGTAAAGAAATCAACTACTATCTGACAAAGCAGAATCTATATGGATTGCCATTAGATTCCCGCAGAGATTACACAAAATCCGACTGGATTATGTGGACAGCAGCCATGTCTCCAAACCGTGAAATTTTTGAGAAGTTTGTAGATCCTCTTTATAAATACATCAATGAAACTACTTCACGTGTGCCTATCAGTGACTGGCATGATACCAAAACTGGCAGAATGACCGGATTTAAGGCACGTTCCGTAATTGGAGGATATTGGATACAAGTGTTAATGGATAAGATGAATCATTAAAAATATGGACAATAAGTTGAAAGAATACTTTTTCGCATGGATGAATCATTTCAGCATAATACAACAAGAGATAAGTAATGAACCACACAATATAATATTTTATTAATCATTAATTTTTTACGTATGAAAAAAAACAAAATCATGAAAGACTACTGGCGGGTATGCTGGATGGCATTACTGCTAGTTGCTCTATTCTTCGGAAGTTGTAGTGATGACAATGACAGCAACGGAGATTCAGACAATGCAGCATTTGATCCGAATGTTCCGGTTCAAGTAAGTGGTATCAATCCGACTACGGGGGGATTCGGGCAGCGATTAGTTATATCAGGAGAAAATTTTGGTAATGATCCGTCTATTGTGAATGTCTTTGTTGGTGGAAAAAAAGCTATCGTAATCAATGTGAAAAATCATTCTATCTACTGTTTGGTACCTTCACAGGCTTATTCCGGAGAAATCGAAGTACAAATATCCAATGGCGACAATCCGGTAGTATCTACTATCGCAGAGGCCAAGTTCGAATATGTGCGAAAACAGTTAGTGAGTACATTATGTGGTTCGCGTAGAGATGACGGCGGATACGATACAAAAGATGGTCCATTTAATGATTGTGGTGCATTTGGTTCTCCCAACTGGTTAGAATTTGACCCTAAATATCCCCACTTAGTGTACGTTGCAGCCGATAGAGGTGCA
>OGQS01000070.1_pt1 | contig 95976 bp, 89 predicted proteins | sample 1553331 | NCBI WGS metagenome assembly OGQS01 (sample SAMEA2580012, study PRJEB22360) | human gut metagenome | biome: human gut; feature: human-associated habitat; material: faeces | place: Denmark | collected 2008/2010
GTGAAACAAGATGATGTTGGTATGACTGTCGTGACTGGTATTGATACTGATATTGGTCATGGAGATTTACTCTCATAACAAAAAGTTATAGAGATGAAATTAGAGTTGATGAGAGGTATTGAATGTGGAGAAAGAGGATATGGAGATGAAAGTGGTGAATGTGGATTTCGTGGAGAATGAAATGGTGGAGTTGGATGTGGTTCAAATAGGGTTAAATTGAGGTTGAAAGTGGAGTTGGATGTGATTGTGGTAGTGGTGAATGTGGAGATGAGGGTGGAGTTGGTGATGCTGAAAAAATTAATCCTGCTGGTATTCCTTTCAATACCAAACTTCCTTCTCTTCATCCTATTCCTAATCAATCTAAACCTATTGTTTAATCTCTTTCATTATAACCTTTAGTTATATCTTCATAACCTTTAGTTATATCTTCATAACCATTAGTTATAGCCTCTAGTTATATCATCGTTGTTAGTATTAGTTCCAACTCCTTCTCTTTCTCTCCTATAACTTCTCGTTATACTATCATAATCTCTAGTTCCAGCATTATAATCTCTAGTTATATCACTATCAGTTTCAGTCATAGCATCATCATTATCATCTCATTGACGTTCGTCATGACGATTAGTCATACAATCGTCATTAAGACTAGCTCTAACAGTATTACCAAGTCTAATAAGACTTCTAGTAATAATGACCAATAGCATTAGTTCTAGTTAATAATAGCACTATTAATATTATCAGTATTATAATGACTATTAATACTAGTCATGCTAATATTACTGGTGGTATTACTAATGATATTCTTAATATTCTTGATATTACTGATTCTCTTTATACTAATGATACTCTTGATACTATTGATATTTATTATACTCGTAGTAAGTTAATTCCTATTGCTATAACTATTTTAGTTATTTTAATATAGCTATTAATTATTAGTTAGAATTATAGTATAAATAAATTATAATATATTTGGAGTATTATATTTAATTATTATATTTGTCGTGTTGTTCAGTAGAGTCATATTACTACTGATAATAATATTAATCTTAAACTTATAAGTGTTATGGTAAATTTTGATAATGTTACTAGTGATGTTCAATCTAAGCCTAGAAAGAAAACTATGGCTGAAAGTTTAGAAGAAGCTAAACAAGAGGGTAAACTTGTTGTTTCTGAAGAAGATACACAAGTTAATGCTGTTGTTAGTAGTGAAACTATTCAGACTAAGAATAAAGCTAGAAAGAAGAAACAATGTAAAGTTCGTAAACAGGAAGAACTAATTAATGCTATTAGTCCAGCTAATGAAGATAATGATTTTAAAGATGTTAAGACTGATAAACGTGGTGTTCCTGTTGGAATTAATGTTCCTCAACATATTCTTGATGTAGTTTGTATTGTTAAATTCAATGCTGCATTTAGACGTCATACTTCTCTTAATATTCTTCATGCTCTTGAAGATGATGGAAGAATATATAATTCTAAAGGTGCTTATGTTGACTTCTTATGGAATAAGTTTAGAGTTACTGCTGATGGTGGACTTCGTAGAGAATATAGATATACAGATGATTTATTCATTGATGCTTTAGTTAAGGCTCATGCTGATGTTGCTAGTGATAGTCAGCGAGTTATTAGTATTATGATTGATACTGAAACTGAACTTCATAAAAAGAATAAAGATTCTGAAGCTAGCTAAGTTTGTAGTATAGACTCCCCGTAGAGGATGGATAGTGCTGTTGAGCTTATTAAAGCTAATTCTCATTTGCTTGTCATTTTTATCCATTTTGTTTATTGGGTTTGTTATAGTTAACACGTTGATGATAACTATCCTCTACTCGGAGTTTATTTTATATATAAAGATATGGAAAGAACTGATATTTATTTTGTTGAAGATGATACATATTTCAATAATAATGTTGAAGGTGTTGAAATTCATGCAGAATGTCTAAGTCAAGATTTTGACGATATTGCTTGGGAACCAATAGTTGACGATAGTCCTATTGTTGACCCTGAAAATGATGTTTTTGGTTATTATGATTAAATAAATAAAATTATGGAAAATATTAATATTAAAGTTATTCTTGATGAAGTTTTTGGTAAATCTTGTGATAGTATTACTTGTGATACCTGTAAATATAAAGAAGATTGCGAACTTGTTAATAAATTCATTAATGATATTAAAGATAAAGGTTTATCTCCAGACCAATATGTTAGAGGTTTAGCTTTATTTGTATATGTTCTTAAAGAACAAAAATATATTAATGATTTTGGTAAAACTCAAGAAGATATTATTAAACTTGCTACTGAAGATGGATTTGAACTTGATTGGCTTATTAATCGTTGGGATAGTATAATTGAAGATAAAGATATTCTTAAACCTATTATTGCTGTTTTTCCTAAATATGCTAAAGATATGATTATTAATATTGTTGAAGCTAATACTACAATTAATAATTTAATTGCTCAACATATTATTAATACTTCTAATGCAGAATATAAGGAAATGATTAAAATAGTTAATCAACCTGTTGATAATAATAAACAAGAGAATAAGTTTAAGAATTTTAGCGATGATGAAATTTATGCTGAACTTAAACGTAGAAAAGCAAATAAATCTACTAAATAATCCCACATAAGTTTTTGATTGTATTTCTAATGCTATTGTCTGTGAAGATGATAGCATTATTTCACTTGCTGATGATGGAGGAATTGAACTCCGAAACTATGATATTGTTATTATCTGTTTTAATTTCTAAAATTGTTAGGTTTGTAATAGTACGGTCTGTGAAGATAGTGCTATTAATATTTATCATAGTCCAAGTGTTATATGTCATATTTTATTTGGTGTTAATAATGTTATTATTGATTGTGAAATTAGTAATAACGATTTCTGTGTCAAACATTTCGTTTATATGATTTCGTATTTGTAGGTTTGCCTAGTATTGTCTGTGAAGATAGTGCTAGGCTTTTTAGTATGTATATTATTAACTTTAAATATATAATTAAAATGGATAATTATGATTCTTTTATTTTCGATGGTCTATTAGATAGATATATTGAAGAACAAGCTAAGTTTAAAAAAGGACAAGTAGTATATATGGAATATACTTATCAATATCATAATCAAACTAAGCTTGGTGTTTGTGTTGGTATTGTAACCGAAGTTGGAATTACTAAAATCGAACGTACAGTAGGTAATAATAAATATATTAATTATCCTATTGTATATACTGTAACTCACGCTAAAGGTGTTAGTCGTTGTATTAGTGAATGTAAACTTGGTTCTGTATCTGAACATATTCTTAAAGAACGTCTTAAACGTGATGGTAAGAATAATGAACAGAATAATGAGCCTGCTACAAATGACTAGCTATTTACGTTCATAATACATTCACAGATACGGTTCTTTTGTTCTCTGTTGAATTTTCATATATAATCTGATTAATCTATCACGATTAATATTGAGTTCAATACAGGGCAAAAGAACTAGCTAATAAATGTTAAACTAAAAATTTAATACAGTTTTGTTATGAATTATGTTGCTTATAAACAAATTGATGGTACTATTACATCTGGATTTAAAGTTAAACTTTATGATATAGTTACTTTGAATACTGGTTATTGGAAAGATAAACTTGCTATTGTTCTATATATTAATGAAGATAAAAAACAAATTAAAGTTCGTATTATTGAATGTGGTATGAACTTAACTCTTAAAGTTAAAGATGTTCAATTTGTTAATCATAATAATAGAACTGCTGCTCGTTCTTATATTGATTTATGTAATAAACTATCTAAAGCCTTTCGTGATAAATACACTGATAAATATTATATAAAAGATAATTGGTTTACTGATGAGTTTATTATTAATGATATAACTGCTGATACTATTGCTAAAGGTATTGGTCAATATATTACTAATACTGATAGTGATAGGTATTCTGTTAGTGCTATTATGTGGCTTAGTGATATTAAAGATTATATAGATGCTTTACTTAAATATGGTGATTTTGATTTTGTTGCTAAAGCATTTAAAATTTATAATATTACTGATACTAGATTTGAACTAATTCGTAAACTTTATCATTATTTCTATGATTGAAAATGTTTCTCATTTTATACTTGGTATGATATTTGGTTTATCTGTATATCTTTTTATAAGAATTACCATTGTTAGTAAAAAACTAGATAGACTTATTAGAGATATTAATGATACTCAAAATTGGATTAGAAAGATTCAAATTGATATTTGCGATATTAATAAACAATGGGAAGTTAAAAGAGATAGAGATAGAAATAGACTAGATAGAATTGAAGATAGAATTGGTAAACTTGCTAGTGATTTTAATGATATTATTAGAAAGAAAGTTTAATGCTAGCTTGCTTCCATCCTCTACGGGGGAACGTCACGAAGCGTAGCGTAGTGACTCTACTAATCTTAATGCTATTAATTTAAATACTATTGATATGAGTGAAAGTGTTGATTTGATATTACTTATTACTATTTGTTTTATTATATTAATTTCTCATGTTAGAGCTAATTATCTTATTTCTAATGGATATGAAGTGGTGACGAACTTAATAAGGCTATTGTAAGAGATATTGCTATTGTTGTAATTTATCTTTTTATTAAATATATAATTATTAATCTTTAAAAATGTAAAGTACTTATGAAAAAGTATGATGAAGTTTCTGTTGTTCGTCAACTTAATAATGTTGATGCTGTTATTGGAATCAATCCTGCTAGTAAAGTTATTAAAGTAGCTAAAAATAGAGCTATTGGTAATGGAACTAGTGGTAAGATTGATTTTCTTTCTCATTATTGTGGTTATCATGTTGAGATTGTTGATGTTATTCAACAACAAAAAGAACGTGATGAAGAAATTGCTGCTAAGAAAACTGCTAAAAAGGCTGCTCGTAAAGCTAAGTTTGCAGAAGATAATACTTTTAAAGGTATTACTCGTGCTGTTGATAAACGTATGCGTACTATTAAAAGAAAGTAGTATGCTATGGTTAGCTTTAAATTCTCATTTGGAGTTGTAGGTAAATCCAAAGAGAAAGGAATAGTCAATAAATATGTTATTATAGTTGCTAAATGTGAAGGTATTATTAGATATATTGATGGTACTTATAAAGTAGAATACAATGGCAAACTATATAGCATTACTGGTGAAAGTTACAGAACTAAAGGAAAGAAAGTTGTTTATGCTCGTCGATTAGATGAATATAATCATAGAATTAAAATTATAAGAGATAGTGAAAATAGAAAAACTGTTGATACTAGATTTTATATTCCTTTTGCTGCTGGACTTATAGCTAAAGGTAAAATTGTTAAAATGCCTTTTGCTAAGGAATTGTTTCATATTACTACGTGTTATAATCGTGGTGATAGTGAATCTACTATTTTAGCTTTTCAAGAATGGAAAGAATATGAAGATAAAGTTAAAAATAATCTTATTGATGTAAACAATGAATTGTAATGATTGATAATCTTAATATTGCTAATAGTAATAGAAAAAATACTAACATTAAGTTTACTAAAGACCAAGAAATAGCTGTGCATGAACTTATTGAGTTTCTTGCACAGCCTTGGGATGATAAGAAATATATTAATGCTCTTTGTGGTGCTGGAGGTACAGGTAAGACATTTGTTATTAAATATGTTATTAATAATTGCAAATGGTCTGGTGGTGTTATAGGTTGTGCTGCTCCTACACATAAAGCTTGTAGAGTTCTTAGTAATTCTATTGGTGGAAAAGAAGTTAATACTATTCAATCATTATTTGGTTTTAGACTTGATGTTGATATTGAAAATTTTGACCCTGAAAATCCTGCCTTTAATCCTATTGGAAAAGATAAATTAGATGGTCTTAAAGTTTTAATTATTGATGAAGCTTCTATGCTTAATGCTAAACTTGTTAAGTATATTAGTAATAAATGTAAGAAGCTTCAAATTAAAGTTATAATGCTTGGTGACTCTAGTCAGCTTCCACCTGTTAATGAGAAAACTAGTCAAGCTTTTCTTATTGCTAGTAATACTTATTATCTTAAAGAAGTTGTACGACAAGGAGATAATAATCCTATTAGTAAACTTCTTAAACTTCTTCGAGAAGATATAGATAATAAGAATGGATGGAGATTTCTTGATTATATATCTAAAAATAAACAAGATTATAATGAAGAAACTAAAGGATTTTATGTTTGTGGTCAAACTGAATTTTCTGATTTAATTAATACTTGTTTTAATGATGAAGAATATACTAAAAATATTGATTTGTATCGTATTATAGCTTATACTAATACTCGTGTTACACAATGGAATAACTATGTAAGACATATGATTATTCAAGATGCTGATAAAAGTCTTATTACTCGTAATGATTTAATAATGAGTTATACTACTGTTGTTAATGTTTTTAATGATATTATTATAAACAATAGTGAAGAATATATTGTTAAAGATATTGTTGATACAATTGATAATGATTATGAGTTTAAAGGATTTCTTATTAAGTTTCAAGCTATTCATGGTGGTGCTATAACTCAACCTTTATTTGTTATTGACCATTATGATAACTATACATTTCAGATGTATTATAAGAAGTTGACTAGTCTTATTGATGATGCTAAAAAAGCTAGTAGTTCTGAACGTGGAAGTAAATGGAAACAGTATTTTGATTTTAAACGTAAATATCTTATAGCTTCTAATATTACGAATATTAATGGTAAGATTTTATTTAGTAGAGATTTAGATTATGGCTTTGCAATTACTTCTCATAGAGCACAAGGTTCTACTTATAAAAATGTATTTGTAGATATTAACGATATGATTTATGATAAATATAGTTATCCTTATACTAATAGAGATGAAATACTTCGTAGATTGTATGTTGCTTGTTCTCGCGCTAGTAATCAATTAGTATTATCTTATGGCAAGTAAAACTGTTGACGAATATATTGATTGTGCTAGATGTCCAAATCGTATATTTAATACAGGTAAATATATACAAGGTGGTAGAGGAAGTATTCATGGAGATATTGTTTTCCTATTTCCTAGAGGTGATAAAGTTTATTGTGATGATTATCAATTATTCACTGATATTGGTAATCTTTATGATGAATATTCTGGACGTAATAATACTGAAGATGTGTATATGACTTATAGTATTAAATGTGCTTGTTCTAATAATTATAATACATATCTTACTGCTATTGATAAATGTCGTAATATTCTATGGAAAGAATTAGCTAGAATTAATTATAAATATCTATTTATATTTGGTGATGCTTATCTTAGTATTAGTAATAATCATATTCCTAGATTTATGGCTACTGGTGGTAAGTATATATTTAATAATTATTCTCCTCTTATTAAATTTAAAGATGATAATCTTTATCATATATTTAAACAGCGTTTTGCTGATGATGTTAATTGGGTTACTAAAAATAGAAATAATTATGGTATAGTATAAATGATTAATTGTATAGCTTATGATGTTGAAGTTTTAAGAAATTTCTTTTCTATTACTTTTGTTAGTATTAATAGTTATCTTAAAGTATTTAAAGATTGTGTTAATGCTGATAATAAAGCTATTCCTTTAGTTCAAAAACTATCTGTTAAAGAAATTAAAGCTCGTCTTAAAACTGTTGAAAAATATAAGTTTTATATAACAGATATAGATGATAGTCAATTACTTTCTATGATAGGTTATATTAATAAAACTAGATGTTATAAGGATTCTAATGGAAATATTATTCGTACTGACTTGTATGGATTTAATAATTTCAATTATGATAATCTTATGATTGCTGCTTTACTTAGTTTTTATATGCGTACGAATAGTACGAAAGAACTTATTAATAAGTTATATGAAACTAGTAAAACTATTATTTCTAGTCAAGATGATAAAGATAAATTTAAAACTGATTTTTATCTTAATAGTCTTAGAAAATATAAACTACCATTTACAAATGTTGATGTAATGCGTATATTTGCTCTTAATAAAGCAAGTGTAGTTGTAGATAGTAAAACAGGTGAACGTAAACCTGTTCCTAAAGGTTTAAAACAAACTTCAATTAATCTTCAATGGTATGAACTTCTAGAATATGAACTTCCTGATATTAATGAAAAAGAAGCTGAACTATATGATGAAATTCCTAGTCTTAAAGGAATGAATATTAAACAGCTTAATAAATTAGTAGATAAATGGGATAGATTTATTCTTGATGAATATATTGAACCTATGATGTATTATAATCTTAATGATGTTTTCATTGTAGCTGAAATAGTTCGTCTTTATCCAGAAGAAATTAAATCTCGTTATGCTATTAGTAAAGCTTATGATGTAGATGTTCTTAATTCTAGTCGTAGTAAAACTGCTGATATTCTTTTTGAGAAATTTTATAGTAAGTTTAGTGGTCTTGCTCCCGAACAATGGAAAGGTAAGAAAACTGAAAGAACTGCTATGAGTTTTAAAAAAGTTATTTTTCCTTTTATTAAATTCAAAACTAAACCTATGCAAGACTTTCTTAATGAATGTCTTAAAACTACTATTTATAGAGTTAATAAAGATGCGTTTAGTAAAGAAGTTAAAATTGGAAATGTAACTTATACTGTTGCAACTGGAGGTTTACATAGTCAAGATAATCCTGTTGAACTTTGGAGTAGTGGAAGAGAATTATTTCCATCCTCTACGGGGGGTCAATACGATGTTCTTAATGACGATGATTATGTTTATATTCATGCTGATATTAATAGTATGTATCCTAGTATTATTGCTGCTCATAAAGTAGCTCCAGCTCATCTTGATACAAATGCTTTTTGTAATCTTATTGGTGGGCTTAAAAATAAAAGAGTTGAAGTTAAACACAGCGATGAAGATACTGTTGACGGAATTGATAGAGATACTTTAGCTTTAGTTTTAAAGATTGTTATTAATTCTGTTTATGGTAAACTTGGATTTGAAAACGGTAATCTTTACGATAGATTAGCTGTACTTAAAACTACTATTAATGGGCAGTTAATGATGCTAATGTTGGTTGAGGAATTAGAGTTACACAATATTCATGTGTTAAGTGCTAATACAGATGGTATTGTTATTAAACTTTATAAACGAGATATTGATGTTTATAATCGTATTAAAGATGATTGGGAACAAACTACTAAACTTAAGTTTGATACTGATTATTATCATTGTCTTATTAGTAGAGATATAAATAATTATCTTAGCCAATTTAGAGTTATTAAAAATGGTGTTCATAAACTTAAACTTGAATCTAAAGGTGCTCTTAATCCTATGATGTATTCTCTAGATTTAACTAAAGGTTATTCTATGCCTATTGTTGCTCAAGCTATTGAAAACTATTTTCTTAAGAATAAACCTGTTATGGATACTCTTCAAGAAGCTACTAATATTCTTGACTTTTGTCTTACTCAAAATGTTGGTAGACAATTTCATGTAGAAGAAACTAAGATTGAAAATGGACAAGTTACTCATGTTATTTGTCAAAGATATGTTAGGTTTTATGTTTCTAATAGAGGTTATATTATTGAGAAAGTTCATAACGATAATGGTTCTCGTAGTAGAATGGCAGCTGGTTCTGTTGTAACAGTTATTAATAGTCTTGATGATAAAGATATTTCTCTTAGAGATATTAATTTCAAATTTTATTATCAAGAAGCTATGAAGATTATTAATCCTATTAAACTTAAGATTTCTCCCAAAGGTAAAGGTAAAAGTAAAATTAAAAAATATAGCGGTATGTATAATCCTATTTTTAATGAAGATGATTTTGGATGAAAAATATAGTTGAAGAATCATATAGTAAACTTATTAATAAATGGGGTTCTAAAGATTATAAAGGTGTTGGAACTATCCATTGTGTTCAACCTCTTGATTATTCTGAAATTATAAGTAGAGTTATTACTCTGATGAGGAATAAAAATCCTAATCTTAAAATACTTATTGTTACAGATAATTGGAAAAGAAGAACTGAAATTGTTGATGGTCTTAAAAATCATAATATAAATATAGATACTATTAATATTCTTACTCATACTTATGTTAATAGTAGATATAATTATAGTTATGATATTTCTATTGTTGTTGGAGTTAATGAATGGAATCTTTCTTGTAATACAGTTTTTAATCATGCTAGATTTAAACTTATGATTATAACTAAAGATACTATTGATACTGCCAAGCTAAAAGAAATTTATACTAATATTCCACCTATTAATGATAATATAAGTTCTAGTGGTATTAATGCTATACGGGCTTTACTCCCCGTAGAGGAACACAGAGAGCCAATTTTGTTTGTTAATCAAGATGATATTACTAATTATGATAAATATACTGGATTTATTACTCAAACTATTCAAGTATTTGGTAATCTTGATAATATTAAATGTGCTCGAAATGGTACTCAAGATGGACGTAGTGCTATTCAATATATTACAGAAATAGCTGAATATAATGGATGGAGTGCTGATATGGATATGACTAATCCTTTTAGTAAACAAATTGATGAATGTTATAATCCTCTTGTTCTTGCTGAACGAGTTAAGACTTTTTATAATATTGTTCGTGAACGTATGCTTATATGTTCTGATAATGTTTGTAAGCTAGAAAGAATAGTTGAAATTATTAAAGATAATCCTGATAAACGATTTCTTATTATTAGTAAGAGAGGTGAATATGCTGCTACTGTAACTAAATATATTAATGATAAATTAGGTGAAATTTGTGGTGATTACCATGATAAAATTGAGGATAAAGTTCTAGTTGATAGTAATGGTATTCCTGTTTTGTACAAGTCTGGAAGCAAGAAAGGACAGCCAAGAATCATTAAATCTAAGGCTATTTCCACGCTGAATTTGAAGTCTTTTAATGATGGCTTATTAAGAGTATTATCTATAAAAAATAATTCAACTGACAGCCTAGAAACAAGCGTAGACGAATGGATTTTAACCTCACCTTTATGTGATACAATAGATGAACTTATTTATCGTTATAATAATGTTAATTGTAGTCAATCAAAACTTAAAGTACATAAACTTTATATAGCTGGTACTATCGAAGAAGCAAGTCTTAAAAAGGAAAAGTTATCGGCTAACCATGAAGTTATACATAATGTTAATTCTGATATTAGTGCTCAAAATTTTGATGATATTGTTTGCTAGTATAAATATAATAGTTACATTTGTTGTGTAATCAAAATCGCTCTTTGATAAAATGGACGAAGATAAAGAAGTTAAAGTTAATGATACTGCTGTTGCTGTTAGTAATAGTAGTATTGAAAAACAACATGGTGTTCAACATTCTGTTGCTCCATATCAGCTTAATTATATGAGTGAAGCTGAAATTGCAAGTCTTGAAGTATTTATCAAACGTGTTATGCGTAGTGATAAATGTGGTATTAAGTCTGTTGAAGATGGTCTTGCTATTGCAATGAGAGCTAAAGACCTTAGACTTCCATTTTCTACTTGCATTGAACATATTCATGTAGTTCAAGGTAAAACAGGTGTTGATGTTCACATTATTAAGGCATTACTTGTCAAAGGCAGCGTGAGTTGGGAAAAAGTAGATAATTATCGCGCTCTGTACGAATATACAGATGGCTTTAATGCTTATGATGAAGATAAACTTCCATTTGACTGTATTAAGTGTCTTACTCCCAAAGAGGCACAAACTAAAAATGCAGAAGATAAAGACCATGAACATATATATGTTTATCCTGTTAAATACTATAAAGATTATAATGGTAATATATATAAAGAATATCAACTTAATGGTAAGTTTGAAATAGCTACTAATACTGCTGAAGCTAAACAAATTGCTTCTACTGGTAAAGTTCCTGTTTATAGAATACCTGCTATTCCTATTGATTATATTACTAGTTATCGTTTTTATCGTAAAATTGGAGAACGTGATATGGTTGCTACTGGTGAGTTTACTTATAAAGATGCTATTGTTGCTGGATGTTTTGAAAAAGATAGTTATAAGAAATATCCTAAGATAATGATAAGTCATAGAGCATTTGTTTATGGTGCTCGTGAAATTGCTAATGATTTAATTATGGGCTGTCTTAGTACAGAAGAATTAAAGACTATGCAAGGTATTGATTTGAGTAATGAAGATATTATTGATATTACTGAAATTCAATAACATAAACAAACTAGAGAAATTATTATTAAACAAAACAGTCGTATGACTGATATTATTCACTTTTTAAATAATTATAATTATGAAAGACTTTAAGAAAGGTTTGAGTTTTGGTATGGGTATTGTTAATGCTGGTCAAAGAGCAGTTAGTGAAGAACCTGAATTGGTAGTTGTTTCTACTCCCGGTAGTTTCCGTATAACTGCCCAAGTTTCTAAAGCTCTCGGCATTGCTCATGGTGAATATGTAATGTTCATTAATAACTGTGCAAATATTGATAATGCTATTATCAATAAAGTACCCGAAGTTGTTGCTTTCTGTGAAGAACAAGGTTTAGATATTGATTCTCCCGAAGCTGCTATTGCTGTTCATGCTGAATTTGATATTTGGGCTTTGGCTAAAGGTATTGCTGAATTAGACAAGAATGGTAATCCTTGTACTACTCGTGTTCGTATGACTAAGAATGATAAGATTAAGTATGTTAATACTTATTTCCAAGAAACTCTTGAAGGTGCTTTATCTTCTTCTAATGAAGAACTGAAATCTGCTCTTGGTCGTGAAGGTATTACCGAAGATGAACAGAAAGAACTTTTGGTTAGCTGTATTCAAGGTGATGAAGTTGCTAAGATTAAAGGTTCTAAGTGTGCTAATACTGCTGCTTTGTCTGGTATTGGTGTAACTCTTAACTTTACTGATTCTAATGTTTGGAAACAGTTGAAATCTGATATGACTGATGAAGAAGCTACTTCTAAGAATCGTGTTTATACAGTAGATATTGATAACTTGCAAGAAGCTGTTGTTAATAACGGTCATAAAGATATTGTTGTTAAGATTGCAATGCTTACCGAATATAAAGATGAAGAACCTATCCGTATCGGTAAGAAAGCTGAAAAAGAAGAAACTGCTGAATAATCAAATCTTCGTCCTAGAAATATAGTATCTTGAACATAGAGCTGCATTGTTAGTATTGCTAATGGTGCAGCTCTTATTTTATCTAATAATTCTTTTAATTACTTTAATTATGTCGACAGAAATAAAAATTAAGAATGAAGCTGCTGTTGCAGCAAGTGCTGAACAAACTGCTAATGCAGAAGTACAAACTCCTAAAAAACGTAGAGGTAGAGGTATTAATAACGATTTACGTGATGTAACTCGTAAAAAGTTTGATGAACGTACTGATTGTAACAAAGCCAATGGTTTATTTATTGGTCATCTTGAAGATGTTAAAGTTGATTGGGCTACTCTAAAAGATGATGTTCAAGGTATGCCTTCATTTGCTGGTATGAGTATTCCTTATATTACATTTACTTTTGCTAGTAATCATGAAAATATCAATGAACGTCGTTATGTAACTCAACGTCTTCTTCCTGCTGAAAGTAATGTTGAAACTATTCCCGGTGGTAAAGGTGCTTGGAAAGTTGATAACATTTTCCGCTTTATGAAACATATATATAATGTATTTGTTCTTAAAGGTCGTGATTTAACAGAAGAGGAAATTGATGCTCTTACTTTACCTTTTGAAGATTTTGATGAAAATATGCAGTATGTACCTGTTGAAGCTGAAGAAGTTATAGCTGGTTATAAGACTGTGTTTGAAAATTATGTTAAGTTACTTAACAATAATGGTAAACCTGTTTATAATGATGCTAAAGGTAAACCTATTACTATTTGGATGAAGCTTCTTCGTTTCATTAAGAATGATGGTAAATGGCGTGCTGTTGTTGGAAGTAAATCTTCATTCGGTGATTTAGGATTTCCTACATTTATTAATGATGGAGTTATTGAACTTTATAAAGAACAATCTGCTCCTAGTTTACATATTGACCCTTATAAAGAAAGTATTGTTTATCAGAAATCTGCCGAACAAGCTAAACAGCCAAATGTTGCTATGCCCGGTGTAGGTGTAATGCCCGGTGTTCAAACTACTGCTCCTATGAATCCTGTTAGTGGATTTAATGGCGGTGGTGATTTTAGTCCATTTGGTGGTGGTAATGATGCTGCTGGTGCTTTTGTTAATCCAACAGAAGATTTGCCATTTTAAAAAATTAAAGTCAGTTAAATAGTTGTATGTAAGAGGATTGGGTGCTATTTTAGTACCTAGTCCTCTTTTTTTACATGTTCACGATAAAGGTCAAATTAGAAATATTATGAAAAGAAATATTAGTAATACTATTTTAACTAAAGATTATATTTTCTCTAAAGTGAGTCAAATTACTATTTTTAGTACTTATACTGGAATTAATGCTGAAGATATACAACATTGTATAGATACAGGAGAATTTATATCTAGTCCTTTTCGTGAAGATACCCATCCTAGTTTTGGTTTTAGATATGATAATAGGAATAAACTTAAAGGAAGAGATTTTGCTGGATATTGGTGGGGAGATTGTATAGATGCTGCTGCAACTGTACTCTCTGAAATTGTTCATAAGCAAATTGATATTTCTATTAAAAGTCAATTTCTATTTGTTCTTAAACATATTGCTTATACTTTTAGAAATATTATTTATGGACAAGATAAAGATGAAAACAACGATTATAATATTGCTAGGGCTATTAGTAATGTACGTAATCATAAACCTATTATTGAACTTGTTACTCGTCCGTGGAATAATTTAGATGCTAAATATTGGGGACAATTTGGTATTAATCTTAATTTTCTTAATACTCATTTTGTTTATCCTGTTGACCAATTTTATATTAATCGTTCTACTAATCCTATTCCTAAATATTTTTACGATAAAGATAAAACGGATTTATGTTATGGATATGTTCTTGGACAAGATAAAAGAGGAATAGTTAATGTTAAACTGTATTTTCCAAATAGGAATAAGAAAACTGAAGTTAAGTTTATAACTAATAGTAATACTATTGAGGGAGTTATTAATCTTGAATTAGATAATTATGACGTTATTATTATAACTAAATCTACTAAAGATAGATTAAGTCTTGAATGTTATCTAAAAAGTATTAATCATTCCATCCTCTACGGGGGGTCTACCCTTGAGTCTAAGGCTATTGGTGTTGTGAATATTCCACATGAAACTTATAAACTTCGTCAAATTGAATATGATTGGCTTCGTAGTAAACTTAATCGAAATGGTTTTCTTATTAGTCTTATGGATAATGATAGAACTGGTCTTATGGAAGCTGTAATTCTTAAGAATGATTATGATATTATACCTATTATTATTCCTAAAGAACTTGGTGTTAAAGATTTTGCGGAATTGAGAAGTAGTTATTCTATAAATGTTATTAATGAATTAACTCAACAAGTTGTTAAATATATAGAAGATAATTATGGAGAAGAAACTGAATTTACTTGGGATACGGAAGAAAGTAATACTTTGCCATACTAAAAGTTTAGCTGGTGTTACATATACTGTTATGCGTCCAATTACTGAAGAAGATGAACAAAATCTTGATAAATGGGAATGTATTAATATAGATGGTAAACGTATTGATAAAAAAGATATTTATTGTTATGGAGAAATTAATCTATCTTCTAATGATGACGTTGAATATATCAAAAAGTTTAGCTTACTTGATACTGATAATGGTGGAACTATTCATAGTAATTTTAATTATCAAGAAGGTTATGCTCTTATTGAAGGAATAGCTAAAACTTATCCTACATTTGATATTGTTGAATGGTTTAAATATAATCATTGTCTTATAGGTAAACCAACTCGTATTATTATTTATAAATGTAAGAAAGAAAATCTATGATAATAAAAGGATATGAAGAAAAGCTAGATGATAGAGATATTAGATATATTAATTATGTTATTGATAAATCTACAATGGCTGATGCAATTGAATCTTATATTAAAGATTTAGATTGTACTACTATTTATCCTGATGGTTCTCGTCCTAGACAAACTATTAATTATGGTTATCGTATTACTCTTTCTAGTATTGAATATATTCTTGATAAACTTTATCTTGTTCTAGAACATCATCTAGAAAAAGCTCAAAGTTATATTGATTATCGTAATAGTATTATTAAAAGAATTATTGATATACATGAAAAAAATCTTGATTTCGAGAGAAGAAACCCAGTACGATATTATAGTAAAGAACCAAGGAAACACACTAGAAGTGCTAGCAGAGTTAATCAATCAAAAGATGTCTTTACAGGTAAACCTATTGATGTTAGCACCGGTATTGCAAAGGCTATTAAGCCTAAAAAGGAAACGATTGCTCAGCGTAAAGCTAAACTTCTAGGTGGTAAAGCTGTTAGTTTTGCATTTAATGATCTAAAAATAAGTGAACATAATGAATAAACTTTATCGTAGAAATAATAATGGTGCACCTACTGTTTGGTGGGCTGAACTTGATAGTGGTACTAATAGTATCACTGTTTTTTATGGTCTTGTTCGAGGTAATATTCGTAAAGAAGTTTATGCTATTACTCAAAAAGATGGTCAAAAAGAACTTGAGAGTAGATATAACGATAAGATTAAAAAAGGATATACATATCTTGATGAACTTTGTGATATGCAGGGTTTACCCCCCGTGGAGGATGGAGATAATGATACTCTATTTAATTTTCTAAATACTTATCTGCCTAAAGACCTTAGTAATGGAAATACTAATCTTCTACTTCCAATGCTTGCTAAAACGTATAGTGGTAATGTTTGGAAAAAAGTCAGTTGTATGTATGGTCAGTATAAGATTAATGGTCTGCGTTGTATTGTTACTGCTTATACTCAAAATGATATGTTTAAACCTGTTAGGCTTCGTTTCCAAAGTCGTGAAGGTCTTATTTGGCATACTCTTGGCTATCTTGAAGATTATTTGCTTGCTACTATTAATACAAATATTATTGACGATATGATTAATGGATTTGCAGCACTTGATGGTGAAGTTTATCTTCCGGGTTATACTATTAATCAAATTAATCATTTTGTTAAAGATGCTAATTGTGTTGAAAATAAACTTCTTCAGTTTTGGTGTTATGATATTATGATGGAAGGCGACCAAACTCATAGAAATATGTATCGTTATCATATTAAAAATCCTACTTCTTTTAATAATATTAAAGAACACTATAATAATAAAGAGCGATTGATTATTCTTCCTAGTATATATATTAATAATAATTATAAGGCTATTAAAGCTAGAAATCAATTTATTAATATGGGATTTGAAGGTCTTATACTTCGTAATACTGAAACTGATTATCAATATGGTAGACGTAGAGCTAATTATATGGAGAAGTTTAAAGATGCTACTGAAGGAGATTTTATAATTATTGATATTTATAAAGAAAAGAAACGTGATTTACCTATTCTTCTTTGTAAAAATGATATTAATGATGAAAAGTTTGAAACTCGTTTAAGTACTAGTCATATTGTTCAACAGGAAGTTTTATTCGATTCTCAATCTTATATTGGTAGAACTGTTCATATAGATTATGGTGAACGAAGTGGCGTTGCTAGAGTTCCATCTCATATTAAAAATGTTGTTATAAATGGAGATACTAGATTATAATGTAATTAAGAATAATAGTTTTGATAGAACTAAATCTTATTTTAGTTGTTATTATAAATCTATTATTCTATTTACTGATTATGATGCTAAAAGTTATAATTTTGCTGTTAGATATAATGATATAACTGAAAGTAATGAACTTTATGTGATTTTGTATAATGATGATAAAGTTAATAATAGTATTCCTGTTGTTCGAGATGCTAATACTGGATTTAAATTATATATTCCTAATAGAGTTATTAGACTTCTCGATACAAGATTGTGTAATGCTTTTGTTGTGTCTAAAGATGATTTTAATATTAATGTTAAATTTGTAGAAGAACGTAATGGTTTTTGTATTATTTATCATATAGATATTGATTAAGGTGAAGCCTAGTACATAAGATATTGTGCTAGGCTTTTCTGTTTTACATTGATGTAAAATTGTATATGACACGCTCGTATACATGATTCTTTTTGCCTGTATTCAATTTTATATATCAGAATGATTAATCTATCACGATAAGATTTGCGTGCTGTGGTGAGTCTTAAAATGCGTCATTCTCACTATGATATTTAACATTAAATTCAGCATCATTATTACTAGTAAATTCCTATTATATTTTTATATTTGTCTTGATAAACAAAAACAAATTATTATGAGTATTAATAAAGTTACTATTGTTGGTATTAAAGGATTTAAAGGAAGCGGTAAAGATACAGTTGCTTCTATGATTAGTTATATCCTTCATGATGGTATTATGAAAGCTAGTTATGATACTTGGCTTCTTTATCATAAAAATGATTTTATCGAAAATGATGAAATAATTATTCATTTTGCTGATAAACTTAAAGATGATATATCTGAATTTTGTGGTATTGACCGTAAACTTCTAGATAGACAAGAAATTAAAGAAAATTATTATTATAATTTTAAGACTGGTATTGTTTCTACTAATATTAAAGATATAGACTGTGTTATTAATACTGTATTAGAATATGATAATTTATCTACACTTCTTCTTTTAAATAATAATAATGTTTCTATTAAAATTAGAACTCTTCTTCAATATTATGGAACTAATGTTATTAGAAATCATTTTTGGCATGAAGCTTTTATTCGTTACACTATGAATAAAGCATTTGATATAAAAAACAGTAAAGGACAATGTATTATAGCTGATGTTAGATTTGAAGATGAATGTATGGCTATTAAATATTATGGTGGAAAAATAATTAGAGTAGATAGAAGAGTTAATAATGATAATCATGAAAGTGAACAAATTAAAATTTCTCAAGATGATTATGTTATTGATAATACTGGTACTCTTGTCGGTCTTTTCTATAAAGTTCTTAAATTTGTAACTGATTATATGGTATGAAATTACATCCTATTTTTGGTATAAATGCTCTTGCTAGAGTTTGTTTGTGTTGTGGTAAAGTTATAGGTTATACTCCACTTGGAAATTCTGTTGAAGAAGATGCTAGTAAGAGTAAACAAATAGCTGAAGCTATTGTATGTAAAGAATGTATAGATAAGCTTGATAGTGAAACTTGTTTTATAGCTTGTGACATGGATAAAGATAATTATATAACTGCTACTTATGATACTTTATGGATTAGAAATAAAGGTCTTAAAGAGTTTTTTAAAGAGCTTGATTCTATACAGCCTATTAATATTATACCTAAAGAACATTTTTATAGTATATTTGGAAACGTAGTTAAAGATTTTTATAATAATAAAGAAGATGAAAATAATTGAACCTAAAGTTGAACTTTGGCAACAAGGAGGTGATGCTAAAGCTCATGTTGCTAGATGCGCAAGAGTTTGTTATGGTAGAGAAACAGGTAATGATCAAGCTACTATTAAAAGACTTATAGATAGTGAACATTGGAGTATGTTTCGTCATGGAACTTATTATATAATAGCTAATGATAGTGATAAAACTTTAGAAACTATTGTTATTAATTATGCTAATACTATTGGTTTTAATTATCATTATGAAAAACATGTTTATTATATAACTGTTAATGGTAATTGGGTTTTAGACCATAAAACACAATTTGGTTATCTATCTAAATATATTGTTCCTATTGAAGATTTTCGTAATACTGAAATTGGATTTAATATGATGAGATATACTTTTTGTGTTGATACACAAATTAGTACTTCTCGTGAATTAAACCGCGTTAGTCCTAATAGTATTGCTGAAAAATCAACTAGATATGTTTATGAAGATGGAAGTATTTGTAGACCTCATTGGATAAGCAAAGAAAAAGCTGAATTATTTAATAATGATAATAATATTACTTTAAATGAAGCTATAAATGCTGATTTAAATGAAGCTATAAATGTTTATCTTAATGGATGTAAAAGAGATTTTGAAGAATATAAAATTCTTGTAGATAAATATAAAATCCGTCGTCAAGATGCTCGTGGTAAACTTCCTCTTGATACTGCTACTAGATGTATTTATACATATTCCGTAAGAGAATGGCGTCATATTATTGATTTACGTTATTATGGTACTACTGGTACTCCTCATCCTAATTGTGTTATTATAGCTGGTATGATTAGAAATAATTTAATGGAACTTGGATATGACTTCAGAGATTGATAAACTTAAACACTTTCATGTTGAAAATTATAGTGGTACTAATTTCACTGATGATTTAAATGATGGTGAAGAATTTCTTTATACTACAATTAGAATTAAAGATGACAAAGAAGTAACATTTCTATGTAAATATGTTAAAAATAAACATATTGAAGTTTGTCCTAATTGTATATTTAATAATTATCTTTGCTATGGTCTTTTATGTAATATTGTTGTTCTTAAAATAATTAAAGATAAAGAAAAGTAAGCGTTATATTAAAAAGCAAAATAATAAACCTCTTATTAATAAGAAAGTTTTAGCTAAAGTTATTAAAAAAAGTAATATTTGTAAACATGCTATTAAAGAACTTAAACTTGCTGGATATGGTAATGGAGAAGGTGGTCCAAATGATTGGATGTATCAACAAGTAATTGAAGCTATTGCTGTATTTGCTTCTCATGGTAATTCTAGTGGTTCTGCTCCTTGGGAAATTAATCTTGTTCAAAAATTATGTGATTGGGATATTATTAGTCCTCTTCGTTTTACTGATGATGAATGGGACCAAATAAGTTCTGATGGTACTTGTCAAAACAGACGTAAATCTGATGTATTTAAAGAACTAAATGGTAGTATTCATTATAATGGAGCTTTTACTAAACGAGCTACTAGTAGATATAGTTTTGCTACTAAAGAATGGACTGATAATAAAAATCCTATTTGTTGGCATGGTGGATTATTTGAATATAAAGATAATATTCTTACTGGTAGATATTTTAGTATTTGTCTTTTACAGCAACATGATATTAACAAAGGATGGATGCCTAAACCTACACAAATCATTGATTGTGTTGAAGTAGAAATATCTCCTGATAATTGGATTATGGCTGTTGATATTAATAATATTGATTTAATTAAACTTGATATTATTTATAATATTCAATGGGAAAAATGTTCTTGTTTAAAAGGTATTCGTCTTGAAGATGTTACTGAAGAACTTGAAGATAAAGCGTATGAAGAAATGAGACATAATTAATAAATTATTAACTATTTAAATATTAAAGTTATGGGAAGAAAATTTTATGGTTTTAATAATCGTTTTAGAACTACTAAAAATACAGAAGCTATTGTATTTGAAAATGGTGGATTTGTTGGTAATCTTGGTTTAGTAAAAAAAACTATGGAAGAAATATACTGAAGCTATTTATAAATATAGAACTAATACAGGTAAAATGACTGCTAGTGATTATACTCATTTATTTGGTTATTTAAATCCTTATTATCGTTCTGCTTATAATATACCTAAACGTAGAAAATAATGGCAAATATTTATAATATTACTGCTGAACTTGAGGATATATTTCTTGAGTTAGAAGAAAATGGAGGTGAATTAACTCCTGAACTTGAAGAACGCCTTGCTATTACACAAGATAATCTTAAATCTAAACTTGATGGTTATCGTAAAGCATATACTGTACTTAATCTTGAAGCTGAATCTTGTAAAAAAGAAGAGCAACGATTAGCTGTTCTTCGTAAAACTAAAGAAAACAATGCTGAAAGACTTAAAGGAGTTATGCTTGATGCTGTTATTGCTTATGGAGATTTAGGTAAATCTGGTAATAAAGTTATTAATTTAGTTGATAGTAAACTCTATACTAAGAACAGTAAATGTGTTGAGATTGATGAAAATCTTAATCAAATATTTATTGATTTAGTTCTTGAACATTTACAATCTCTTTGGGATAATGATATGATTAATAGTAATTTCTCATTTAGTAGAGATGTTCTTCTTGAACAAATTAATGATAAATTTACTGAAAGATATCCTGAACAATCTGCTAGACTTAGAGAAGAAACTGGAGGTTATTTTACTCTTGATGATTTAGATTGTATTAAAGTTAAATTTGAGATTGAAAAACCTGTTGGTGATTTAGCTAATAAAATTAATTTTGATTTACTTAATACTTTCTTTAATCATCAACATGAAATGACTAGAAGCAGCAGTGTTAATAAAACTATTATGAAGAATATTCTTAATGATGATAGAGATATTAGTATAGCTAAATTTGTTGAAAATACTAGTCTTATTATTAAATAATTTGGTTATACTCCCCGTAGAGGACAGAATTAAATTCATCTTCCACGGGGAGTCAACACTACTAATCTTGCTAATTATGGAACTAGAAGAAAAAGTAAAAGAATTAATAAAATGGTATATGGATACTTATGGTGTTAATAAAGACCAAGCTGTTAGAGATATTGAAAGTGTTATGTTACGTATAAGTCATAAATAATATGTATAAAGTAAAAGGTAAACCTTGGACTTATTCTGGTGCTATTGATGTATCAGATTGTGCTACTGCTAAAGAAGTTATGCTTAAAGCTGGACTTAATTTTAATGTAGCTAAATGTGAACTGGTTGGTAAAATGCCTATTAAACTTACTGGAACTGATGAAGAACTTGACCGAATTATTAAAGAACAAAAAGAAGGCGCTCATGTTTTTGGTACTGATATTTATCGTAAGTGTGATAACGCCTTTGCTACCTATCGTACTGATTACAATATTCCTTTAGGTGTTGTTAAAAGTAAATATACTATTGTTCAAAACAATGATGCTTTTAATTTCTTTGATGGCGCTATTGGTAAAAATTCTGCTATTTGGCAAACTGCTGGATTTTGGGGAAATGGTGAAAGAATATTTGTAAGTGCTAAACTTCCTAATAATATTCTTGTTAAAGGTGACCCTGTTGAAAATTATCTAGTATTTACTAATACTCATGATGGTAGTGGTGGAGTTAAGATTTTATTTACTCCTATTAGAGTTATTTGTCAAAATACTCTTAATGCTGCTATTCGTACTAGTAGTAATTATGTTAGTTTTCGACATACAACTAGTGTTCATAATAAGATTTCTGTTGCACAAGAAATACTTGGAATTAGTAAAATTAAATCTGAAGAATTTGGTCAATATTGTAATTTACTTGCTAATATTAAAGTTACTGACGAAGATGTAATTCAATTTATTGGAGAAAATCTTCTTACTAGTGATGAAATTCAACGTCTAAAAGATACAGGTCATACTATTAAAGATATTGCTTATCGTAGCGGTTTAGCTTTAACTGATAGTAAAATAAGTAGTAGAAAAATGAATGTTATTTCTGATACTTATAGTTATTATTTTGATGGTCCAGGTCAAAGAGATATTCTTGGTACAGCTTGGGGTGCAGTTAATGCTATTAGTGGATATTATTCTAATATAGATAATATTGAAGGTACTAAGCGATTTGATAGTATTTGTTATGGTGATAAATCAAGAAAAATAGAAAATGCTTTTGCACTTGCAGAAGCTCTTTAATTTATTAATTTAATTATATATGGAAATAAAAGTATTTAAGCTAAAAGAAATTCAACTTCTTAGTGGAGATGTTGTAGATGTAGAACAGTATTGTAATGTTCAACCTATTTTACCTGTTTATGGTAAAGAAGGTGATGCTTGTATGGATATTTATCCTATACACTGTGAATATGATAATACTAAAGATAGATTTATATATCATACTGGTTTAGCATTTGCTATTGGTAATGATGATGATGGTAATCCTAATGAAATGGCTCTTCGTCCTAGAAGTAATCTCACTAAATCTGAGTTTTATATACCAAATGCGCCCATTACTATTGATTGGGGTTATCGTGGCGAACTTCTTATTATTTTTAAGAATCGTACTTCTAGAGATTTAATTCATGCTGTATCTGACCTTGTTGAAGTAGTTGATAAACTTAGACAACATATGCATTTACCTGATAGTATGGTAGGTAATTCTAGACTTAAACTTAATAATGTTAGAACTACAATGACTAATATTCTTGCTAAAGTTTCTATTCCTCCTTATGATTGTAATGGAGAAGATAGATGTGCACAATTAATTATTAATAGTGCTCAACGTATTACTTGGAAAGAAGTTAATTCTATTGAAGAACTTGGTGAAACTGAACGTGGAAACAAAGGATTTGGAGAAGGAACAGGCGGAGCAGCTAAATCTTAAGATTGGTGCTCGTTATATTCATAATAAAACGTCTAATGAATATATAATTATTAGTATTACTAAAATGAAACATCCAGATACAGGTAAATGGATTCCTGCTGTTATATATCATAAAACTAGCGAATCTGATATTTTATGGTGTAGAAGTGTTGAAAGTTTTAAAAGTCATTTTAGTGATGCTAAAGTTGAAGGAGATGAAGTTTATCTATGAAAAAGTTAATACTATTTTATTTACCTGATTGTAATGTTAGTAAACTTTTTGAAGAAAGGCTTCATAAAGCTCTTGCTCTTCCTGAGTTTGCCGGTAGGTTTAATCTTATTAGGTATAATCTATATACTGATACTGGTAGACAAGAAGCGCGTAGTGCTGGTATTAGTGATGCTCCTACTGCTTATTGTGATGGTGATATTCTACGTGGTGTGCAAAGCGATTACACTATTAGAAAGTATCTTCGCAAACTGCTAGGACAGTCATAGATACAGTTCTTTTGCCCTACATTGAATTTTAATTATCATTGTGATTAATCTATCACGATATGAATATCATTCAATGTAGGGCTTTAAAATAGCTAATTTTATAAATTCTCATTATATTATACGAATACTATGGTTAAAATTGAATTTTATTATAAAAGTGCTGATAAATATAAAACAGAAGCTATGAGAGAAGCTATTGATATAGCTTTATTTGGTACTAATGTTCAATGTAATTTTAAAAATCTTCCTGACCATCTTATTCTTGAAGATATGATACTTGAAAAGGCTGTTGCTGGTAAGAATATTACTGAATATCCTACTTGTATTATATATCGAGATGATACAGAATATAAACGATATAGTAATTCTGTTACTTGGGAAGAACTTCGTAATGATATTAATTATCTTACTGGAGATGAACCTACAAGACAAACAAATAATATATTTGTTGAAGCGTTTATTGATGAACATGATTGTATAACTCGTGCTAAATGTGCTGATGCTATTGCTTGGATGTGGAAATATCAGAATACTAAAGTAGAATATATTCAAACTAATGTTGATAATCTGAATAAGTTTGCTGTTGTAATTAAAGATAGTTGGAGAACTTATGCTACTTATGTATATTCTGATAGTCTTACTACTGAAATGATTAAGAATACTCTTCTTAGAGTTCCTAATACTATTAAAGAAGCTGTTAAAAATAATGCTATTGTGTTATGATACGTATTGATTGTTTTACTAGAGATGGTTGTGATGCTTGTAAAATAGCAATTAAAAATATAACTGATACTATTAATGAAGCTAATTGTGATATTACTCTTAATATTCGTAATACAAATCTAGATGATATTCTAAGAAAAGAAATTACTAAATTTCCTACTACTGTTATTACTAAAGTCTATAATGATTATAAAAGAAAAGAATTAGCTCGACTTGAAGGAAGTTTTCCTAGTGATTATATTAAAGATATTATTAACAAACTTGAAAAAGAATAAACTATGACAGTTAAAGAACTTATTGATAAACTTCAACAATTTGATGAAGATAAACTTGTTTTAGTTGAAGATATTGAATATAAAGAATTTCAGGCTGATGATTAGCTTGGAACCGCTACGAGTGCTACGCACTCTTCGCTATACTCCCCGTAGAGGATGGAATGGCAGTTATGCTAGTAATATTAGTATAGTTGTTAATGATAATGATTATATTGATTTAATGAATATTAGTCTATTCCATCCTCTACGGGGAGTTGAGCGTAGCGAAGCGGAGCGTTCTACTAATCCTTAAACTTATAGTCGTTGGCATGACTGAAACCTCGGTAGCTAAGCTAGTCTTACTACTGGGGTTTATTTTTATTTTATTGTTAAACTTAAATATATTATAATTATGGTTGCATTTATTGTTCTTCTTGGAATTATATTTGGTGGTGTTAAACTATTAGCAGTTGCTAATAATATTAGTGATAGTGAAGCTATGGATAAGTATAGTGGAAAACTATTTGTTGTTGGTATTATAGTTTTTATTATTCTTATGTGTGTTATTGGTAATAATGATGATGGTTTTAATTAAGATATTGCTAATAATAAATATTGATTCTATCTGTTCTTCTATCTATATAGATAGAAGAACGCTTGTAATATTTTGATTATCAATTAATTACAAAAATATTTACTTCCGAAAATTGGAAGATAGTTACACTTTTTTAACATTAATCATTCCGTTTTTTCCTACATAATATTTATATTTGTCATACTGATAATCTAAATAATATTGTTTTTATGACTAGAGTCACATTTGATAGTAAAGCTCTTAAAAAGGTTAGAGATATATATTCTAAAAGAGCTAATGAAGTTGCTAAAAATATTGCTCCTACTGTGTATAATATTGAAGTTACAACAGAGGATAGAGAAATTACTGATAGTCTAGCAACACTTAATACTGTTTTTAAACTTACAAAGAAAACTATTACTAATCGTGAATATGTTACATTTGGTAATGAATTAAGTTCTAAACTTATTAAACTTAATAAAGGTAGTATTGCTATTATTAGTTATATTTGTAATAATATTAAATGGTGTAGTAATAAAATTACTTTTACTGAAAGTGATATAACGAATTATGCTCATATTGATTCAAAAACTTTTTATATTGCTTTAAATGAACTTTATAACGAACAAGTAATTATTAATACTACTAAAAAATCTACTTATGTTGTTAATCATAATTATATATTTAGAGGTAGTATGACTGATTTTATTAAGATTTATCATGATAAATATGATGGTATGGTTGGTTTTCTTGATGATAAAAAACGTATTATTCTTGATGATTGAGTTATTAATGTTAAAACAAATAGGGCTTGTCTAGGTAGTAATACCATAGGCAAGCCCTTATTTTTTACTAGATTCAAGTCCAGTTTATTCAAATATATTTTTAGCTATATCTTTATAAGGTATAATACTAAGTATATTTTCATCAAGTTTATAATAACTATTATTATTAGGTAAATCAAGAACTCGATTAATACTACGAACAACAGGTATATTACGAACAGCCATAACTTCAAACTTATTCATACTTTTATATCTGCCAGTAGTATATTCCTCAGTAAAGTCTTCTTCGATAAGGAATCTAGCAGCCATAGCAGTAGTACCAATTAAGTCATTAATAGTTTGACCAATAGCAACAGGACTAGACCATAGTTTTTTACCTTCAGCATAAGCACCAAATGGAGTAAATGCAGCAGCCTCAGAAGCAAGACGGTCAGCATGATAAAGCATAAGATTATACATAATACTTTCATCGTCATCACCTCCCATACCAGTTATAGCAATTGCTCCAATAATGGCGGCTCCTACATAAAGTAAATCACCTAAATTACGTCTAATATTTGCTTTTTCATGTTCAGGAAGAAGTTCATAATTAAGTTTAAAATTAACAGCAAATGAAAGTAAATTCTTACCATAAGTTTGAAATGCTTTAAGAACATCACTTACATTATTAATTTCTCCTATATTAGTTTCTTTAAATGGAATAGTCAAATAATCATAAAGACTAGTATAACTACCTTTTTCAATAGTACCTAGAGTTTCATTATAATAACCATTCCAACGATAACGTTTCTTAAAACCGGGATAAAGATGTTTATGATATTGCATAACCATACCACCCCACCAATGTTGTTCAATATTAGCAGAACCAAGTTTATCATAAACACCATGAACTTTTTTATTTACTTCACGAACTTTATCAATAAATTTAGCATATTCTTTAAGAGTAAGTTTACTATCAGATTTTATTTGAGCAATTCCATCTTTAAGTTCAAATTGATTATAAATATCTGGAAGTTTAGCAAACTTTTTATCAATATTTTTAATAAGTTCTTTATGTTTAGCTATATATTCTCTTTGTTGTTCTTCATTAAGATAAGTCTTAACAAAATCGAATATAGGATTAGCTTTAAATAGATTATATTTAGCTCGTTTTTTATTATCAGCTTTAGCATCATCTATGAACTTATTGAATTGTTCAAGTAGAGTTTGGTTCTCTCCTCCACGGGGGGTATTTATTACAGACATAAGAGCATCTTGTTCAGCTTTACGATGATACATTTCTTTACTCATTATATCATAACCACCTCTACCATTATCAACAAGCCTATGAGATTTAAGCATAGCAAATAACATAACATTTTGCATATAATATTCACCAACAGATTGAGGACTAAATAATAATCCACGAACTCTACGAATATTTTCTCTAAGACCTTCAGCAGTACTAACTTCAGTTACTCTATCAAAATCAACTACATGACTAAGTTTAATAATAGCATCTTGAAGTGTACTACTATTTTCACTATACATATTAGCCATATAACTAACAGTTCCTTTAATCCATTCAGATTTACCAGCTTCCCAATCTTTAAGATTAATATATTCACCAGCAGCTCGTTCCATAAATATATTACTAGAACCAGTAAGAACGTTAGCAATACCACCAGTAATATTCATCATCATATATTTACTACCAGCAATGTTTTGAGCAAGAGAACCTAGTTTAACTAGATTAGGAGTTTTATTATCTTTATATTGTTCAAATACAAGACGACGAATAAAACTTCTAAGATGTTCACTAGTTCTAGTTTGTTTTTCTTGCTTATATTCAATTTCACCACCAGCACTAGCTTCTCTATTTTCAGTTATACTACCTTTATAATTTATATCATAAGCAGTATTACTAGTAATAATTTGGTCAGCAGTATAAAGAAGATTTTTAACTGTTTTAACAGCATTATATCTATTACTTTCAATTAAGAAACTATTAAATACTTCTTCCCAATTACGATTAAGAATATCATTATGAATCTTATTATTCTTTTCAATAATTTCATCTCTAGCTTTAATAGCAGCAGCTTTACGTTTACTAAATTCTTCATCACTTTCATCAGATTCTTTAAATCTAGGTATAGTAGGAAGCTGTTGAGTATCTTTATTAACTAATTGAATTAATCTAGGATTAGGAATATCATAGTCTTTATCAAAAGTTAAATCTTCATTATTTCTCCAACTAGTATTATCAGGAACATTGGCTGTCCAACCAAGAAAACTAAGAGCTTGTTCAAAGTAATCTTTAACAGTCATATCTTTAGATTTAGGCAAAGCTGGAAGATAACCCATATCAACATATCGCTTATTACTATTAGTAAAACAATACTTTTTCATAAGTTCATTTACTTTATTCATAAGTTCAAGTTGATACTCATTAAGACTAGTATAATTAGGATTATCATATCCTGTTCCTACTTTGTACTTATTAACAAAACTACTATATTCTGGATTAACAAGTTCTTCTTTAGGAGTAATATGCATTTGATTAATGCGTGGTTCATAATTACCAACAACAGCTGAACCATCATCTTTAATCATTTGCATAGTAGTCCAAATACGAATAGGTTTAATAGTACGAGTATAAGGGTCAAAATAATGATTATCTCTATACCATTGTTTATATTCAACACTATCAATACCATATTTGTCAAGAACTTCTCTTTCTTTTATATAGTAATATTGAGTAGTAGTTTCTCTAGTTCTCTTTTGAAGAATATTAATTGCAGCAGTTCTATCAATATCAGTCCATTTATCTAAATCTTTAGGTTTAATAATACCATAAATAGTTCGATTAGGCCTTTCTGCAATAGTTCCATTTTCTTCAACTTGTTCACTAAATACTTCTAGCCATTTATCATAATATTTTTTACCTTTAGCAAAAGCTCTATTTTTATCAAGTTCATATTGTTTCCAATTATAAGTAACATCACATTCACTTTCAATAAATTCAGCAACACGTTTTGCTTTAGTTTTATCAGTACTCTTTTCTCCTCTAGTAATTTCATTAAATACTTCAAAACCAGTCTTGAGTTGTTCTAAATCTTCTTGACTAATATCGGCAGTATTAAGAGTTCTAGTAGCATTATCAAAATATTTTTCAAGTATTTTATTAATAGCTTCTCCTACATTAATTTCTTCTTCACTTTTAGATTTATTACCAGTAAGATAATTATAAAAATCATTACGATAAATTCTTAATTCATCTTCAGCAGAACGAATAATACCAACATAAGGCATACCATTACCTTTAGTATATTTATATTTTCTAACTGTTTCAGCTTTAATAAGAGCTGCACGTTCTTCAGGTATCTTACGTCCATCAACTACATTAAATTCATCTTTAGCTTGAAATTCTTTGATGGCAACATTAAGAATGCTGTTACCTTTATTAGCATCTTTAAGTTCTTCAAACGCCCAATTTAAATCTTCTATATCTTTAATATCAAGAATATATCTAGTATTTTTACGAATCCATTCTTTAGCTTCTCGATATTCAGGAACTTTCATAAGTTCTTCCATACTAATAAGAAGATTACCATTAGCATCACGTTGACTTTCATATTTACTAATAATAGAAAGTTGTTCTTTAAGTTTAGAATCAAACCCTTCTTTAGCTTGCTTATCATAAAACATTTCTTTAACTTTACGAATATTAGTTTGATAAGCACGAAGTCTTTCAGCTACATTCAAATCATGACCAATTTTTTTATTACCATCTTCATCGTAAAAACTAGTAAGGCTATCCATTTGAGCATAGATACGTCCAAGTTCTTCATCTTGACTTTGCGTAGTAACATTATCAGTAGCTTGACTTAGAATATCTCGTATTCTACCATTAAGTCTTTTATATTCAGCAAATTCTTTAGGAATACCATCATCTCCTTTTTTAAGACCAAGAAGACTTCTTTCAAGATTTATAATATAAGTAGAATATTCAATAGTAACATTATTACCATCTTCATCTTGAACTGTAATTGGTTTAAGCTGATGAATAGTAGTCATATCAATAAATTTAGCTTTATTAGATAAAGCAATAAGATGTTCAACACTATTTATACCAAATTTTTGTTCAGCTTCAATAGCAGCATCTCTATATTTCTTCATCTTTTCTTCCCAAACAGGATTATTAGGTTGAATTAATCTACCATCATCATCAATTATACTATCAAGACTAACAGATTTACCATCTTTAGCAGCTCTAGATTTAAGTTCTTTAAGATAATTTCTAAAGTCATTAGATTCTTTAATACCATTAAGACGACCTTCTTCAACAGTACCCATTACATCTTTAAGTATATTCTGCAATACAAAGTTACGATTAGCACGAATATCTTGTATCCAATAATCCATAAATCCAGTATCGCCATAAGCATCAAATTCTTTCATAAGTCCACTTATATAATTAGGATTAGTAGTACGTAATTGAATCCATCTTTCAAACCAATCTTTTCTAGCAGAATGTACAGTAGTATTAGAATCAACTTGATTAACTAATTTTTGAATCTTTCTAATATTCTCTTTAGTTTTATCATTAAGATTTGTACTATCAATATCAATTTCGCTAATAAGTTTGTATTTATTCTTAAATGTATTAGCACTAAGAATAACATCTAAGAAACGATTTTGAAGTTGTTCATCTTTAAGAACTTTACTAATAACATCTTTATCGTTAATAGGTTTATCAATACCATCAATTTTAATAAAACGATTAATATCATTAAGAATATTATTAGCTTCAACATCTATATAATTAGCTATAACTGATAACGAAAATTCAGAATTATCAGAAAGACTACTACTATCAAGATAATTAATTTCAGCATTATTCAGAGCATTAAGAACATTTTGAGCAGCAGGTTGTCCATGACGAACAGCTCTTGAAATAATTAAACTAGCATTTTTAGCAAATCTACCAATAGGAGTTTGGTCATCAACACTACTATATCTATCAGTATTACTAGTAACTCTATTTATTTCATTTTCATTAATTTCAATAAATAATCCAAGTTTATTATCTTCAATATTAGGATATTTAGTTTTATATTGCTGTAAATCATTACTTAAATTAATAGCAGTAGTTCCATTAATATTAAGATAAAATTTACCATTAATAGTATATATAGTATTATTCTCAAAAGAAGTATTCATAAATGGTTGAAAATACTCATTAGAAATATATTTACCATATAGTTCAGGAACTTCTTTATAACCTTTATTTACAGCTTCATTAATATTATCTTTAATACCATCAATAAATTTATCTCTTTTTTCTTGTTGAATAAGACCTTTATAAAGAAGAACAGCTAATGGTTTATGAATATTATTATTAGCTATAATACTAGGTTCAATACTATTATAAGTTTCAAACGATTCAAGTCTATCAATAGGATAATAAGCTAAAGTTCCATCATAAGTTCCTTTAATATATAAATTTCTATTAATTCTAATAACATTAACAGCATCTCCATTTCTTATTATTCCTACATTATCAAGATTTTCTTGACCATTAAAAATAATAATACTACTTCTTTTTAGACTATAATTAATTTTATTATTAGTAAGTCTTTTAAATGTATAACTAGGACAATTAAAACTATTATAATTCTTACGAATAAAACCAATTATATCTTCAACATTATCTTTATCAACAAAACCATAACTATTAATACCTTTCATAGCTATATCTCCAATAGCTATTCCATTATCGCTCAATCCTCTAAGGGGAGTATTACTTATAAGTCTACTAATATTTCTAGTTCTAAATTTATGACCTTCAACAATAAAAGCATATTTAACTAAATCAAGAGCTGTAAGTTTAATAAGAGGATTAGGATGATTCCAAGCTCTATCAAACAATCTATGGGCTTCATCATTAGTAATATCACCTTGTATGTAATTAATATATTGAATATTTACATTACGACGATTATTTCTTTCATCATTAGCAACTATTTCAATATGTTCAAATACACTACCATCTTGACTAAAATTACGTTTAATCCAATCAACTTTCTGAGCAGGAGTAAGTCTAGTAAATACATCAATTTCAGTTTGTGTAGGCTCAAATATATTTTTAACTATAACATCATCTGTTTTAATATTAACTAATGTACCACTTACTCGTCCAACTTCTAAAGCTCTAGATTGTCCAGTACCATATTCTTTAATATATTTAGGATGAACAAAATCACCATTAACAACAGCAACAGGTAAATTAAGATAAGAACTACCATTATTACCTACTTCTAGTTTATTAATAAGATAATCTTTATAGTCATTATATAACTTTTCAGTCATTATTCCACCTTTAGTCCATTCTGCTATTCTATATACATAATCAATAAATACAGGATTAGCAGTTTCAAATACTTGTTGAGTAGCTTTAACACTAAGAGCAGTACTCATTTGTAAAAATGCAGCTAAACTAGGATAACTACTTCTAGATATATCAGATTTAATAAATGCATCTATACCACCACTAATATCAGGAAAAACACTCTCTAACAGCAAGGTTTGACCCCCCGTAGAGGATGGAGCATAAATATTACTATTCTCAATAACAGTTCTAGCATCTCTAAATACTTTATCACTAGCATAAAAACTTTGTTTAGCACCATATTTATCAGCACTAAGAATATTAAGATTATTACTTATATCCTGTCCGATTGAGTTTAACCGATTGAATTGTGCTAGAACATAAAGGTCAAATAAAGCCTGCTGAACGCCATTCATTTCCCCTCTAAGACGAGATTTATATGCGTCTGATGAAAATATAAGGTCAGGTGATGAAAATGCGTCAGAAACGCTTAAATTGAATAATTTCTTGAAAGTTTCACCATAACTTTTATCGATAGTTTCAATTAGCTTTTTACGTCCAGCAAAATTAACTTTTTTACCAAAACCAAGATTATGAGCAACTTCTCTAATAGCTTCAGTAAGCGGATTTTTAGTACCTTCCGCAAGAACACTATTGGTTTCTTTCCATTTACGAACTAGTATATCAATAGCAGGTTGCCACATAAATCCAATAGCAGTATCATAATTACTTCCAAAGTCAACAATAGTTTTGAAAGCATTAAACGTATAAGTATTTTCATTATGTATAGCCCCCTCTTTCATAACATCGAGAATATGAGCAGTAGTCTGAGAACTATAAGGATTAATCAAATAGCCATCAACATTCTTATCATCTCCAGACCAACCAAAATTCTTATGAGTAATACGAATATGTTTATTACCAATAGTTTCAACATTTTCTTTACCATATCTATTAACAGCTTCTTGTTCACTAATCACATCAGTAGTGTACATAACTTTAATACCTTCGCTATGATTAGCTTTAGTAACATTACCAATACTCATAAAAGTATCTCTATTAACACTGATACCTTTAAGTTTAATACCAGAAGTAGCAGCATCAAACCAATCAAGTTGAGTAAAGAAATCACTAGGAGCAACAGTTGTTTTATTAGCACCAACTATTTCTGCATAAGTTTCATTAGCTTTTTTGACATTTTCAAAGTTAGAAGTAGTAGTATTTTCTTCAAATGCAGCAGGATTATTAAGTATATCAATAAATGATTGAATAATAGCATTGGTTCTAGCAGCTTGACTACTTGTATCCTCCACGGGGAGTTTTAAGTATGATTCGTAAGACTTAAGTCCACCATCATTAGCAATTTTTTCAACAACTTTAAGATTGCCATTATAACCTTCAAGAGTAGCATTAATAGCATCTTCACTATTTTTTAAAGAAGCTCTAATATTACCTTGTTTATTATAAGTCCTACCAAGAATTTTACGACTAGCTTTATCTACATTATCTTTAACATAATTAATATACCCTACTTCATCTTTAGTATATCTAGCATGAGTAATTTCAGTTGGAACACCTTTAACAAGATTAAATGTTTTAGACATACCATAAACACTATCAACGTCAAAGTCAGAACCAGTTTGAGTAACCCATTCATCAGGAACAACAACAGTACTACCATAAGCATCAGGAAGAAACTCTTTAACATACATAATACATATAGATTGCTTACCTTCAGTAGGAATACGATAACCAATCATAGTACGTAAGCTATCAGAAACTTGTTCAATATTTAATCCTTTAAGTTCACTACTCCATCTAGGAAGTTTAATTTCAGTATAATAAACAGGAGTGCCATCAACTTCTCCAATCTTTTTATATTGAAGTTTACTATCTGTTTGAGTTTGTTTATCAACTTTAAATCCAAAGTCAGATAGCTGAGCAGCATGCCATCCACTAATAAGTTGTCTAGTAATATTAGTATTAAAATAACTATTAGCAATACTTTCAAGTTTACTATTAATATTAGATAAGAATAAAGGAAGATTATTAAATCCAGCACTATCTAAATCGAAAAACTCAAGAAGAGCTTTTTCAGCTCCTTGTTGTTGAGCATTTTCTTTAAATCTATCAAAAAATACAAAACGATTAAGATTTTTAATAGTACCATTAGAATTTAAATCAATATGACCATTATCATCTAATCCAATACCAAGTTCAGCACAAGTTTTTTCAAAACTATTTCTAATATTAGCTACATAATTATTAAATACTTTATCTTTAAGTTCATTAAGTTCAGTTCGATTAGGAAGATTATCAAGCATTTTCTTCATAATCTGAATAGCAGCTTTATTACTAGCATCAACCATATGTTGAGGAACTTCTTGCTGGCGATAAAGATAATTATAACTAAATAGTTCAGAATTATCGAATACATTATTATCAAATTCTTTAAGAGCTTCATCAGTTAAAACACCATCGTTATTCCAAAGTGTCATTCTGTTATGTTGTGCAACTTTAACAGTTTCAACAGTATTAATTTGATGAATACCTCTATTAGTCATTATATTATAAACTTTTTCAAGTTCTGTTCCTTTAATAAGTTTAGGAATAAGAACAAACTCAGCATTCTTTACTTGTCTAGGAACTTCAATACCAACAGTAGTATCATAATATAAATCATAATAGAAATTCTTTTGAATTTGAACTTTATTAGCAAATTTAATCCAATCAATTTTATCTATTGGAGTATCATCTGTAAGACTTTGAATAAGTCCAGCATATTTATCTAATTCACCAGCAGCAGTAATACGACGAATCCATTCTTCAAGAGTAATATAAGATTGAGCATCATTAGCATTAACACCACCTTTAAATGGTTCTAATATTCGTTCTCTATCTTTTTTATCAAGTCCAGCTTTTTTAAGTTGATTATCAAGTCTATCAATAACAACTTTATCAGAAGCTTTAAAAGTATTATAAATAGTAACACCCCTAAATTTATCTTGAAGAACTACTTTTTTACGTTTAGTAATTCCATTAACAGTATAAGGAACAGTAACAGCATTACCTTTGATAGTTATATCATATAAATCAGTAGCTATATCTAAATCATTTTTAGTAAAATCAGTATTACCAAAAGGATTACCACTAGCTTGTACTTCTTTAATACGTTTTAGAATAGCTTGACCATTCTTATAAAAACTTTGGTCACCACCATACATATCGTACATACTATCTCTAACAAGATAATCATTAACTAGAAATTCAGCTAAAGATTCATTATTAATCCTATCATCAATAAATGTACCATATTTATTTTTAAGTTCTTTATAACCATTAGTTATATATTCATTTAACCAATCAGCAACAGCATCTTCAAGAGCAATACGTTGTTCTCCATTAAGAACTACTTGATTATTAACATAGCTAAGTCCACGTGTAGACCCCCCGTAGAGGATGTCAATAGTCTTACCATATCCAATTAGTTCATTAAACGCTCCATTACTATTAGGAGTAATTTTACTAACTAAACGTTTAAAACTAAATACTCTACCAGCTAAAACTTTGTGTCCATCTTTAGTAATAAATACATTACCTTTTCCATCTTTATGATATTGATTATAAAAATGTTCAGGTTTATTATTATAAATATCACTAAATTCAAAATCTCCATTAGTTAAAATAGGATTACCATTAGCATTAGTCTTAAACATTACATTAACAGCTTGAGCCATATTAGTAAGTTCTTGAATAGCTATATTATAATATTGTTTAAATAATGGATGTTCTCTATTTATAATTTTAGTTCCATCTTCTAATTGACTTCGTAATCCATTAAGACTATATCTAGGAGCAGTAATAGTAAAGTTTTTAGGAGCATCACTAGGTATGGGAAGTAAATAATTAGCAGTAGGAGTTTCAGAATTATTAATATCAGTCATAAATAATCCCATAGCAGTAATTAAATAATCACCGTCACTCATACTACGATATAAGTCATTATTATTATTATCTAATTCACTAATACCATTAATAAGAGAAGTTTTAAACATACTACGAGCATATTCAGTAAGTTTAGGAGTTCCATTTCCAACTCTTCTAAACAATCCATAATTAATTATATTACCATTACTATCCCTATGTTCAAGAAGTAAATTACTATAATCATATTGATGACTAGCAAACTTTTGTTTAGCATAAGCTTCAACCATAGCGTTTTGCTCTTCAACAGTAGATTTATCATCATTGATTATTTTAGCAATATTAGTAATAAAACTTCTATTAATAACATCAGAACTTAAATTACCTTCGGGATTACGAGAATTAAGTTCAACAGGAATATAAATAATATCTTTAAAAACATCAGCCATTTGATATATAATAGAAGTATCACCTCTATTAATAAAACTATCAGGCATTTTAGTTCCTTTACCCTTTTTAAGCGCTTCTACATATTTATTATAGTTTTCAACTGTACGATTAATAACATTGGCAAAATTAATAAGATTATTAGCCATAGCTACACGACCAATCTTAGCAATAGCTAAATTAAAACTAGCTTGATTAATATCTGGAAATATTTCTTTAAAAGCATCATATAAATAAAGATTAGCATGAGGAGTATTTTTATATCTATCATATATACGAAACTTTTCACGAGCAGTAGGAACACGATTAGTAATAATATTATTCTTAACATTATTATAAAAAGTATTCTGTAAAATAGTACGAGAATCAGTATTAGGATTAGTTACACGAGCACGAACATAACTATTACCATTAGAATCAGTTTGAATATAAGTTTCAATTTTAGATATAATAGGTTTATTAAACACCATCATATACTTATTAGCAAATACTTTATTTTTGCTAAGTAAATCATGTAATTGAATTAAACATTCACAATTTGGAATAGTTTCAGATATACGTTTAAGACTAGCTATAAAATTATCTACATTACTAGTATCAGCACTAGCATATAATATTTTAGATAAGTAATTAGCATCAGAAAAAGTAACAACTCCTAATTCATTATTAGTATCAAAAGGATAACTTCCATTATCAAGTTGAGAAGCAGCAGTAAGTTTAGGTAAACTTGCAAGATGATATTTAATAATTTCTTCTACGTGTTTATTAAAATCTTTAACTTCACCAATACTTAAATTCCAAAGTTGAGTCATTAAATCAATACCATCATCTATACTATTTTCATCACCTTCAGTAGAAGTTTCATCAAGATAACCGCCTAATTCTTCATAATCAGTAGTTTGATATAATTCATCTCGTTTAATAAGTTTAGCTACATTTTTATTATTAAAAAGAGCTTCATTAAATTCAGTATTAGTTAAAGAACGAAGTAATGCACCATAATTAAAATCTTGAGCATCACCATATTTACGAAGAAATGCACCAAGACCATTAATTTTAGTAGCAGGATTTGGATTATTAATAAAACTATTAAGTTCATTATTTCTAACTTCATCATTTCCGACTAATTTCTTAGCACGTTTAAGTCCAGCATTAATAACAGTTTCATTAGTACGTTTTTTAATTTCATTAAAATTTAATGGAGCGCCATTATATAAAAAATTAAAACTAAGTTTATTCATAATATCAGCCATATAAGTAATAGCTGTATCTCTAGCTTTAATTGTACTAAACAAACCACGTTCTTCTTTTTCAGCAATAGAAGCTACATCGTCCATATTACGAAGTTTAATAGCTCTAGCTTCAAGAAGAGCATTATAAGCTTGTCTTCCAGAAGTTTTAACATTAATACCTTTATCAGCTACAATCTTCTTAAAGATTGGGTCTTCAACCATAGCTATAAGACTATAATAATCAGCATTATTAGAACCATGTTCTTTAATAATAATATTATTAAGATTATTATATCCTACAAGTTTAATATTTCCACAGCTCATAAGTTTATATTTAAGTTTAAATTCATTAATAGTAATACCTCTATGACTAATGTAAAGTAAAATTTTATTACATCGTCATAGAGGTAGTTTTCTTTCGTTTTAAGCGACTTTTATATTTGCTCGATTAATTCTACATACAGCTAAAACTGATGCGCCCTGTGTCAAGCAAAGTGGCAAATTCGGGCTGTTGTGCTATTGGCAAACGGCTAGTCAATTCAGCCATATTCAGCACTATATCATCATCAACACTACTAAACATATCAAGTCCATCATTAAGATTATCATTATTATAATTATAATCTTGACTGTTATCTTCATTAGGATTTTCAGTTTGTTCTATACTAACAGTTTCTTCTTCAAACTGAAAAGTTCCTTGAATAGCTTCTTGATTACTTTCTTTAGGCATTTTCTTAATAGCTTTATAAGCATCTCTAGCAGCAGCTAATAAACTATCTTCATTAATATTAATACCTAACATATCAGCAATAACTTCAAGAAGTCTACTAAATAAAGTCTTACGTTTATTAACTTTTCTATTATCATATTTAATTTCATTAAGTGCAGTCATAAAAGCATTACTAGTAATACTTTCAACTAGAAATTCTTCAAGAGCTTCACTTGTATTAAAATTCTCAAATAGATAAGGTTTAAGTCTTTCTTTAGTAGCATCATCTTGAATATCAAGCCAAGCTTTAAATTTATCATAAATAGGTTTAACTAAAGCAATAGCTTGTTCAGTATTATATTTAGTATAAAGTTGTCTATGTAAACTTTCATGAAGTATAATATTAACAACTCGATAAACTCTTTGACCAGCAATAGCAGAACGATTAAGTTCAATAGTATCTGTATCACGATGATAAACAGCATTAACTTTATTACCATTATTATCAGTAATACTATCTACAACTTGAATATTTTTAGGTAAAATACCAATTTTTTGAAGAGCATTAATATAATCAATAGCAGTTTGGTCATTAGCAAAATACTTTTTAAGTCCACGAGTTAAATTCTTAGCAGTTATAGCAGATTCAAAAGCATTAAAATTAATAGCATTAAGAGTATTATCTAACATGAACTCTGATAGCTGTTCAGGTATTGCTCCATCCTCCACGGGGGGTCTACCCTCAAGTTCATAAGTAATATCGAGTTTAGAATGAATATCTATTTGCCAATTACCAGCAGTTTCATTAGTATTAGTATTAGCTAGTTTAGTTCTAACTAAACCATTACTAATAATAAAATCTTGATAACTATTATAACTATAAGTTTTATCATCAATATTTATAATAGTTTTACCATTTTCGCGATAAATATATTTATTAGTTTTATCATTAGTTTTTGTACTATCATTAATAAAATCTTTACTAATAGCAAATTGGGCATAGTTAAACATTTCATCAATAACAGGACGAAGAGCATTATTTAATTCATCAATAGTACTAGCATTAATACCATAACTTTTACCTATTTTAAAAGCACTATTAACAACATAAGGAGAATTAATAATAATATTACGTTTATAATTACCAGCATCAGAATTAATAGTAAAAGCATAATCCTTGCCATTAAAATGTGCACCTTTAACATAAAAGCCTATATTAGTAGGATTAATACTAATTTGAAGTCCATTATTTCTATCTCCGTTAATAAGTTTATTATTTCCAAATATATCTCCAAGACTTTGTTTAAGTTCACCAAAACTTATTTTACCACTAATATAATCTCTACAAAGATTATTAACTTCATTCTTAATAGAATTAATAATACGTCGAGCATCACCTTTAAGTAGATTACTATTTAATGGAACTTGTTTACAAAAAGCATATAGAGAAGTACCATCACTACTTGGAATACTAATAACAGGCATACCATTAGTAGTAAGATTTTCAATAATAGTAGGTTTACTTTCTCCATTAAGATATACTTGACCTTGTACAACTACACCAAGTTTATTAACATCTTCATTATAATTAACTACTGTTTCTTGTACATCATTCCATTCGCCATTAGCATCATCAATAGTATTAAGAACTCCATATTTAACATTAACAGCTCTAATCTTACCTTTAAAATCACCTTTTACTATTGTAATAGCTTGGTCATAACTATTAAGAAGATTACTAAACCAACGATTAATACTAGCTTCATGACTATTTTCATAAGGTTGATTAAATATATATTTAGTAAGATTAATAAGATGTCCAGCTAAATCAAAACTTGCAACAGGAGTAGTAAAATTTTTAACAATATCAGGATATTTAACTTCAAATTCTTTAAATAAAGTATCAAGTTCTTTATTTGTAACTTCTTCTTTAACGGCAAGTTCATATAAATGACCAATAAATTCTTCGTCAAATCTATCACCATCAAGAATACTAATTAAAGCGTCTTTAAGTGGAGAAACAACTTGACTATTTTCAGCATGAATATTATATTTCCAACCTTGATTAACCATATCATAATTACCAAACTTATCAATATTTGGAACTCCTATATAACCAATAATTGTACCATTAGCAAGTATATTAATACGTCTAAGCTTACTATCATATTCAGTTTCTAGATAATCACCTTGTTTAATAGAAGTAAATGCTTTAACATTTTCATTCTCTACTATATACTTAAGATTAACATTATTAGTATGTTCAACTTGAAGTCTTTCAAGACGTTCTTTAGCAATACCGTCAACGTATTGAACAAATTGTCTAGCATTAAGTTTTTTAATAGTTGATTCATCAGTAGCACGATATTTACCTTGATTATTAGTGCTGGCGTAAAGATAGTTTTTTATTTGATTAAACAAGTAATTTTTAATAATTTTATTACCCGTAACACTATCTATATATTCAACTAATTGACCAATACTAAGATAGACTTTACCATTAACAATTTTACCCCTAGTATTACCTTCACTATCAACACTATTAGCAAAATCATCCATAATAGCTTCTATATTACGTTCATTACCTGTAACAGTAGCATAAGTAGCATTAAGTAATAAACGTCTAGTACTATCATCTTGAACAGAACTATATAAACTACCTCCTGTAAGACCATCAATAATATTATTAACTATATCATTAGCTTCTGTTTGTTCAAATCCAGCTTGACTAAGTTTATCAATAATAGATTGTCTAGCATTAAGTAAATCACTACTAGTAGACTCATGTCCTAAAGAATCTTCTAAATCAGCAATAGTTTCATAAACTAAATCAGTACCTATTTGACCACGTTCAAAATCATCATCTGGAAGAGTATTATTAACTTCAGATTTAGGAGTACTAATAGGTTCTTGAGAAATTGGTTGTTCAGTTTGAGATTGAGGTTGTTCAGTATTAGTAGGCTCACTAGGAACCGCTTCGCTTCGCTCCGCTATACTCCCCGTGGAGGATGGAGATGAGTTAGTATCATCTACATCAGTTTCATTAACTTCATTAACATCAGGATTAACAGGAGCAACTTCTCCCTCTTTAGGAGTATTATTAACATCGTTTTCAATCTCAGCAATCTCAGCTAATTGTTCTATTGTATTTTTAAGATGTTCATTACCTTTAGAACTTAAATCAAGTGCAGCATAAGCATCTCTAATAACTTTATCTATATTAGGTTTATTACCATTATTAGCATCTTTAATAACAGAATTGACATAATCTTTTCCATATTGTTTATAAGCATTACGTAAATCGTCCATAGCTTTATTAACAATCCTTTTACGACTATTATCAAAGAAGTTATTAAGATAAGTTATACGAGATTTAATATTATCATCAGATAGATTAAGTTGATTTTTATTAACTTCAACATTAATTTCAGCATTAACAACTTCTGCTAAATCTTTAAATACTTCATTATATTGTTTTTGAAGTTGAATAGTTGATTGAATATCATTTTTATTTTCAATATCAATAGGGATATAAAGTTTATTAATAGCATCTAATCGTTCATTTAATTGAGTAATACGTTCTTGCTTAACAGAATTATTAATTGCAGCGTTATCTTGAATAGTTTTAATATCTCTTTGAATATTATTAATAATATGTTGATAAATACCATTCTTAGCAGAATTAATATCAACATCTTCAATATGATTATTTGTAATATCTTGATTTAAAACATCATTAGCCCAATTAAGAAGATTATTATAATTTTCTTGGCGATTACGAGCATGAACCATTTGAGTAGCTATAATACGACCAACTTCAAATCCGCCACCAAGTCTATTAACTTTATTTAAAGTAGTATTATATTCATTTTTAAGATTATTAATTTCAGTTTTAAATCTATTAATAAGTTCACTACTTTCTTGTTGTTGTAATCCAAGTTTATTAGTAATACTATCATTAAATTCTTTACTATTAATAGAACTTTCAAGAAGTCCTAAATTACCAGCGTTCATAGAATTAATAATAATATTATCCATATATTCTTTTTCAGCTATACTACGAAGTTCTTCTTCAGTACCAGTAATAATATCTGGATTAACCTGTTGACCATTTTCATCAGTAATAGTTATAAATGGATTTTTACCATTAGCAATACTATTAAGTCTTTCTTGATATGCTTGAAAAGTAGCAGTACGACCAAGAATTTCGTTTTCTCTTTGTTTTTCAGCAGAAGTCCAATCTTTATCAAGACGTTTATTAATAAATTTTCCAGCTTTATTCATAACACTACTAAAAGCAACACCACCAAGAGCACCCCAAAATGCTTGTTCCCATAACATTGGGTCTTGAAGATAATCTTTAATAGTTTGTTGAGGAATATCTTTATCAAATACTTTTTTACCATTATATAAACCATCTTGACTAGCTATATAATTAATAGCTTCTTCAATTCCTTCTGTCCATTCAACTCTAACACCATGAAGAATATCATTACCCACATCTTTTAATGTACTAGTAATTGCTTGTTTAGTCGTTTTATTACTTAAAGCGTTAGTAATTGCAGCGGCATCATCAATATTACTATTAAATGCAGTATTTAAATTTCTAAGTCTAGAACTAGTTGTATTACCACTTAAAGCATTTTTCCATAAGTTTTTTAAACTATAAACTTGCCATACATCAAAAAGAACATTAGCCCAATCTTCAGCAAAAGTAATATCAGCACTATTTTTAGCAATATCTTTAGCTACTTCTTCATCAGACATATCTCTATATTTAGGATTATTATTATAAAACTCTTTCCTTTGTTTATCATTCATATTAGCAAGTTGAGTTTTAGAATAATCTTCAATATCATTATAAGTTTGTCTAGCTTCTTGATAATTTTCAAGATAACGAGAAGGAACTCCAATAGCAGTAGCTTCTGCTATTCTACCAGTAATGGCTCTACTCTTTTGAGTCATATTAATAGCATTAGCCATTTTATTAGCTAATTTATTAAACTTTATACCTTTACCTAATAAAGAAACACCTTTAGCAAGACCTGCACTAGGAACCATAAGAGCTAAAGAACTAGCTATACTAGGAGCATTGCTAGCCCACCAAGCAAAATCTCCAATATCAAAAGCAGCATTAGGATTTTCTCTATATATAGCTAAACGCTCATTAATAGATTCTTTTAAAGATTCAAGTTCAGAACTTATTTCAGATTGATAATCATTAGGACTATTACTAACCATATTATAGAAAGCGTCAGCTAAATCTGCAAAACCAATAGCTGTACCAACAGTAATCTCATTACCAATCTGTCCAATCATTCTTAATCCTTGTTCCCAATTACTTTGATTAACAGCACGTTCTTTATCAAGTTTTTCTGGGTCATCAACAGGATTAACATAAACATCATAAGGAGCATATTTATCTATATCATATTGATTAAGATTATATGATTGTCCAGCAATACGACTAAATAAATGACCACGACCCCGGTCACTAATAGAAGTGCCGGGGTTGTAATCAACTAAAGTAGGAGGCTGTATAGCCCCCTTTTTAGTTTTAGGATTATATTTAGGATTAGGTGTTTGATTACCACCTTGTAGAAACTTTAATACATCCATATTAATATAGATTATTAGTTAATTCATCATAGTAATATTGAATAACATAAGGGTCTGAACTTCCACTAAGTTGAGCAAGTTTAGTAGCAACATTTTGTTGAATAGCTTTAACAGCATTTTCATCTACTGCCATACCAGCTTTAACAGCAGTTACAGTTTGTTCCCATTGAGATAAATTATCTACAATATCAACAGCATTTTCTTTACTTACTAAACCAATAGTTTGATTATTAGTAGAATTAATTAAATTAAAACCTCCACCATTAGGTACTAATTTAAATTTATCAATTCCAGTAAATGCAGCATTATTAGTAAGAGAAATAGGTCTATTAGCATTATAGTAATTTTCTACTTTACCAGCAGCTCTCCAACTAGTATCTTGATTCCAAGATTGAATAATAGAACTATCAATAGCACCACTACCTACAAGTAAAGTAATAGGTTCTCTTTTAAGTTTACCTTCTGTATCATAGTAACCTGCAATATTAATTTGAACTCCAACATCCCCAGTTTTTGGGTCACGAACAATAGTAGGAGTAATCTCATTTTCTTTAGCACTTCTAAGATAAGCTGTATAAGCTTTTCTATCTTCAGAAGTCATAGGTTCAAATATTCCATTTTCACTAGTAATATAAGCTTCACCTTGAGTTAAATCAATACCACTACGAATAGCCATCATAGCTTGTTCTTCTTTATTCTTTTTATAAGCTGAAAGTTTACTAGCTTTTTCAGGATTAGCGTTCATCATAAAATTAATTTCAGCTAATTCTGGAGTTAAAGCACTAATACCAATAGTAGAAGAAGTTATTTGACCACCATCAAGAACAGCATCATTTTTAGATTTAAGAGAATCAACATAATTAACTAAACCAATATAAGGTTCTTTATTACCTGTTGGTAATCCAGCATGATGTTCTTCACCATTAGAATCAACTCTAACAAATTTATCACCATATCCAAAAAATCTAGTCTTAGCAGAATTAAGAAAAGCATTTAAAGGATTTCTAGTATCTTCAGCTTCTTTAACAGCTTTACCAAAACTATAAATAGATTTATGATAATCTTTTGGTAATTCAGCATATCTATAACCATTACCATCAGAACCAAATCTTACTCCAAGACTAGAAGCTTTTTTCTCTCCTCCAATAGCATTAATAAATGAATTATAAACATCATCATTATTAAAATATTGTCTAATAGCAGAACTATCTCCAAATATTTGATTAACATATTTACTATATGTATCAGAATATTTATTATTAGGCAAATCACTTAAACTAATAATAGAATTATATGTATCAAATCCGTCAATGCTATCTTGCGATTTACCAACTTTAAGACTATTAATATATTCTTGATTATCAATAATATCATTAAGATAACTTAGAGCATATGCTCTATCAGATGGGCTAGTAATATTAGTCATGATACTAGTTCTAATATCATCTGGATTAGCAGTTGCTAAATCAATATTAATATCAGGATTATATTTGTTAAGTAATCCAGCTATTGATTGTCTATTATTAGTAATTTCAGCTTGAGCTTGAGCAGGCATAAAATTATCAATACGAACAGGAGTACCTTTATAAGTTAAATTATCAATAGCTTGTTTTCTTTGAGCACTACTTCCAAAATTAGCTTGTTTAGATAAAGCTAATTGAGCTTTCCATGCTTCACCATAAGTAGTATTACTATTTTGATTATAAAAAGTTGCAGCATTATAGAAAGGGTCAATACGTTTAGCAAGATATTGTTCAGGAGTAAGAAGAATACCATTTTTATCTGTTATATCAGGGTTACTACCATTTTGGTCATATTTCCATTTAGCAATCTTATAATCTTGTTCAAGACTAGCTTTAGCGCCAGGAGTATTTTCAATAACAGCTTTAACAGCTTCAGCAAGTTTAGCTTTACTTAATCTTTGCCAATCACCTTTAGTATGAGAATAAATCTCTCCTGTAACAGATTTAGTAATATCGTCAGTAACTTTTCCATTAGCATCAAGCCATCTTGTTTGACTACCTCCGCCTTGTTCTTTAGCAGCCCATTGAAGTGCTTGATTAAGTATTTGGTTCATAGGAATTTCAGAAACTTCTTTATCAATAGGAGCCCATTTACTTCCACCAATAACATTACCATTCTTATCAGTTATATCTTGATAATTATATTTATTAACAGTACGATAATAATTCTTATAATCTTCAGATAAATCAGTACGTTTATCAAGATTATTCATATATGCTTTATAATCTTGTTGAGCACGTAAACGACCAATCATTCCCGGATTTGAAGTTATATCTCCATAAGTTCCAACTATATCATCAAGACTAGAATAAGCATTACCATATTGCATATTTTCGGTAAGAGCATTACGAATTTTATTAAGTTGTTCTTGACGCCAAGCATCTTCAGCTTCATTTAAATCTAATTGAGCAAGTTGAGCATCAATTTGAGATTTAGTTTGAATAGCTTGTTGATGACCTTGTTCAAGAGTATTATAAGTTCTAGCTAAGACATTTAAGTCAATAGGATTAACTTGTTGTCTAAAAGTAGGAGTATAAAAGTTTATCGGCATGATTGTTTTCCTCCAAGTTTTCTACGTTTACGAATAATAAATTCATCATAATCAACTCCAGCATCTCGCATAATTCTATCATCTACATTAGGAGCAGATGCCCTCATAGCACCAATAGTATTATTTAAAGCTTTACGATTTTCATATCTACTAATCATATCTTGAATACCAGCATTAATACCACTAAATAAATTATTAATATTAGTTACTTTAGCTTCTCTAATACCATTATCAAATGCTGTTTTTCTATCTATATATTGATTGTATTGTTGAGCATTAAATTGACGAACACTTTGCTGATTACGTCTATCTTGATTAATAAGATTAGTTTCTATATTTTCTTTATTACCATAAAGTTCATTAGCAGCTTGACCAACAGCATTACGAACTCGTTGTTTACGAGCTAAACTAACACGACTACTAGCAGTATTAGAATCAATATCACGATAAGCTTCGAATTTATCTTCTCTAATTCTATCAAGTTGAGGATTAATATTATATTTAGTTTTAAGTTTATTAGCACTAATAAGAGTAGGTTGACCTGGACCTCTCATTTTATTAATAGCTCTTCTACTAGCAAAATAACTAGCTAAACTACCAACTACATTACTACCTAGTCCAATCCAATCAGCAGTAGTAAGATTTTTAAATTTACCTTGGCCTTTACCATTAGAAGATGTAGTTCCTTTAACAGATGTACTAGTAGAAACAGGTAAAGTAGTAAGAATACTAGCTTCTATTTTAGGTAGATTACGATTATAAACAGCAATAGGAGGAGTTTTAGTAGGAACAGATTGAGTTGATTGACTTGACTTACTACGTCCTCCACGGGGGGTCTTCCCGCTAGATTTAGTTTCAGATAAACTTGGAATATTAGTATTATTTGTACTAATACCTCTATTATTTCCATGACTCCAACCGGCTCTAACTAAACCACTAGTAATTCCAGCACCATCTTCAAATAAAGGAAGTCTACGTTCTGCATAATATTGAGGACGACGATTTCCATTATCAATATTAGATTTATTAGTATTAGTATTTACATTATTATTTTTAGACCATCTTCCATTTCTAAAAGTATAATCACTTCCAATAATAGTTTCTCCTCTAGCAGATTTATTAATAGGATAAATAGAAGTTCTATTAATAGTTCTATTAGTTATAGGAACATAAGCTCCAATTTTTTCATCATATTCCCAAGTTCTTCCATGACGATTAATACGATTTCCACCAACAGCAAATTTATCGCGTAGACCCCCCGTAGAGGATGGAGAATGAATTAATCCATTCTTAACATTACCATTAATACTAACAACTAATCCAACATTACCTTTCTTTCTAAGTTCTGGATATTTATTATAAACTTTAGCTTTAACATCGCTACGCCCATGTAATCCCGCAAGTCTTAAAGCGTCAACAGCATCTGCTTTTGTAGGAATAGGATAACTTCTATGTCCACCAGCAAAATCTTTTTTAGCTACACTAGGATAAGGTTTCTTTTTAGAACCATAATCTTTATCTCTACTTAATCCACCCATAGCTTTTTTATTTTCATTTATATTATTTTTATTTATATAATCAATAGTTCTAGGAAGATTACTACCATGTTTACCGATAGTTGTTCTATAAACTTCTTTAATACCTTGATTAATCCAAGTATTATCAATTTTATTAGCTAAATCATAAATCTTTTGTCTACCTAAATTAATAAAATTAGTAGCAGTTCTACCTATTCTAGAAGCTTTAGTTAAACCTTTAATAAATTTATAATTTCTATTACCAGCTATTGTAGGATAACCACCAATAATTATCGAACCACTTTCAGCGATTTGTCTTTTATATTCATCAGGTGCTTGATAAATTTTGCCACCTTCTTTATATTTAGTTCCATCATCATTAATTCTATTTCTATCTTTAAAATCTTCTTGAGCTTTAAATACTTTATTAGGATTAGCTCCCCCCATAACTAATTGAGCAGGACTAGCACCGTTAAGAATAGGTTGTGCAGAATAAACTTTAAGTTCATTACCATTAGTTTCAACTACTTCACCACCTTCTACTTCAACACCAGTTTTATCACTAGGCCCAATATCAATACCACCTTGACTATGTTTTCTTCCATTCATATAAAAGAAATTATTACCAAGAGGTTGAGCAATACCACCAGCAACTACATTTGGTATTTTACCACCAACAGCATATTGTTTTTGAGGAAGCTTTTTTCCATTACTTCTAGGAGTTTGAATAATATTAAATGGAAATGTTGGTCCAAGTTCATCATTACTAGGTAGAGATTCTTTATTAAAATCTTTAACATAATTAATAAGTCTACCAGCAGTATTATTCATTAATTTTTCTCTATTATCTTTAGACACCAAATTGTTTACACCATTATAGAGAAATTCATTACCAAGTCTTATTAAACCAGTAGATTTAGCAACTTTATCATAAGCTCCACCGAGTGGAGGAATACCATTTTGAATAAATCTTCCATTACGAGTAACATTACCTCTAAATGTACTAGGTAAATTACTTATATGAATAACTTTATCTTTTCTAGGCATTTTATATAATATAATGAGAAATTGTAATTTGATTGATTTTAAGGCTCTCTGCTGAACGATAGCCTATCAGTCGATTAATAGTTCATACCTATATATAATAATTCAACAGAGAGCAAAAGACTAGCGTCTATGACCGCCACAGCGATATACATTTAGCCTATCTCGATATACTGATTGAGGCATAACAGGTTGTTGAACAGTACCATTAGTAATCCATTCAGGACGTTCAAGACCAGTTTTAGGAGCACTATAACTAGCTTGGTCAGCTTGTTTAACTTGAATTGGTTGTTGTCCTTTACTTCCAAACATACCACCAATTAAACTTCCAGCAGCACCAATAGCAGCACCAATCCACGCTTTTCTACGTCCACCACATTTATATTTATTAATAAAACTAGAACGTTGATACATAGTCATTGGATTAGTTATTTTATCAGAAGTAATATTAAGTTGTTGTTGACCAGCTTGAAGTTGTTTACGCTGTTCAGCTTCTTGAGCAATACGTTTATTTTCATTAATTTGTTGATTAGCAGAAATACCTTGACCTATTGCAGTACCTAATTCACCAAGTCCTTGAACTCCTGTAATAGAACTAGCAAGATTACCTAAACCTGGAAGAGCATCAGCAAATTCAGTACCGAAACCAGCTTTACGTCGAACTCTACCACCACATTTAAGAGTAAGTTTATCATTATATTGGCCAACATAATCTTGATTAGCATAAGCACTAGTTAAAGCTTGAGCATTTTGTAAAGCATCTTTATGGTCTTGTGCAGCTTGAGCTTCAGCTTGGGCTTTTTCTTGAGCTTTCTTTTGTTTATTACCTTTAATTATACCACCAGCAATACTAGCAGCTGCACCAATAATAGCACCAATAAAAGCTTTTTGTCTTTGTCTATCTCTATACTGTATCATAATTTTCTAAATTGAGTTTGAGCACATTCAAGACTTTCAAATTCAATGCGCTTATTATCTGAATTATTAAATATGAAACGAACTACAAAATAATTACCATATACTCTACGAAGTTTATCACTTACTGTATTAGGATGTTCTTTAATAGCATTACGGAAATAATTAAAGTTATATTGAGTAAGTTCATACCAAGGTTTTTTATACTTATTAAATTCATTAAGTTTATCAATATTAATATCTATATCATCAGTATCATTATCTTCATTAAATATACGAAGTATATCTCCAGCATAAGGATGTTCTCTTAAATCAACAGGATTATTAATATTATCACTATAAATAGGAATATATATCTTATGTACTTTATATTTAATAAATTCAAGAAATTTAATAAGTTCATAAGATTCATTAACTATAATATCAATATAACTATTATGAACTAATATAGGCTCATCACCAACTTCTTGTTTAGATACTAAATATAGACTTCTACTATCATCACCCATGTGAGTATTAAATCTACCATAATTATATTCATGAGTAAATACATGAAGAGGGCAGTTAAGTCTATCATTGTTATGTTCAGTTTGAAAGTAACATTTAGTTTTAGTAGACCAAGCATTATTAAAATAATAATCATGTAAACTAATAAAACTACCTACTTTATAATTAAAACTAATGACTTCATTATGCGATTCTATAATAGATTCTTTAGTATTAGGATTAATATTATCATAAGTATAATCAAATTTAATTAGAATACGATTATTAAATTTATCATGAGCAAATCTAACTTTATTAGGATGATATTTATCTAACCATAATTTAATATCTTCATCCATTATTTTAAGTTGACCATCATCAAATTGATAAAGTTTATGAAAATCATCATTATAAAAAATATAACCAAATTCTCCGACTATATATGCTAAATCATCTTGCAGCCCACCATAACCTTTATCACTAGTAAAGACTTCTTTATAATCAACTTCAAAAGCATCAGGTTGATATAATTGAACATTTTCATCTCTAGTTTTAAGTGCAGCACTTATATCAAACATAAACATACTATGTTGAGTATGAACTAAAAGATAATATCCAATTCCAACTAAATTAGTTATACTTCCTTTATTTTCAGTAATATTTTTATAACCTTCAATAGGAAATATTCTCCAAGCATTAACTTCACTTTCATCTTGAATAACATTACTACGTCTTATAGTTTTATCAAAACGAGTAATATTAATAATATCATTACGATATTGAGTTAACAATTTAGGAACATATTGGTCAACATTTCCAATAGGGTCTTTAAATAAATCAACACTATTCTTAGGTTCTACAAATGTACCAAAAGCAACACTTTTCTTGTCAGTTTCTTCTTTAATACTAAAAGCTATTTTACTAGGTTCATTATTAAAACGTTTACTTTCAAAGAACTTATCACTATATAAAGGAAACTGAATATAAACATTGAATGGAATATCAAACCAACATGGTTCATCACCACTATAATAATATTGATGATTAGTAGGAGTATATAATTTATAATTACCTTCGTTCATTATAACTCCATTATCATTATAAATAAGAACACCATCATAAGTCATTCTACCATTATATCCATGCTCAATAGAATAAGTTCCGCCATTATAGCAAACGTCATTAAGTCTTACAAGTTCTTTTTCTTTACTAGTATAAATATTTTTAGTACAATTAAGAACTGTTGCGAGAAACATAGTTTCAGCATCAAGTAGTAATTCCTTATAATCATCCATTTCAAGAGCAGTTCCTTTTCCAACTCTACTATCAGCAACACTATCAGCAATTACTAATTTATAATTATTAATAGGTTTATATTCATTTCTACTAATAACACCTATAACTGGCATATTATAACTATAAGGATAAGTAGTATTAACTACTATATCAACTACATCATGTTTTTCTTTATAAGGTTCAAATTTACATTTACCATCAATACGAATAATATTAAAATCATATTTAATACTATCATCAATATCAAATCGACCACTATATAGATAACATTTATCACTAGTAAAATTATTAGCTACAAAACCCGGTTTTGTACCCCAACTACCATTTTGCCAAGTAACATTACTAGCTATATTACAATAATCTTTTCTAGTTAATAATCCAGTATATCTAATAATAGGTTCAACTTTTTCATAACTAATAAACCATCCAACATAACCTAATTCTTTAATTTGATTCCATAAAGTAGTATCAATATTAGCACGAATATAAAACTTATTAAAAGTATTATTCATATTATACACAAAATCTCTAGTATGTTCACCACCAACAACTTCAGAATCAAATATCAAATCAGGTATTCTAAATAGTTCATCACCATTAATATTTTCATAATAACCAAATTTAGCTTCATCATCAACACCAATAGCACCTATTACTTGATTACTACAAGGAGTATAACTACCACTATTTATAACTTGATAAACATATAAATCATTATATTTATCTTTATCTTGATAATCAATAAAATAATTAGATATAAGAGTATATAGTTCATCTTTATTAGTAGCTTCAAGTTCACCAGAACTATTAAGTAATATATTAGTAGTAGGATTATTTATTGGTTCAGCAGTATAAACTACAATTTTATGATTAGCAATATATCTTTTAACATTAGAACTAATACTAGATATTGGAATATTTCCACTAATAACAGCCCAATACGGAATATTACCATTACCTTGATTGTTCCAATTAAAAGTAATTATAGTACAATGAGAACCATCATTAACAATATTATTTATATATTTATCTTTATTAGATAGTTTATATCCTCTACTAGCATCACCATATTTATCAACAAAATGAATAAAAAAGTTATATACTTCTCCAGGAATAAGAGTATCATTTTTCTTACGTTCATTAAAATCATAACTAGGTTCAATAGTAGAATGAACAATTCTCATTTTACAATTATCAATATCAAATATAGTATCACCAAATAATACTTGTCCACTAGTAAAGACAGTATCTTCTGTAAATCCAATTCCATTATAAACATAACAAGCTATTTTAACTGTACTAGGTAAAGTATAAACAGATTGATTATTTTCATATTTATAACTTGTAGGAATAATAAAACAATGACAAGCAAGATATTCTTTAAGATTATGACTACCTCTACTACCTACTTTTATTTTAGCATTATAATTAATCTTTAAATATTCATGTGCTGCAATACCTTGTATAACTGTATCATTAAATAAAGTTCTAAAAGTACGAAAAGGATATTGATTATTATTGAATACTTTATTAATATCTTTAATTTGCCAATCAGCAGTACCAGTAATTTGAAGGCTAGCCATTTTAAAATATGGACCTTTTTCACTAACTGCATTAACAGTGGTATAATCATTATAATAAGCATTAACAGCTTTATTACGAAGTTTTATAGTAATATCTTTAACAGCCTCTTCTAATGTTTTACCATTACTTAAAGTTCTGTCATCGTTATCAGTTTTTTCATTATAATTAGCAATATATATTCTATTCTTATAATTAATGATATTACCAACATTATAATAATTATAATAGTCAGTAGTTAAATCAGCAACATTATATTCAACAAGAATATCTTTACTAAATTTAAAAATATTATTATTTAAATCATCTGTTCTAAACGCTTGAGTACTATCTTTTTTACATACAATAAAACCAAGTTGATAAAGACCAGAACGACCTCTACTAATATTTATTTCAAAAGTTTGATTACATATATCTTTAGAATCACTAAATGAATCGGTATTGCCATAGCAATAACCGTTTGATTCATCTTTCGGTTCATAAACATTAGTTTTTCTAAAACAAACTTTATTAATAACTTGTGGAATTATAACATCATTAAAAATAGGAAATCCAATACTATACCATTTAGTATAATTAGTTTTATCTATCTTATATCTAATAAATATAAAATAAAATCCTTTATAAGCTCCACCACTAACATAATTTAAACCACTAATAGTAGGTAAAGTTATTTGTGGAATAACAGACATTTCAGAATCAGGACGGTCAGAATCTAAATCAATATTAATAGTTTTAAGAGGAACATCAATAGAAGCATCACTTTCAGCAATAGCTATAATAAGATGATTTTTAACATTATAAGTATATGTTCCTTTAATCTTTCCACCATTATACTTCCAATTACTATTTACTCTATAACAATTATCAGCTTGTTCATTATATCTATAAATATAAGACTCATTAGAATCAGTATTAACAATAAATAAAATAAGTTCAGTACTAGTTGGAATAACACCAACTATTTTAAAATTATTAATACCATCTTCATGAATAGAATTGGCAATTGCTTTACAATCTTCAAGTCCTTCTTCATTAACAATCATCCTATAATCATTACTTACTTTAACGTTCTTAGCAGCAACTAATGAATAAGGTACACAATCACCTGGATGTTTATTAAGACTAAGTTTCTTTTGTATATTCATAATTATTTAGGAAAAGTAAAGTTATAAAAGAACTCATTCCAACCACTATCATCATCACTTTGTTCATCTAATAGAATACTAGTCTTAATATCTTTCTTCATACTTTCCCATAGATAGAAAGGATTAGTTCCATATTGACTAGCAGAAAGATTAAACACAGGATGTTTATATCCTCTCATAAGCATACGAGCCATACAATAATAAGTAAGACCTTGAATTAATTTACCATTAGCAGGTATAACAGGAATCTCACAATGATAATTATCACTATATTGAGTTTCAATATCTTTATAAATAACTGTTATACAAGTATCATTAAAATTAAGTTCAATAGTATTACCTCCAATAAGAATATAATTATGATTTGACTTATCATATCCTCCACGGGGGGTCTGACAATGAGAATGAACTTCATGCTGACATCTTGGACATTCAGTATTATTATGAACTGTATAAACAACAGGATTACATCCTACTTTACCAGTATCAATAACTTCTCTAGTTCTAGAACCATTAGGACAACAATCATCGGGCATACCAAGATAGTCTTTATTAGTAGCACGCTCCGGACTTTCGTCCTCCGCTTGACCCCCCGTAGAGGATGGAGCAGATTCAGTATCACCACATCTATATTTACTAGTATCAGCTCTAGGTACTTCACAACCATTACTATCATATACTTTAAGACCGTCATCAATAAGACAACATTTACTTTTAGCTATCTTATTAATAACGGTTAGTTTCATTTTCTTATCAACTTTACGAAGAACTTTAAGTTCATTCATAGCATCAACACACCAAGCAGGAACTCTAGGAATCCAATCACTTCCATCAGGATTGAAATCATTATCGAGTTTAGCAATAATATGTTCTATTGTAATAGTTTTATTGTTTGCCATAATTTATAGATTTATCAAGAATAACTCTACCATCAGCATCAAGCATAATACCAATTTCTTTATATATGTCAAGATAAACTTTAATAAAATCAGAATAACTACCTTTAAATATCATTTCATGATTAACAACATAAACAGATTGTTTAGTAGTTCTACGAATTATATTATTCATTTCAAGTTCTTTAATATATCTATGAAGATGAATAAATGAACAAATCTTCTTAGTTTCATCATTTTCTTTAAGTATAATTTTATTAGAATTAAACTTAATAGTTTTAGCAATATAACAAATCAGTTTAACAATAACTACACTTTTTGCGTTATTAGTAATATAATTTAGTAAGTCAGTACTTATTTGAGCATATCCTCTACGTTCATAAAAACTTTGAATAATTTTTATTCTAGAAGCTTCAGCTTCAACAATATTAATATCTTTAAGTTCTTTTTCAACAAAAAATGGACTAGGAATTACTTCTTCAAGAATAATTTCAGTTTCACGAACTTTACGAGTGACAACAGGACTTTTAAAATTAAATTCAGGCATACCTTTATTTGTTTAATGATTAGTAACTTTATCAATATAACGAAAATTCGACCTCCGGTGGCGATATTTTAGTTAAAATAAGTGTTAAACACGCCATGGGTGGCGTAACTTTTTTTTATTTTTTCTTCTAACTTATTGAATATCAGCGATTAATAAATGTTAACCCTATCTTATATATATACATACAATAGCAATATTAATAAGTTCAGCATTAAAAAGATTAGAAAAATCATTAGTGGATACTCCCCGTGGAGGACGAGTATAATTAGTATTAGCTAGAATTAGTTCAAGATGTATCTCCATCCTCCACGGGGAGTTGAGTGGAGCGAAGCGGAACGTTCAACTACATTACTTTATTTATCACTATATCTAGTTTTATTACCATTATTATGTGCTCCACGTTCATACTTTTGTTGATTAACATTTCTAATATATTTAAATGGAGCATTAGGTTCTCGTTCAAGATAAACAAGAAGTTTACTTCTTAATCCTAATTTAAGATTAAAAATATCATCAACAGTTTTACATTCAGAATTAAGTTGTTTAGCATCTTTACCTCTAAGTTCTCTATTAATATAATTAGTATACTTAAATTTAATAGCACTATAACTATGAGTTCCATTATTAATAAGTTGTATTTCATAAAACTCTTTATTAGTTTTATAAACTACATAAGGAATACCATCATATTTAAGTCCACGAATTTTATATATTTCTGCTTCTTCTTTATCATAAGGTTTAAGACCAGCATCAATAATTTCTTGTTTTTTAAGTCTAGTAGCGTTCCAATCAACATAAGTATCTCTAGGTTTATCTCTATATCTCCAGAAATTAATAACTAAATCACCAATTTCATATTTAAAATGATAAGCATAACCTTCAAGAACACATTTATGAACACCATAACTATAATACCTATGAATGTATTTCTTATAATCAGTAAGACTTAATTCAGAACGTCTTGTAGCAAGTTTAAGAGCAATAATATAATCATTTGCTTTTTTAGCTAAATTACAATAACGCAAAAGTTGGAGAAGAACAATACGTCTTTCTCCAACTGTATAACTAAGTCGATTATTAATTAATTGCTCTAATTTATTAATTAATTCAACATTATCATTAAGAAATTGAAACCCATATTCATTAAGATTAATTTTTAAATCATCTTTAATAACTTGATTTTTACTTTTAATATAAGCACGACAATCAGCTTTCATCTTATTTATAAGTTCAAGTTCTTTATTATATTTTGCCATATCGTCATTAGAAGTTTCAATAAACTTTTTATAATAATGACTAATATCTATATCTTTAATCATAATTTATCTAGTTACAAAATTATCAATAGGAGTTTCATTTGTTTGACGAGGAACTTCAATAAGATTACGTTTAAATACAATCTCTTTAAGAGCTCCAATCATATCTTCAGGAATAAGAAATTCATCATCATCGTATTTAACTTCATCATCAATAGGGTCATAATTTACATCTTTAGCTTTTTCAACAGTTTCGGTAGGAACAAGATAAGGAATTTCAAATGGAGATTCAATAATAATAGAACCTATATTTTGAAACCAATCTTTATTATTACTAAAGAAATAAATATAACCATTAATATAATCATAAACAGGAAGATTACACATACCTGCAAGATAATGATAAAACTTAGCACTAGCTTCTTTAGCAAAAGGTATTTCTATCCCAGAATGTCCAGTAGTTCTAATTGATTGGAAAGGTAAGTTATTAATAAGTCTAACTGGCTTTGGAACTTCTTGTTTAGTACGTTTAATTGCAGGAAGCCCAAGAGTTTGACTATTATATAAGTCACCATCAGGAACATTAATAATAGAAACACGAATACGTTGCTGAATACCTTTATCAACATATTTATGATTTTCATAACTTTTACGAATTAGTTCATTACGACCATGAAGAATAGCATATCGAAGATTACGTCTAAGAGGAATACTATTAGGATTGCCAACAGCATGAGCAAATTCACTAATTAATTGATTAAGACTAGCCATATTAAGATTGACTTGCATTTTCTAATTGATGAACTCTTTGTTCAAGTTCGTTAATCTTATTAGAATATGTTTCAACTTTAGTTTTAAGTTCATTAACCGTTTCAACTAATTCATTATGTTTTTGCGTTATAACTTTAACATCTTGTTCAAGTTTAGTATTATTAGTATAATCAACAATAGAATTTAATAGTTTAATTAGAAGTTCTCTACTTTCAATAGATATATCGTTATTTAAATTATTAATAGTTCTAATAATATTATCTTTAAGTTTATCTTTAGTCATAACATATTATGTTTGAGGTTTGACATTTTCTTTTCTATTTTTAGCATAAATACGCCAATCATATTTAATAATTTTAAAATTAATAGGAAAATGATTAAGTCTATGTATAGATAGGAATTATATAAAAGAAGCCGACATTAGCATTAGAATCTGACTGAACTCAATTAGAATTAAAGTTACTAGAGCTAGCTTTAGAACTGTTATTAGCGTTACTACTAAGCAGAAGCACACGAACAGCTTTATCTGTATCTTGTCCATCATTACCTTTTATCCAATTATAGTCAGCTTTTTTACTAGTTCCAACTTTATTAGGAACAAAATAAGGACCAAATCTAAAATCAAATTCAGTAATAAAATTATTAGTATTAGCTTGGTCACCTATAAAATAACATTTATCTTGAATATTATCTATTGTAATATCAGAATGATTAACACCTTTTTTAAGAAGATAAACGCTATTATAATTTGCATTGCAATTTACAATAACTACATCTCTAATAGATGTCCATATATCACCAAAGAAATTTAGAATACCACGATAAACAGCAGGATAAGTATTTAAATTACTTCCATCTGCATTATAATTTTCTAGTTCATAGTGGCCACCATTTGTACTACCATTACCAATATTATGTTCAGCAGTCCAATAAGTTTGTACAATAGGATTATTGCCGTTAAAAGCTCTCCATCTATCCCAATCTAAATTTGTAACACCAGCACCAAGTCCTCCTTGTTTAAATCCATCACTAGTTAAATTAGTATTTAATGCAGCTTGACTATCAAAATTAGCATACTCAATATAACAAAGAGCTTGTAAAGCACAATCTGCAAGTTCATTTAGTATATGCTTGTTAAATCTTAACAAGCCATTATACATCTCTACTAAATTAAAATTTATGTTAAGCTTGTTCTAGAGCATCAACTCGACCGTTAAGAGAATTAATATTATTAGTATTTTCATTAACTTTAGTTACAAGTCCTTGAAGAGCAGTAATTATAGCATCGTTTTTAGTATCATTACTAGCTTTCATAGCATTAATCGCAGCAACTATATCTGTATTTGCTTTATTAATAGTAGAATTAACAGTATCAAGTTTATTACCAATAGTAGTTTTCATACTATCAACAGCAGCTTTAATACTATCTAATTTAGCATCAATTTTATCAAAACGATTATTAAGAAGAGTTTGAGTTTCATCTGATTCACTTTTATGTTGATTTTCAAACTCATCAAATTCAGCTTTAACCATTTCATGTAATTCAGTAATCTTTTGACTAATCTCATCAAGATTAACTATAACATTATTTTCTCCAAGCTCATCATGTTCTTTATTACCAGAAATACTAAGCTTAAGATTATTAATAAGTTTACTAATAGCTTCTAATTTATAATTAACTCTTTTATTATCTTCCATATCTTTAGAATTTAGTTTGTTACAAATATAAATTATATTATTAATAGCAAGTAGTTTAACAATATTATTAACATTTTTTAATTAAGCAGTTTTAGAACTATTAATACCTAGATATTTAGTCCAAGTATAATGTTTACGTTCACTAATATAATTAAGATTATCATCATTAATATGAGCTTCTTCTTCAAAACTTACATCTTTATACGCATCATGTTGTTTAATATGAAATAGTCTTATAATAAGATATTCAATACCATACCATATATAGAAAAAGATATATAACATCTCTTTCATTTGTTCTGTATGAATAGCTTCATGATTAAGTTCTTTATTACTTAATTCACCTTTAGTAAATATAATACCAAAAAGATTAATAGCTTTATAACCACCAAAAGGAAAATGTTTAGTCTTAATAACTCTCATAACTTTACTATTTTAAAATTTAATATTGTAAATATTTATGTACGTCCATAGAGCCACTTTTTAGGCTTATAGTAAGACTTTTATTCAATCGTGTATAGTTAATCAGCTAGGCTTAAAACTAGCCAAATTCGGCAAGCTATACTCCCCGTAGAGGATGGAGCAGGCTTGAATCAGTCAATCAAACCTAGCTAATCAATCTCATACAATCTTAACCAATAGTATTATCAATATCTTTATAGCCAACTCCAAGTTTCTTTAGAATAGGACTAACAACCCAACTCCAAAACACAGGAGCAAGAACAGCACTATTAACAAGCATAATAGTATTATCATACCCAGATGCAATATAAATCACAGCTATAGTAAAAATACTTATTACTAATACACATCGTTTTTGCCAAGTAGGAACTTTATTATCACCATTAAAGTAATCAATAACTTTAATAATAATATAAGTTAGAACATTAACAATAAACATAAATCCAAAATCAAAATTACTAAGGATTCCATCTACAATTACATCAATAAATTTGTCCATACTAAAATTTAGATAAATAAAAAAGGGAACTATCCGAAGATAATTCCCTTTTACAGTTTTACAATAATGATTAGTTATTCATGTGGAAATATTCCCATACTTTATCACCATCAAAATCTACATCTTTAAACCAAAATGTAATAGCACTTTCAAACACTTTATTATCTATATTACCACCAAACCATTCTTCAAATAGTTTAGCATAATCATGATATTGAGCATTAATTGCAACATAAACATCACAAGGTTCAACATCAATTGCTTGTTTTTGACTTTGAAGAAAAGCAATTTGTTCATCAATGCTATTAGTCATTTTTTCACTAGGGTATAGTAAAGGGTCACTATTACCTAGTATGAATTGAGTAACAGGTATCATATCTCTTTCAATTTTATGTTCTTAATCAAACTTAGTAATATTACTGAGCAGGAGTTCCGCTAGCAGGTTGAGTAAAACCACATGGTAAACATCCACAAGCATTACGTCCAACTAGACCAGTAACAGTAGGTTCATTTGGAAGAGTAACTACACCATAGATAACATTACAAGTCTTTCTATCAGTATAGTTGATACCAGCCGTAAACATCTTTTCCATTTCGCATTGGATAAGTTTATCTTGATAAGGACGAATAGCTTTAGTAACAGCCAATTCAGCTTTCAAATCAGATAACTCTTTACGGATATCATCATCAGCATCACGAGTATATTTGTAAAGATTAAAATGGTCAGTGTTATTTTTCTCAATAAGAGCATCAGTACGATTACGCCCGTCAATATAAACACCAAACAATTCACTATTAAGACGTTCTCTATCTTCAAAACGTTGATTCTGTTGAGTCAAAGCCCATTGATAAAGACCACCTTGAAGAGCTAAAGTATCTTCACAAGATTTTTCCCATGCTTGAAAAGCAGTAGGGGCACCGCTTCCACTACCAGTAGTAGCACCAAGTACGTTAATATTAGTAGAGCCATCGCCTAACATTCCACCACCAGCGCCACCTAATACACTAGAACGACGATTACCAAACAAAGCCCAAGCACCAAGTGCAGTACCGATAATGCCAAGAGTTAAACCTGCATTAGCCTTACCGTTTACATCACGACGATTACAACCGTCATAATTCATTCCAGCACCATTATAGCCCTCTGGAACAACTTTCACTTTTTCAATTACTTGCATAATAAATTAAGGTTTAAGTTAAAAAAATAGATTAATACTTGTAGTTTGAACTACATAATCTATAACACTTAAACCGTTATTTTTGTTTGGTAATTAACATTAACTTAACTTTCAATAGGACTATATATTGTCAATTCACCAATTTTGTTAAGTTTAGTATATTTTATTTCACCTATTGAAGTCTTACCATCATCAGCTTTACCACCTTCTGTACCAACATAACATTGAATAGTTTGTTGTCCTCTAAATTCAGAATTACCTGCAACAAAACCAAATTGAAATTTATAGTCATCAGTATAACTATTATTATAAACAGTGTTATCTTCATTTAACAAAACTGTATGATATTCATAACTATAATTATCATCACTAGTTATATTAAGAGTTGGCTTATCAAGAGTTAAAGGAGTACCAGTTGTATTGACTTGATTATTCCAAACTTTATATTTATCATTAGGTTTATTTTCATACCAACAATAACCATTGCCATGAACAAGTCCACCACCATGACGAATTATTTTAATATCATCTAAACCAATAACTTTATCATTAACTGGATTAACTCTAAAGTACTTTACTTCATTATTAGATTTAGCAACTCTTTTAACAACTTCACCATACCAACATTCTTTATAACCACCATATCCATTAGGCATATTAATAGTTCCATCACCCAAAGGAAAAATAAACATTCCTCTATTATCAACATCAATTTCATTATTCTTTAATTGCCAAGCATGAACAATAACTCCACCTTTATAAGCAGTACATTCAACAGTAACATGACCTCTACTCAAACTTCTATACCAATTAGCACAAAGATTCATTCTCATTATATCAGGCATTTTATCTTCAAGGTCAATCATAGATTCAATATTAAACATAACACATTCAGCACCTGAGTAAGTATTATCGCCACCCCAATATAGATAAGGAATTTGACCTAAATTCCAAGACCAACCAACAGCTATATAATTTAAACTATTAATAGGAGAATTAACATAATATGATTTAGTATCCAAATCTCGACCATCATCACTACCCCAAATGTATCTAAGTTGGACACTAGTAAAATCACTAAAATGAATAACAGAAGTAGGCCAAATATGATTAGCACCATCATAAACATGAGCAATATTAGTTTGACCTACTGTTCGTTTCTTAAGAGGTTTAGCAATTCCTCCTTCACGTCCAAGAGTTAAACTCATTATTCATCAATAATATTATAAGTCATTCCAGCAACCGGGGTAATAGTTGCATATTGGGTAGCAGTTCCTGTCCAAATTGGAAGACTAAGTTTATTATTATTTGCACTAGGCATAGTCATATTAACTCCACATCCATCATTAATAGCTTTTTGAATCTTATCAAGATTAACACTATTAGTAATAGTTTGATTTATTTCTTTTTTAAAGTTATTAAATGTATCATTAGTAACATATCCATTAAGCAAATTATTAACTTCTTCTTTATTATAAGTTTCAGACTTAGTATAATAATTTTTAAGTAAGTTATTAATTTCTTGTTTAGTATAACTATCAAATGAAGAAGTATCACCTATTACTCTCCATTCAGTACCATTCCAATAACAAATCTTTCCATTACGATATTCAATCTGGCCTTTAGCCCAATTACTACAAGTTACATTAGGAAGATATTCAGACTCTTCACCAACCATACCTGTAAGTTTACATTTATTTAAATTAATAGTACCATTCTCAATAATACCACCTTCAAATACAAGTTCACAACCAACAGGCATTGTAATAGTTTTACCACTTAAATCAAAAGCATAACGAATAATATAACGAGTATTTTCTTCGTTAACCATATCTTGAGTAAGAACAGCTTTATAATTAAGATAAATATTATTCTTAACTTGAATTAGATTTTCTTCATTAAAATAATATTTAATATTATCTACTGAATTAACATATATAATACCAAGTCTTGGACGTTCATCAGAAAGACAAGTATTATAAATATTATAATCTTCACTATTTCCATATACAGGAGTGTTGACCCCCCGTAGAGGATGAACTCTATCAGTAGGTTCTACAATTTTCCATCTAGTATAATAATTATAAAGTCCAACTCCATCATGAACAGTCTTAACTCTAAGAACAAATAATTTATGATAAGTATCATAATAAATACCAGCAGTATTACCTAAATCTGTTTTAATAACTTCATATTTATCAGTATTAAGAATTATTTGACCATATTGTTCACAATAAGTATCATCAAGAAAACCATCAAATAAAAGCTGTTCTGCATTACTTACATCATCCTCCACGGGGAGTAAAACCTTGCGAACTATTTTATATCCTTTACCACTTTTATATTCAGGATTATAAGGTCTATCTTTAAGACTAAGACGATTAACATTACAACAACCCGGGCTTAATCTTATAGTAATATCTTCTTCATCGGGATAATTAATAATATTAACTTTACCATTTCCTGCAATCATTTGTTTAAGAGCCTCATTAAGCATATCCCAATCAATAGTTCCATCAGCAATTGGAATTTTAGCTCCATTTTCTTCAAGATACTTCTCACTAAGAATTTTTGTCCAATTATCATCAGAAACCCAACTAGTTTCAACACCAGCTTGAAGATTACTACCTATATAACTTTCAGTTATAGATACATTATGTTCAGCATCATAATAACTAATAGTAAGACTATTACGTCTAAAAATAGCAGGAACAGCTTTACGAGTATTAACTCTAGTTCCTTGATATGGAATCCATAAATGATTAAACCTAGAAAGAACAACAGTTAAATCATTATTTGTATCTTTGTCAAGAATATTTTGAAGATAAGTAATAGGAAATACTTTATCATAACTATTCTGACCTAGTTTTTCATATAGTTGTTTATTGTTCATAATTATGTGATTAATTTAAATAACTTTAATGAGTAAATAAACAATATAAGCCTTAGCAATATTGTTATATTAAATAGTATTCTTATCATGGTTCAATTAAAACTCTTACATTAAACACTGTACTATTAGAAGTTATAGTAAATTGACATAATATAGTAAATGAAGAAGTAGTTGTATTAGCAGTAACACTAATAATATTATTATTATTAGATACAGAAACATTATTCATAGGTGTGCTAACACTACTTAAAGTGCAAGTATATTTACTACCACCATCATCTTTATTTTCAAACCAAAATTGTAATTTACCAGTGTTCATTATAGCAACATTAGTAGGAATATATACATAAACACTAATAGGAGTTTTTTTAATATCATTATAACTTGCTTCTCCTTTATATATTGAATCTACATTTTGGCTATCTAAATAAATAGGTAAAGCAACATTTTGACTAGTAAAATAATCATTTTTAATAGCAAGTCTACCACGTATAGGATTTGCTCTTTGCGTTCCTTTTGTAATAACATTATGATTGAACCAATTCCATTCAATTTTATATTCTCTTGCAGTATTAGAATTATTTGCAGAAAGTTTGAATGTTATTATAATCATGCTAGCATAATTAAAAGCATTTGCGACAGATACATCACAATTAACTTTATTTGTTACATTTATATGTTCCGGATTATAATATGCAGTTTCAGTTCCACCTGAACCAGCAACACCATTCCAAGTCCAAGGTTGAGCTGTATATAATCTATAATAAACACTTACAGATATAGTATTAGCATCAGCAACTGTATCAATTTCATTAGTATAAGGATAACCTGTAAAATCTAATCCGCTTCCATCAGGATTAGTACCATAATACTTAGTATGATATACTTTAGCACCATAAGATCTAGCACCAGCGGATTGTGTAATATTAATAGATTTACTAACTCCACTATAAGTTGCAGTAACAGTTGTACTTCTACTTGTTGTAGCAGTTCTATTACCATAAGTAAGTTTACTTCCATTAGTAGTACCACTTAATGTACCATCTCCAGATTTAGTTAAAGTTGGACTACCATTTTCAGTTTCAGGAAAATTCTGTCCAACTCCATTCCAAGTATATTGTCTACTACGAACAGCACTACAAGTAATAGTAGAACTACCTCCAGCAGCAGCAATATTAGTAGGACTAGCAGAAATATTTACTGACCATCCAGACCAATTACCATAAACTTTGATACCTGCGCTTTGTTCAATATCACAAAAATTAATAGTACCATTATAATTTGCAGTAACTCTAGTTCTTCTAACACTTGTACTAGTATTATTACTATAACTTAAAGTACTACCACTTAAAGTTCCACCACCACTTCCTGCACTAAGACTTGGAGTATCATTTTCTGTTTCAGTGCTACCTGAACCTGCAACGCCATTCCAAGTCCAAGTACGAGAACGAGAAGCACCATAATAAATAGTAACAGAACCACCTGATGCTGCAACAGTATAACTACTAGCATTACAATATACAGACCAACTAGACCAACTTCCATACGATTTACTACCAGCAGATTGACTAATAGTAATATCTTTAGTTGCACTATCAATAGTTGCTCTAAATACAGAACCACGGGAACTAGTAGAAGTATTATTACCATAACTAACAGTAGAACCACTTAAAGAAGCAGCACCATTAACTTTACTTAATGTAGGAGAACCACTAGCATTTTCAGTATAAGTTGTTCCTGTACCATTCCATTGCCAAGTACGATTTCTAGTAGCAGAAGTAGATAATGTAGCATTTCCACCAGCAGCAGCGATAGTTGTTACATTAGCACTTAAACTAATAGACCATGCTCCCCAACTACTATAAGTTTTAGAACCAGCATTTTGAGTTACAGTAGTATCTTTAGTTACAGAATCCATTGTAGCTCTAATAACTGTACTTCTAGCACTTGTAGAAGTATTATTATCATAAGTTACTTTATTACTAGCAAAAGAACCAGCACCACTAACTTTACTAAGAGTAGGAGTTCCAGTTCCTGTTTCAGTTCCACCACTTCCACTAACTCCGTTCCATGTCCAAGTTCTTGTTCTACTTGCAGAAGTAGTTATATTTGAACTACCTCCACTAGCAGCAACATTTCCACTATTAGAAATATTAACTGTCCATGCAGACCAAGCACTATATTGTTTAGCCCCAGCAGATTGACTAATAGTAATATCTTTAGTAGTTGAATCAATAGTAGCACGAATAACAGTTGATTTACCACTTGTACTAGTATTATTTTCATAAGTAACTTTAGGACTAGTCCAATTACCACTTCCACTAACTTTACTTAATGCAGGACTTCCATTTCCAGTTTCTGTACCACCAGAACCGGCAACACCATTCCATGTATAACTTCTAGTTCTACTAGCACTAGTTGATATAGTAGCAGTACCACCTGTTGCACCAATACTAATTTTATCGGCACTAATATTAATTGTCCAAGCAGACCAATTACCATAAACTTTAGCACCAGCAGATTGTGTTATAGTAATAGATTTAGAAACACTATTGCTAGTAGCAGTAATAGTTATACTACGACTATTTGTTGTAGTATTGTTACTAGCAGTAACAGTTTTACCACTTAAAGTAAATCCACCAGCACTACCACTAAGTGTAGGTGTAGCAGTTTCAGTATCAGTATGTGTAGTACCAACTCCATTCCAAGTCCAAGTACGAGAACGACTAGCATTAGTAGTTATCGTAGATGAACCGCCACTCGCCCCTATCGTTTGCGTACTTGCCGAAATAGAAACAGCCCAAGCAGACCACGCTGAATACACTTTTGCGCCTGCCTGCTGCGTTATCGTAACCGTTTTGGACAATCCTACATAACTAGCTGTAAGTGTCGCTGAACGGGCTGAAACGCTTTCGTTTGATGTAAATTTTATTTGATTTCCACTAAGACTAGCACTACCACTAATACTAAGAGTAGGAGTAGCAGTTTCACTATAAACAGTACCAGTGTTATTCCATTTATAAGTTCTACGAGCAATATTAGCTGTAACTGTTCTAGTACCACCTTTAGCTTCAACACTAGTTCCATCAGTTTGTAAATCTAGTACCCAATTAGTATAAACTTTAGCACCAGCAGCTTGATTTAAAGCACCACTAGCTTCTTTAGTTTGACTATTTTCTAAAGTAAATACAACAGTTAAAGTACCATTTTTAGCATTAGTAGATTCATTATTAGGTATAGTTAATACATTATTACTTATACTACCTAAAGTAGTAGAACTAGTAAAGCTAGCAGTAAGATTAACAACAGTTTCAATCCAAGTCCCAGCATAAGTAGAACCCTTGGTTATACTCCCCGTGGAGGATGCATAGTCAGTTCTCTTATATCCACTTTTAACAGAACTAGTAGGAAGTTTTAAATCATAACTTCCACCTGTATTTGCAATAGCACTATCAACTACTGTTAATGTACTAGTATCATATATACTAGCTTTACTACCTTTAAACGTAACAGTATAACTATCTTTAGCTTCTGTATCGTCAATTAATACAACTAACTTACCATTAGTTATAACTCCTTTTTCTATTCCATCAAATAAAACTTTAACTCCATCAGTAGGAAAAGTAACAGTATAAAAAATAAATCTTTGTTCCCATTCTAATTCTACATTATGAGTTATAGGTAAATAACCACTATTACCACTAACAGTTTTAGATTTATAATGTTCAGCAGTAATATTAGCAGTATAATCAGTCTTAATAGGAATAGTAAATACAAATTTAGTATTATTTTCACTTATAACAGGAGTATAACCATTAATAGTGACAGTTCCGGAAACATTTAATTTAAACGTAACAGTAACTTCAGTATTCTCTGGATAAACAAGTTTAGAACCTTGATATATTTCAAATACATCTATACTACCAAGTTTAATATCATGTATTCCAATATCTCCTTGATATATAGCCATAAATTAAGCTTCTGATTTAACTATATAAGTAGTATTGTTATCTTTTTGAGCAATAGCTGCATATTGAGTAGCAGTACCAATCCATATTTTAGGATTAACTATTGGTTCAATAGTAAGATTAGATAATCTATAAAGAGTTTGGTCAACTATTTGAATAGTATTATAAGTATAAGCACCTTCATTGTTAATAGTAATATGCCCCATATATGTATCTGCGACCCATACTATTACAACTACATTTCCCCTATATCTAAGACTAAAATTTCCAGCACCATTATAAAATACAGAATTAGGATTACGAATAGCAGTAACAAAATTACCAAAATTAGTAAATATATTATTTATAGCAGCTAATACTTCTGAATCATCAGCACTATCAAGTACTTTATTAATTATTGTATTAATATTATATCTATTAATAATTGAATTACTATTTATAGCTACAAAAGTATTAATACTTTTTGTTTCTTCACCACCAACTCTAGCTATACCTTTATCCCAACTTAAATCAATTTTATTAATTCCACCAGCAGAAAAATAAGTAATTGTAGCACTAATGTCGTTACTGCCTACAATAATTCTATCAAAATTAATTCTACTATTATTGTTATCAATAGCAATAATACTTCCACCTTTTAATAGTATTTCTTTTGCTTCATCAAAAGTTTTATCACAAGTAAATTCTTTTTGCCCATTAGTATATATTCCAGTAGGAACAGTAACAACTACACCATAAACAGGAATAAATCCTTCAGGAGTATCTTTTCTTTCATATAATTGTTGATTAATATCTTGCATAACTTTATAAACTTTAAATGGTGGCACTTATTCAGTACCACCATAATTAATATTAAGTTGTTTTCTTTTTAATAACAAGTTCATAACCATCAGGAATTAAAGCTTTAATAGCATCAGCAATAGCTTTATCAACTTCAGCTTTAGTATAAGTATTTTCTACTGTTGGCACATTATCAAACTTATTATTAATTTCTTCTTTAGTATAAACATTATTACCAAGTTCAGTAATTTGATTAGGTAAAGTTTCATCAAGTTTAACTTTATCAGCAGCAGACATAACTCCAGATTCAGTTTTACTAACAATAGGAAATGCTATACCATCATTAAAAGGTTTACTTTCATAAACATTTGTTGTATTATTAAATTCATAATGATGTAAACCAATCATGATATTTCCACTAGATGACCTAAATAATTTAATTTGTGTACTAGGAATATATTTAGGTAAACTATTAACGATACCAGTAGTTTTCTTACCTTTACCACCATCATAAGCAGTACCTGTAACTTCACCTAAAGCTAAAGTTTCAGATATAACTGAATATTTAGTTCCAGACCAACGATAAGTCTTACCGCTATATTCAGTACCTTCGCTTATATCAACATAAATCTTACCTTTTTCAGGAGTATAATACACAGGAGCATCTTCTATATATTTTTCAGCAAAATGAGTTTCATCAACATAATATCCTTCAAGAACATCATCAACATAACTAGGTAATTGACTCGCTGGAACTTTACCATCTCCATCAAGACTAGCAATACCATTTGCTACACCACGTTTAGCTTCAATAGCTTCATTACAGAATTGAATAATCTTCTCTTTAATAATAGGATAATTATCTATATTACTAAGGATATATTCAACTGTAGATTCAACCTTATTCTCAATAACAACTTTAAGATTAGGATGATTATCAATGTTATCAAAGATATTTTCTATATTACCTTTAATAACATTAAGTAATTCAGTAAAGTTATTAATATGTTCAAATATATAAGTAACTCTAGCTTCTACTTTAGTTTCAATAAGATTCTTAAGAATAGGAAATCTATCAATATTATTGAAAATATAATCAACTCTACTATTTACAGCATTATTAATACAAGTAACAAGAGCAGGATAATTATTAATATTAGCGAATATATTCTTAACACAATTACAAACTAAATCAGAAAGAATACCAATAAGTTCAGGATAATTATTAATATTATTAAATATATAATCAACTCGTTCATTAATATTATTCTGAATAGCTTCCTGTAATTCCGGATATTGACCAATATTCTTAAATATATCAACTACTTTATTAACAGTATTAGTAATAATAAGATTCTTAATTGCAGGATAATTATCAATATTATTAAATATATTACCAATAGTAGTTTCTACATGAGCATTAATAGCATTAGTTATAAACTGATTAAGAGCAGGATAAGAAGAAATATTATTAAAGATAGATTCAGTCCATTGTTTAATATATTGATTAAATATCTCTTTAAGCTCAGGATATTCATTAATATTATTAAATATATCTCTAATAATAATAGGCAAACTTTCAACTGTACTATTCTTAATAATTTCAACTAGTTTAGGATAATTATTAATATTATTAAACACATTAATAACAAAATCATTAATAAAACCAGTAATAATATCAAGAAAGTCTTTATAATCACCTATATTAGTAAATATCTCTTCAAGTACTTTTGCTAAATCTTTAATAACAGTATCAAAAGACCATCCTTCCCAATTAGCAGGATTAGTCCAAGCAACATCACTAATATCATCACTATTATATCGTTGTGTCCAATTAATATTAGTTGCATCACGATAAGTAATAATATATCCTTTACGACGATAAATTTTATCAAGTTTATTAACAGTATTAGCAAAAGTACCTTCCCAAGTTAAATAAACACTATTACAAGCAGCAAGTATTCTATCAAGTCTAGTACCAGTTAAACCATCAAATACAGCTTGTATAACAGTTAAAGGATATATATTATATCTAGTATCATTTTCTTCACAATACTTATCTAGTATATGAATTGGCATATTGCCCTCTTTATCACATTGAACTTTACTAGGGTCAAAAGATTGACAATTAGTACCAACAAAAACATTTTCTTCTTCAGCCATAATTACCACGGATTAGAAACACGTTTAATATAATGTAAAGCAATAGTAGGCATAAGTTTATTAATAGCAAGATAATCACCTGTCCATCTATTACCACTTATTTGACTCCAAGTCATTTCACCATTATTACTAATATTAGGTCCAGTCATATACCAATTAGTAGAACGATTAATGCCAAGATTATCAAGTCTATTTCTATCAGTACCATAAGGATAACCATTTTTAACACCACCATCTAAATCACCTGATATAAATCTCCAGTTACTAGGTGCTATAACTTGATGGTTATTATCACCGGATTTAGTTTTACCAGCAGCAACAGCATGTTGATGAAGAGGTAAATCAGTACCACCAATATAAAACGTATATGCACTTACATTACGACCGGGAGCAGCAGGGTCATATGTATCTTTAATATTTTCAAGAACTGTTTTCCAATCAAGATTTCCTTGTTTAGGATTATTATAAATATTAATACCGTTAGGTATATAACCCATAACAAAACGCCCTTGTGCAGCAGTATAAACTTCCCAACCATTAGGAGGAGTTGAAGTATCCCAAAGCATAATAGAACCAATAGGAACAACGGCAGCAATCCAAGCTTGAATTTGACTAGCAGCAACTCCACCACCTTGTCCATTTCCACCGCCTTGCCCAAATCCTTCTCCAACTAATTTATTTTTAATATCAGTATAGAGAGAATTAAAATCTACATCAAGTCTACTAGGTTTAGTTTCACTATCTGCAAATTTATTCATAACAAGATATTTACCTGTTCTAGCTTCACCAAGTTGAGTAACAGACATAACATTATGGGTGCCATCTCCACCAGAACCACCACCTCCTTCAATACCAGCAATAATATCATTAATTTCTTGCTTAGTATAATAATTATTAAGCATAGAATTAACAATATTTCTTACTTCTTCTTCGGTTAGTCCACCACCGCCAGAACCTCCACCGGCAGCATTAATAGTAATAGTGCCATCATCATTTTCAACAAAAGTAATATTAGTACCCGGTCTAATCTTATTTTTAAACATTGATACATAATTACTTGCAAAATATTGTTTATACTCATTACTGATATTACTACCACTTTGGTTTATTTTATTAAGAATTTCTTCAATCTTATTATTAATATATTGCTCAAGATTATTAATACTACCTTCTATATTACTATTTAAATCTCCAATCTTATTATAAATATCTTCAAATTTAGCATTATATTCAGTAATAAGATTATTAATTCTATTGTTAATATCAGTTATATTTTGTTGTAATTCAGATATTTGTTGGTCATGAATTTCAAGATGGTCATTAATCTTTTTAAGTTCTGCAAGAAGCCAAGCATAAAACTTTTCCATCTCTTCTCTTAACTTCTCTAAGAAAGCTTCAAATTCAGCACGAGTAAGATATACAGATAAATCAAAACCCATACTTACCCATTTTTCACCATCCCAAAACCAATAAAAATCATTAGTATAAGCTCCACCCCAACCAACAATTTCAACTTGTTTATTATCTTCACCTAAATCAAGAGGATGATAAAGTATTTGACCAACAGCCCAATTTCCATCAAGAGATATAGATTCTTTATCAAACATATCTTCTTGACGATAATTACTAAGAAGTCTACATTGATTTAATTTAACTGCGCCATCATACATTCTACCACCTCTCCAAAGAATAATACTATTATCTGGAAGTTCAATAGTTTGTCCAGCTAAACAATAATCATATTGAAGTATATAAATAGTATTAGGCTCGTTAATCATATCTTGAGTAAGAGTATTAACACCACCAATCATATTCTTACGAAGATATTTACGAGCCTTTCCACTATAATCATTTGTATTATAGTCTTTATCTGCAAATTTAAGAAGATTATCAACAACTGTTAAATCTTCTTCATCAGCTGCATTAGTAATCTGTGAAGCAGTAAACATTTGTTTAACAGATTCACTAAGCATTTCAGGAGTAATCTGACCTTCAAGTATTTGAACAGCATTATCTTCAAAATACTGTTTAAGCACTTGTGCCATATAATTAACTACAACATTACGACGAAGATAATTATCTTGAATATTAATACCAAATTCATCAGCAACTGCGCGTTCTGCAATCGCTCTTGGAAACATACCACTAAATGATTCTACAAATTTAGAACCAATTTCAGAATCAGCTTCAAGATGCCATTTCTTTGCATTAGTAACAGGAGTTATTTCATCAAGAATATAACTCTTTTTAGTTTCAATAACATAAACTTCACAACCTACTCCAATCTGTTCCCAAGTAAGAGCATCTCTATCTTCCATTGTAGATACTACAATTCTAGCAGCTTTAAGACCTCTTTGAACAACAGCAATAAGTTCTAGTATTTCTTTCTTGAAAGTTTCATAATCAATAACTAAATCTTCTCGAAGTTTAGCAATAGGTTGCCAATACTCTTCATTAGATAAAGGAATACCAGCAGGAACAGCTTTACGAGATATATAGCTAGCATAGAAACCGTCATGAACTATACATAGTCTTTCATAAGGTCTATCATTCCATTGACCATTACAAGTAAGACTAACTTTACCAAGTTCTTCTTCTATTGTTTTCATACGTTCTCTAGGTTTACTAAATTCATAGTGTAGACCCCCCGTAGAGGATGGAACACATTCACATTATTCATTATCATAATCAACATCACTAAGACTATAAGTTTCATTATATTCTTTGCCTTCTTCTTTCTTCTCCCAAAGTTTACCAGTTTCAGGGTCAACATAAAATTTAGGGGCATCTCCACAACTAACTATTGCATGAATTTTACCTTCTTCATCAACAGGAAGCGTAATAGAACCACTATACTGAACTTGTTCACTACCTTCATAAATAATATTAAGTTGACCTTTAATATATTTAAGAAGAGTTTCAGCAAGTTTATCTTGACCAAGTTGATATGCTGCCATAGCAGATTGAAACATATTCCAACAAGTAACAATATTCTTATTATTACCTTTACAAGTAGCAGAACAATCATTAAGCATATCAAGTCCATATTGTGCCATAAGAACTAATAGTTTATGATAAACACAAACATATTTGCTAGGAACAGTCATATAAACATATTGAGGACTAATCTCAATTTGTTCAGTTCCATCAGCTTTTACATAGACACCATTAACATAACTATCATCTATTTGTTCACTCATTCTATCATTAAGTTATTGTATGAATTAATAATTGATTTTTGTTGCTCATCAGAAAGCAATTCTAAGGCTTCTAGTGCTTGAATTAAAATTTGCCCTTGTGTTAGTTTGCACCAATTTTTTTCGTTCAATGGGAAGCCTAATTCTGCTATTCTCACCTGTTTTTCAGCCATGCTTGCGATGCGTAATTGCATCTCTTTCGATAGCTGTTTTGGATTATTAATATAACCTCTTATCATAATACCATCTTATTTAAATGCCTTATTAATAATATAAGCAGTATAATCATTAACTCTAATATCAATACGTTTATTAAACGCAAGAATACGTTGATTAGAATCAAGATTTTTATTATAGACAATATTTATAATATCACCATAAATATCTTCTTTCCATTCTTCTTTCATATAATGACTAAGATAATCTTCATCACCACGATACATATTAAGTTTAGAATAAGCATCATAATAAACACTATTAACTAAATGTCTAGCGTTATATTCTATTTGGTCACGATTATTATCAATATTATTAGTAATAATAGTTGAAGCAACAAACTTTGCACATTCCGAAGCTGCATTAACCATAGTAATAGAAATAACAGCTTTAGATTTTTCTCTATCTTTTTCAATAATATCTCTAGTAACTATGTTAAGAAGTTTGGCGATATCATCTAAAGGATTTCTTTTGTTATTATCAATTATCTTATTAATTATAAGATAAATAACAATAACAATACCGGGAATAAGACCTTGTTCAAAGGCATTTTGAATTAATTCCATTTTTATAGATACAAGAATAGGGACTATCAGTATCAACACTAATGCTAATACCAATAGCCCCTATTCGATTAATATTACCTAATATTTACCTAATCGAGTCGGGTAATAGGTTATGCTTTTTCTTCAGTAGCAATAGCTTTAAGGATAGTTTCAACAGTTGCAATAGCAGCAGCAGCTCCAGTAGGGAATGCTATTTGTACAATCTGATGAACAACTTCATCTCTAGTTTTCATTTCACGTGGAACAGCAAAACGAAGAGTAAAGATAGTATATCCAGCATCTGCACTATCAGGTTGCTTCAAAGGATTAATAGGATATGCAGGATACAGTTCAGTATAAGTATCACGGTAAGTATATTCAATACCTGCATCAGCAGCAGCCTTATTAGCTAAATCAGTAATATAAGCAGCGTCACCATAGGCAGGTAAAACGTGAGCTGTAACTGCGACTGCAATACCAACTAATTCATCAACTCCAAAAATTTTATAATCAATACCTTTAGACTCAGCAGTTAGAGTGATTTTAGCCTCAGCAACAGATGCTTTAATACCATGTCCAACAGTATTATTATTAATTTGGTTAGCTAATTTCTTTGCTACATCATTAGCAGTAGGATTAAGACCAGTATGAATGGTAGCAGTCCAACGATTACGTTCATTGAACTTTAATCCTTTTTTCACAATCATAATAGAATAATCAGAATAAGCATTTACATCTCCGATAGTAAGATTAGCAGAGAAAGTAGTAGCAGCTTGATAAACACCTTTAACAAAAGTAAGATGTTTCTTATAAGCTGGAAGAACTACTGGGCCATTTGCTTCACGACCAAGATTAATGTAAAACTTATCGGTAATCTTAGTACCGTTAGCGTCAATCATTTCCTTGCCATTATCAAGATAAGTAAAAGCAACCGCTCCAGCAGCAAGAGGTAAGTCTGCTCCATAAGCGACTTTGCCCGCCAACAAAAATTGTCTCATTTTTAATTTAATTTAGAGTTTAACTTTGTTTATCAGCTCCATTAGAAGTAGCACCAATACTAGCAAGATAAATCTGTACTGCACGCATAACTATTTCCATATGTAAATAAGGAGGTAAATCACAATTAACCCAATCTTCTTCTCTATCTTCATCAAACTTAACTTTAGCAGGTTCTTTGATATAAAGATATTTAACTAATTGAGGTTTAACTGTATTATTACGTCCAGTATATATATCAACATTAATACCAGATTCATCTCCAAATATAGTAACTATCGGAGCATCTTTCGCAGCACGATTACAGAAATCTCTTAGCGTTTGACCTAAATCTTCAGCTTCAATAATTCTACAATCATAAATTGTCTTGCCATTATAACTAACTTGAAAGCCTGTATATAGCATTATTCCGTCGCTATCAATGTTAATTTTATAAGGGTCAACTTCTGTTCCACCACCTGTAATATCTCCGCCGTTAACAGTACCCGCTGTGTATAAAGTTCTAAGAGCATTAACAGGACTAATAGAAGCATTTTGTCGAGCAACCTTATCATTATAAGGAACAGGTCCGACGTTTTCTACTATTACATTTCTAGCTTTTTCAATTATAGCGGCATTAAGACAAATATCTATATCTTCCATGAGAATAGCACGAACGGTCTGCATACCCATCTGTTGTGCCAGTTCTCTGAACGTCACGTGCATTTCCCCAATGTTCATAATCAAATGTTTTTAAGTTTATTTTTATAAGCACTAACAAGAGCACTATTGGTAGGATTCTTAAACCATGTAACAGCTTCCTTAACATTAGCACCAATGAACTCACCATCAGGAGTAGTAATATTCTGATTATGAATTGCTCTGATAAATTCTCCACGAGAAATAAGAACCTCAATTAAAGATTTAATAGTAATATCTTTATCATTGCAAAGTTTATTAAACTTAGCAGGTTCATTTGTACTAAATTTATCAAGATGAGTTTGTTTATCGACAGTATCCATAGCCATACCATTAGGAATATTAATATTATTGGCAACACAGTATTGAATAAATACAGCATCAAACAAATCACTATTCGTGAGAAGTTTAACATAATTGCCTTTAGCCGAATTAATTTCCTGACGATGTTTAGCAAGACGCTCAGCTTCTCTTTGGTCATCTTTAAAATAAAATCTAATAGATGGGTCAGAATTAATAAGAGCAATATCTTTAGCTACATCTTTATACAATAAACAATGACGATAAATTAGATAATCATCAAGAACAATAGGATAACCATATTTATACTTTTCACTTTCAAGAAGATTTAACTTAGTAATTTTAGCTTCAAGAGCTTCTCTAAGTTCTTTAACTCCTTTACGGTCACTATTCATATAAGCAGTTTCAATAGCTTCTTCTTCAGCTCTAAAACGAAGATAATCTCGTTTGCGATTCCAAAAGAAAGAAATATCAAAAGTCTTACCTAGTTCATCAACAGAAACACTAATATTATTAAGATAAGCCTTAACCCGTGAAATAAAGTTTTCATTATTAGGAGCAAGACCAATTAAAGCAGGAAAATAAGATTCAATCTCATCTTTATTAGAAGAAAGAGTACGAGAACTACGAACACAACTACCAATCTTATCCATTCGTTTAGGTAATGTTTTATCATTAACTCTACGATATAATGAATAATTAGTAACTAAATTAATAGTAATAGTTCGTTTTTCAGTATAAGGTTCATCAAGACTTTCATCTCTAAATCCTACTGTATTAGCAGGCTGTTTATCTACTCCATCCTCTACGGGGGGTATAACCTGTTTATCTGTATTTACATTAGAAGCAGCAGGAGTATTTTCTCCTGCTTTATTAGCTTCATTTACTTTGTTAAAATCCATATCTTAAATAGCTTCTTTTAAATGATTATAATACACATTTCAATAAGAACATCTTAGTAGTGTTATCTACCTGCAAACCAATAGAGCCTTTAACTTCATAACGAGCCATATCAATTTCAGTAGCTGCATGATTAGTATTAGGCAATCCCCAGCAAGCAGGAATATCAGTCATACCTTCAATAACTTTAGCTTTATAAGCCTGTCCTTTTTGACGTACTATACGAACATTCTGATTACCTTTATAATTACTCATATCAATCAAAGCAGCTTGATGAGAAGTAATAGGCAAGCCAGTAGTAGGATGAATCATACCATTTTGCTTAGCAGCTTCAGCATCAGTACCCTTATCGAAATAAGCATTATGAATAGCAGTAATAGTATATCCATCTGGAGTTTTATACTTATTAAAGTAACGTCCATAAGAAAGACCATCACCATTATCTTGAATCATCTTTTCACCAAGAGGAGTAATAAATCCGTTTTCTTTAGCATCAGTTCTGATAGCCATTTCAAAGTCACGAATAAATCCTTTACCACCCATAAGAACTACATTCTTATCGCCATCTTGAGTATCACGGTCAAGAACATCACCGATTGTACGTTCAAGTTTGTTAATAGTCAGAAGTTCACCATAAGTATCATAGTTAGATTCACGACAAATTTCTAACATACCAGCAGTACGAGGGATAGGTTTACCATTATCATGGTCTTTCAAAGGAATAGTACCATCAGGTAAACGGTTATATTCAGACTTCCACAAACGTTCTTCGTTCATTACTCTCATGTGCAAGTTGAACTGTCGCATCTCTTCGTTAATCCAAAGATTAGAAGTACCACCATTATCATTTTGGAATTGATATTTAGTAACAACATTAGCAAGATTACCAGCTATTTCTTTAGAATAACGATAAAACTCAAGTTGAGAAGTCATTCCAGCAGGACCCATAGTATTGCTTCTATTACCTTTAGAATAAGATTCAGAAACAGTAGGAGCACTCATTGCCCAATACATACCTTTATCTAACCATTGAAGGTCAACATAAGCATCAGGATTAGGAGAAGTAAGTTTCAAAAGATAAGCATAACCATAAGCAGATTCACCTAAGTCTTTCTGAATACGAACTTGAGTAACACCATCAGGAGCAGTAAGACCATGTTGTTCAATAAACCAATGAGTAGAGAAATGAACTTCAAATTCACTACCATTTTGACCGGGTTTAGTAACAGCAGTATTAAAGTAAGTTACAAAGTCTGTAAACTTCATACGACCCATAGTTTTCCAAGTCCATTGTACAGTAGCAACATCTTTAATACCACGACTACCTTGACCTTCAGTAATAAAACTTAAAGGAAAACGGTCATCATCCATACCATAATTATAAGTCAGAAAACTATTAATTTCTTCTGGCTTTTGAAGTTGAAGATAAGCAATTGATTCTTCATTAGAATAACCTCTATCTTCATAACGAGTTTGTCCAATAACACGTAATGTTTTCATCTACAAATTTACTATTATGTTAATAACCAAAACGCTCATCTTTCAGAACGTCTTTTTTACTGTCAGGTTTAGTTATTTTAATAGCTCCTTTTGTAGATTTACGTTGACTAGCAGTAAGTTTCAACTTTTTAGCTTCTTTATCAGAAACAGCCATTTCTATCAAACTATCATAACCTTTACCTGTATATTTAAGCCAAGCCTTAAGCAGTTCTTCATCGCGTCTTTCAGCAGGAGATAACTTCATTAAATCATTTTCATAACGAGAAAGTCCTTTATCATTAACTTGATAAACATAATTGAAGAAATCTTCAGGAGTAGTAGAAATCTGTTTACCATTACGTTCAATAATAACAGTTTCGGGAATACGATAACCAGCAATTTGTCGTTTATCAATACATTCTTTAACTCCATTCCAAAATTCCATAAGTTGTTTCTCTTCTTCTGCTTTAACTCGCATAGCTTCTTTAGCATTAGCTTCACGCATTTCGTTATCAGCTTTCTGAAGAGCTTCAAGTTCTTCTTTAGCAACATTGAAAAGTTCATTACTATCTTTAAGATATTGAATATACTTATCAACATTACCACGACGATTAAATTCCTTAAACGCCTCACGAACAATAGCTTCTTGTTGACTTACATTATTTTCATCTACTTCAATACCGCTTCTATCTCGAAGTTCACCAAAGCCTTCAAATGAATTACCATTTGCAACATAATAATTAAGAAAATCACCAACAATAGGATAATCTTCAAATAATTTATTAACACCAGCTTGAGCAAATTCATCACGTTTTAAATCAATAACGGATTGAATATAACTTGCAACTCCTTGAGGAGTATTTTCAAAAGTAACAGCTTTACCATCTTCTGAAGTAACAGAAACACCTACAAGTTCTTGAATCGATTTAACATCAATAGTATTTTCTTCTTTAGTATCTTCTACTTCAAATTCTTTAAGATAAGCAGCAACTTCATTTTTAGCTTTAAAGATATTACCTTTATCGTCAATAAGATTACCGTCTTTATCAACAGTATATTTATTATCTCCATCTTCGATAATAGTACCTTCTTCCAAACCATGTTCAGCATCAGCGTCATTCGCTTTGTCATTAAGCTGACCCCCCGTGGAGGATGAAGATTGGTTATCTTTATTAGCATTAGAATCACTATTCCCATCTCCATTACCATTATTAGTAATATCATCAATAGGATTACCATCAGCATCTAACTGTCCTGTTTTACCTGTATCAAGGTCTGTCATGTCGTCAGTAGGTTTTCCATCTCCATTAGATGTTTCACCATTAAAACCAAAACTATCAAAACTAGGCATAATTCTTTGTTTTTAATTAATTACTATATCACAAATATAAACTATAATAATAATATGAGTTTTACTTGTATCGTTAAAATATGTTCACCTTTAAACCGATTTGCCGACTAACATACTATTGCTAACTAGGATATTTATTACTGATAACCTATCCTGTCGCTTTCAGAGAAGCCGTGTATGAATCAAATTTTATCATAATGATTAATCTATCACGAAATGAATAAAGTGCTTAAAATGAGCTTAAAATGGCTCATGTGGGTAAAGAAAAATGAAAATGGGCTGAACCTACTTTCACAAGCAAGTCCAGCCCTATTATGAACAAAAATTATAAGTCCAGTCGATTATTTACTTTTACTATCATAACGATTTTTATTCGTTTTTGCAATCTTGACTTTATCATCACTTTCTTTAAGTTTAACAGCTAATTCTTTTTCTTTAAGTTGTGCTTCAACAGAAGTCTTTTGAGCATCTAAACTAAGTTTACTACGTTCAAGATTAAGTCTAGCATTTTCCATACGTTCTTCAGCTTGACTCTTTTCAGCATCACTAAGACCATTATCAAAACTCATAATATTAGCATTTGCTTTCATAGCTTCAATCTGACCATCAAGATATTTTTCAACTCTAATTGTTTCTCTATCTTGTTCTGCTTTTCTATCAATCTTAGCAAGTTCAAATTCTTGACGAAGTTGTTCTGTTTGTTGAGAAACACGTTCAACATCAAGTTCATGTTCACGTTGAATATTTTGATACTTATCAATAAGTTTACTAATTTGAGCAACATTATCTCCACGTATAGCAGCATTAGCCATATCCATATTACCATTCTGAGCAGCACTAAATGCAAGTTGTTTATATTGTTCAAGTTTCTCACGTTCTTTAACAGAAGTTTTACAAGTAACAATATAATTAGCAAATATATGACTATTAACATCAAGACTTAAATATCTAATATCGCCATCTTTAGTTTTATAAGAAGTATTAAGACCATCAATCCAAGCAAGTTTAGTATAATCCATTTCAGCTTGATAATCTCGTTCTCTCATTTTATCAAATATAAATTCAATAATAACAGAACCCATACTTCCACGAATAACTGCTTCATCAGTAACTCCTTTACCAGCACTATTAGCAATCTCACCATAACGTTGTGGAGTCATATCACATTCCATTTTAGCAGTCTGTTCAATCTCTTGGATAAGTTGTCCAAGTTCAGTAATATAATTATTCATACGACTTTCAAGATAACGAACATTTTGTGCTTTAACAAGATTAGCATCATCTTCATCATCAATATAAAGCACTCCATCAGCAGCCATACGATATATAGTTTCAGCAGGTTTTTTACCAAGAAGAGATTTAGCAATCATAAGAACATTCATCTTATTTTTAGCAATAGCCATTTCTCTATGATAAGAAACTATATTACGAAATACTTGATAAGGAATAACTGTATCTACAATACTAAATCTTCCAAAACCAGGCAAAAGTTCTGCAATACCATTATAAGGAAGTTTACCATTCCTATTGTAAGCAATAGGACGAGCCTTATAAGGATATATACTTGTAGCACGAGAGCCAATTCTAACGCTCTCATAAACTTGTGGACGCCACACCCATTCAATACTAATATCACCACCAGCAGGGTTAAGCTGATAAGTTTCATCAACAATTCTTGTTGTAACAAATGCTCCATTACTATATGTAAGAATACCTTCTTTTATTTCACCTCTCCAAACAGTATGCCAAACTTCAAATAAACCATTATTAGCATCACGAGCCATTATATTAGTGTTCTTAATATGTTGCAAATCATCTTTATTAAATTTACTACATATATCACCAAAATAATACATATATTTATCCCAATTTAAAAGTGCTTTATCACTAGAAGTAGTAGCACTATATTGATAATATGTATCAAGAGCTTCACGTTCTTTTTCAGAAAGATATTCATAAAATTCATCTATAATTTGCTGTTTAGTCAACATACGGCGTTCAGCAAACATATCATAATCTTCTGCAAACATATTATCGTTAGGAACAGGAAAAGCATCTCTAACACTAACAACACGTTTAATTAATTGATTACCTACAACATCTCTATATGTATAACAAGCTCCAAAAGCAACAAATTCAAAATAAGCTCTAGCGTATATAGTAAAAGCATCAGTAAGGTCATCAATAACATTAATTAAATCTTGTCCTTGTGCACTAATATCATCAATAAAATTTTCATTAAATTCTTTAATAAAAGCTTCAATATCAACAGCTTGTTCAGGATTAAATTGTTCAGGATTATTACCTTCATTAACAAACTGCATATAACTTTCTTGTATTTTCTTAGCAACAGCTTGTTCTGCAAGTATCATAATTTGTTTACCAAGTTCAGCATCTCTAGCAAATACAACTTCTGGATTATTAGCTCCAACAATAAAATCATGTGGATTTTTGATATATTCACCAATATATCTTCTAATAATACCTTTCATCATATCATAATTACGCATAGTAGCTGGAAAACGAGTAAGATTTTCATCTTTCTCATTATAAGGATTAAGAGTTTTTCTATAATATTCTCTAGGAATATTGCCAAGAAGAATATTAAACTTTTCTTCTACATTAAAATCAGCTTTACAAGCAATACCAGCTTCTATAACATAATCACAACATTTAGCATACCAATCAACTTCTTGTTTTTCAGCATAACTAACGTGCTGATTAGGAAAATCAAGTCTACCAAAATTATACATATCTTTATCTATTTAATCTTAAAACCATTGTCTATTAAAAATATCTGTTTTATCATTATCTTCTGTAACTTTCTTACGACTAGCAAGTTCTCGTTTACCTTTAATATCAATAGACTTCCAATATATACCTAAAAGTATAAGACTAGATATACGGTCAAAGTTACCTTCGGCATTAAACTTTTTAAGTTCAAGAATTGTTTGATAATCAAGAAATCTTTCAAAAACATAAATATCTTCTCCAAATTCATTCTTACCAATAACTTCATATAAGAACTCTTTAAGAAGTCGAAGACCATCTAGTTTCTTAAGACCACTACCAATATTATAACCATAACTAGTACTAACTTTTTCTTTAACAGCAGAATCCCAAACATATAAAGGTTCATAACCTAGATATCTAGTAGCTTTCCATTTACGAAAATTAGAAACAGTTTCACCACGATTTATTTCTACAAGTCCAGTACCAATACAATTATACCATTTACATAGTCGATAAAACTTTTCATCAGCTTCTTCTAGTCGTTCAGTACGTCCATAATATGCAGCACACAACTTAGGTTTAAATCCATTACGTTCTCTAGGCATTTCAATAACAAATATACTATTATGAGAATGTCTATCAGTAATTTCTTTTTTATCTTTATCAATACCAACAGGGTCATAAACTGCAACATAAGTACCGGGAAGAATACTTCTTATAAGCCTATCGCCAATATATGTTTCTTCATATTCAGGAGCAAACCAAACTCTTATACAACCATGAGGGTCTTCGTTACCACGTCTAGGAACTCCTTGAATATAATCATAAGTTTTCATATCAGGATTTTCAATTCTTATACGAGCATTAGATTTAAAATAAATCTTTTTAGTTCCATCTTCAAATAGTTCACCATCAGTATAAAACTTATAACTATTATCAACTCTAAGTTTATCTTCAAACTTACTAAGAGCCTCACTACTAAATATATTTTCACTAGCACTACTAAAAGATTCAGCAGGAAATAAAGCGCGCTGACCAAGATAATTAAGATATTCTGCAAAAGTCTTAGCAGTCTTTTTCTTTTCAATTCTTTCTCGTGCAGCAAGCTGAAGCCCTATTCGTAGATTACTATTTCCATCTTCATCAAATCCTTTAACTCCATCTATTTCTCCTTCAAGACCCCAAGCATAAGATTTAAAAAATCCACAAACTTCATTACGAGCATCATTATCAAAAACATTTTCAAAAGCCATAAATCCAAATGCTCTAGGATTATAAAAGTTTTGTTCAAATATTTGCATATTAGCAGCGGTAGCAGTTCCCCAAGCCATAAGAGTACCAGTAGTACGAGTACCAACAGTCATTGTAGGTTCGGTTACATTCATAAACTCATCAAAATTCTGCATTGTAGATAGCTCTTCAACTTTAATTGTAACAGCATCTTTACCAATAGCACAGTCTGGATTATTATTAGCACTAACACTTAAAAGAGAACTAGACCAACTATCATCAGCTTCAACTCCATTTTTCATACGATAACCAAGTTTAAAACTATCAGTAGTAGGACTATATATACCTCTTTTAAATGGAGTCTTTTCTTCAAAGAACTTTAAATTATTAACAGCAAAATCACTTAAGCCTCCTTGTTTAATTAAATACTTATTATCAGCTGCAACATGAATAACAACTTTATGCTTAGATAAGTTAACTTCATTAGAACTATCAGCAGCCATAATATAAGAAAAACCTCCACGTCGAGTTTTATCAATAATAAGATGTAAACCATTACGTCTACAAAATTCTATAATTTGCCAAGTCCAAAATTGAGCATCAATAAAACTAGGAAAACTATAAATCTTTTTAGCAGTAGCTCCATGTTCAGTAACAATAACAGATGATTCATCTGTGCGCTCCATACGAGTATAATTAAGAAAATTATAATGACCACCTGTTATCCAAACATCTTCTATACTTCCATCTGGATTTTGCCAACAAGGAGCAGAAAAACCATTACGTCGTCTATCACATTCTCTACGTCTAAATTGTCTATGAGGAATACTATCAACTTTAAATTGAGTATATTTACCTGTGGCTTGATATGTTCTAGCAGCTTCATTAAAAAGTTCAGTATTAACAAATTTGCCAGGTCTAATATTTAAAAGAAAGCCACCACTATCTCCAATTAAAAAGTTATTATGAGGGTCATACCATCCACAATCACTAGCTTTCTTATACTTTTTCTCTTTATCAGGTTCTTCAATGTATTCTAGAAAAGGATATTTACCATCAGCCATAATATTTTATTTAACTAGTAAACAAACAACAAAAGCGATAGCGCAAACAGCGCCACCGCTTACCAAATATCTATTCTTACGTTTAATACGTTCAATAGACTTATTTAAATTATCATTTACTTTATTACTATTATCAAGATTATTTTGTAAAGTTTCAACTTCTTTATAAAGAGCATTATATTTAATCTTATGGAGATTAATTATACTATCTTGTTCGTTAATAATATCTTTATAAAGTTTAGCTTTAATAATTTTAGTATTAGCAATCTTAATCATATTAATAGGGACAAGAACAGTTGTATCAGTAGTGTTGACTCCCCGTGGAGGATGCACTACATTATCAATCTCACTCTGACACCAACTTCTTGAATAACTCCCAAGTAGCACTGTCATTAAGACTAATAACTTTATCTTCAATATCTTTCTCATGTTCTTTTAATTTATAAACTATACTTTCTCTTTCAGTTATAACTAACTGTATAGAATCAATCCGAACATGATTAATAGCGGTGTCACTTTTATTATATGAATTGGCTTCTACACTAAAACGACTTATTGATAAATACAAAGTTAAACACAAATTGATAATCGCTATTATAAATATTGCTATCAACATCTTCTTCATGACTCTATACAGTATTAAGTTAATCTTTTATTTCTATAAGTTTATTAAGCAAATCAAGGTTCCATCTACCAGTTTCTTTAAGACCAAGAACTCTTTGAGCCATCTTAATAGCAGCAACTTGACCACAATTCACGTTAGTATCAAATAATTGTTCAGCAACTCTCTGACTATTAAAATCATCAAGTTCAAATACATCCCAATAACCTATTTTATACTTTTCCCAAACAAGTTTCTGAAGCTGAACATCATTATCAAGTTTAGACTTAAACTCTTTACTACCAACAGTATAATATTTCTTATAAGAATCAATCATAGTCCAACCTTGCCAAGTAGGATTATATTTACGACTGATACCTCTATAAGTTTCTCCACCAGCATCATCTTTATCGTTTACATAACCACCTTCTTTAATAGATAGTTTTTTAAAAGCATCTCCAAAGTAAGCCATAATTTAATTTATATAAGGATTAGTACAATATCTAAAACAATCAACAGCATCATAATATCCATCTTCATCAAATTCTTTAATTGTAACCCAAAACCAAAGAACTTTAATTTGAACTTTATAAATCACAAATTCAAAGTCATCACCAATATGAGGTTCATCGCCAATTAATCTTATATTTTTTCTACGATTAATAATATACATAATATTTTATTCTTCAAGAGTTCTACGAATCCATGAACGTAAAAATTTGATATTATTTCCTTTGCCAGCAATATCATTATAATATCTAATACGTTCAAGTTTATATTTAGCTACAAAATAATCAGCACTAATAGTAGTATCAGATTTATAAGCGTTAAGAGAATCTTGAGTTCTACGAAGTAATTCTTTAGTTAGAACTAATTCATTAACCGCAGTAGAATCAGTAACAGGAACATAACGAATTTCAGGAATTGGAGTAATACGTTTAGTACATCCACTAGATAAACAAATAGCAAATATAACTAAAACAATAAAACCAATAATTACTCCAATTAAATTGTCTTTATTTAATTTCATATAGCAAGTTTAAATTGAGTTTGAACACCACTAGCTTTAATTTGTAATTCTCTATCTTTAAGAACTTTATTAATATCATCACGTAGATAATTCATAGTAAAGAATTTAGTAGTTTCAACAGGATTTTCTTTAATATGATAAAGACCATCAGAAAATCTTTTTGGCATACCATATTCATTAAGTTCAAAATCACTATCAATATGACATAACCAAATACCTTTAATAGTTAAACCAAGTATATATTCAACAGCAAAAGCATACATACTAAGTTGAAGATTATATATAGCACCATTACAATTAGGAAGATGATTAAGAGGAGCTAAAAGTCGTTCATCTTTATCAACCCAAACATTAGTTTGTTGTGCAGGTTTAACTGTTTTATCTTTCTTATAATATCCACTACTAAATCTTAATCCACCACGATTAGTTTTCCAATCACCCACAACAGCACAATTAGTATCTTCATTAACTAGAAGAATATCAATAGTTCCACTAATTAACCAATCTATAAGAAACATACCAATCTCACTATAAATCTTGTATCCTCTTTCAGTGTACATTTTAAACGCATCATAAATAAGAGGATAACGATTATTAGTAAGTTCAATAAAATCTTTAAGATTAAGTAACTTATAACTAGCACCAAAATTTAGAATATCAGCAATAGTAACCATTACACCATCTTCACGTTTATCAAGATAATTAATAGCTTGTTGAAACATAGATGCCCCTTTAACACCATCTTCAAGACCATTATGAGTATTAGTTCCACGTTCACAAGCTTCTTTAGTAATAGTTGACCATTGTTCTTCTAGTTTCTTCTCACTTATTCCTAGTTCTTTAGACTTTTTTCTCAACCAATAGTTCTTATCGAACTTCGGTTGATATCCATGAAGGATAGTAGTGGTTGAAATATAATCATTACCAAGACTATCGTTATACTTATGTTCTTCTTCATGAAAAATAAGTCTAATATCATTATATCTTTTATCTTTAAGTTCCATATTAATATTATTAAGTTCAACACTAGCTTGGGTACGCTTCGGCACTACGTGCCTACGCTATACTCCCCGTGGAGGATGGAATAGATTAGCATCATCTTATTCCTCAATCATACTACTAGTAATTTCAACTCCACCTCTACCAGCAACATTCTCTTGTTCATACAGAAGATTTTCTTCAGCTACATTAAGAGCTTTAATCGTGTTTGGAAACTGATTAGCTAAATCATTAATTTGTTTCATATAACCAATAACAACTGGAACATCTTCTAGACTAGCACCATCAGATAATTTGTCATTCAACAATTCATTTAACTTGCTAGCAGCTAGAGCAACATTATGAATACCACGCTTAATATTAAGTACAGCTTCCATACCTGCACCAGCTTTTTGATTATAATATCTTTTAATAAGTTTCCAAACAAGAATATCAGGTTGATAATTTTTAGGTAAATCAAAATTCTCAATAGCTTTCTTAAGAGCTTCTTTTTCACTAAGACCTTCTTGTAGACACGGACCTTTAGGGTCACCAAGATAATAAATAACTCCAACTTCTTTAACATACATCTCTTTATTAGGAGATTTATCTCTAGTATAAAGAAGACTAACATCTCTATCAAGAAGTTGTTTAAGTGTAGGGGCTTTTGGCATACCAGTTTCATCTATGGTCAGCATCCAATCCAATTCCAAACCGTTCATATATTTCTTCTACTTCTTCATCGAATTCAATAATTTCAAGTTTACCCATAGCATATAACCAAAGATTAGCATAAGCAGCACTATGTTTTTTACTTAGTTTAATCCAAATAGGAAGAAGTTTCTTTTTAAACTTAAGTTCAGCCTTAATCTTTTCTTCTTCTTCATAATGTTTTTGCTTTTCTTCTTCCATAACTTTAGCAGTATATTCTTTATATTCTTCTCTAGTCATAGTTTTTCTAGCTTCTTTAAAGTCTTTATAATGACTAATAAGTTTGGAACGATACCAATTCTTTTGAATAGTACCAATATGAGGAATAGCAACACATTTATCTTTTCGTATATTAATACTAGCTTCTTTTTCAAGATTTTCAATAATAGATTTACAAAGTATTCTATCATCACCTTGAAACCCAATATCATCTAATATATTATTTATATCTTTATAGATAAGAATATAATCATCATCAAAATCTTCATGAGAACTAGTATTAGCAATATTAAAACTAGTATTAGTCTTAAAATCCATAATTGAAAGTTTAAGAACTCTTCTTAGATTATTACTATAAACAAGAACACAAGTACCTATAATTTTAAATTATACATAAGTAGTTCTAAGAAGAGTTCGATTATTTAGACGAAATGGCTAATTAGCTTTTTCAGCAGAATAATAAACAAAAGGATTAATAGCTTTATGTTTATCAGTAATAGCAGCTCTTAAATCATTAATAGCTATAACTTTAAATTCAACAAACCAAACTTTCTGTCCTTTTTTATATCCTTGATTTTGTCCAAAAGTACCAACAGTAATAGAACGAGTTAGTTCAGTATCATTAGTAATATACTTATTAACAAATTGAGGACTAAGAACATTATGTTTAAGATAAAGATGATAACCACGTTCAAGAGTAGAACGGTCAATTATAATCTTATCCATTTGGTTCATACCAATAAGTTCAGCATCTTCTTTACTAATCTTAGCAATAATTGGCATAACCTCAACTGTACTAACTTTATTATTAATAACACCAAACAAACTTTCATTTTGGCAAAGAGCAACAACACAATAATGTTTAGCAATAACTACATTAGTAAGAACAGCGTCAAGTGCTTCACTTGTTATTTCGCTGATGTCAGTAGGTATTTGAATACCAAAATCTTTAAATTTACTTTCAACTTTAATCATAACACTAAATTATTTAGTTTTAATAATACTATCAATACCAATATCTCCAAGTTTAAGTTTACTAGGAACTTTAACTTCTTTTTTATTCCTTTCTCCACTATGAAATTCTCTAGTGTATTTAGGTTTAGTTTCACTTTTATCTTTACCCATAACTTAATTGTTTTTAGCAAATGTAAGAGTTTGAATGAATCTACCAAGAGAAAAACTATTTTTAACATTTCAATCGTAGAGGATTATATGATTATAAATATGCAAGTCATACTCCCCGTGGAGGATGGAGATGAGTTAGACTTAATCATAATAGTATTAATGATATTAATAGAGATAATAATAATTATAGTATTGATTAACTTGATATGATTGATACTGATTGTATTCATCCTCCACGGGGAGTATAGCGGAGAGCGAAGCTCGGAGCGAGTCACAGCGAATCTATTAATGCTGATTATATTAAATATTATATATAATATATCTATATAGATACTATTGCTAACTTATAATTATTTGATTATCAATAAGTTACAATATATAACTTGTTCCATCCATGGAACACATTTCGCTATTTATTTGCTATATTTGTTCCATGGGTGGAACACATTTCGCTAATTTCCTAGAGTAATATATTTTTATGTTAAACTTAATACTATTATTGTTATGACTTTTAAAGAAGATTTTAAACCTACTAAAGTTTATAATAAACTTGTTAATGATGTTTGTTATAATGCTGATTGTTTAGAAGAATTTGAAAAACAAAGACTTGTTGTTGCTAATCCTTTTAGTTATAATAAAAGTACCAGAACTGGTATAGTTGCTGAATTTGATAATGGTTATCATCTTAGTAAAGAAGTTGGCATTAAACGTAATTTTGTTACTATTGGTATGAGAGTTTGGGATATAATAAGAAAAAATAGATATGCTGTTATTATTTCTTTTATTGGTTATATTGCTGAAAATATTAAATTTAATAGTAATGTTATTTATATTTCTCATGATTTAATTAAAGGTTATGGTTTAGTTAAACCTAATCGTAGAGATTATTATAATGCCATTGCTTATCTTGAAGATGAAAATATTATTAAAAGAACTAATTTACAAAATATTTATGTTGTTAATCCTATTTACATATTTAGAGGTGATGTTAACAAACTTATTAATATTATTAGTGAAGCTAAATTAATAAAAACTTTTGATGATAAAGATAGACTTATAGTTGATAAATTTGTTTTATTTAAAAATGATACTGATAAAGGTATTGTAATTGCGAATAAAGATTTGTATGCAACTGAAGTTGTAGATATTGGTGAGGACTGAGTTAAATGCGATGATAAAAATGATGATAATTATAAAGATGAGGGCGAAGATAATGGAAATAATGAAGATAAAGGTAATAAAGGTAACGATAATGAAAATGAAATGAAAAGTTATAATGAGAGTGATAGTGAAAATGATAGTAATGGTAATAATTAGAGTGAAAATAGTGTATATTAATGTTTTGATGAAGCTAGTGAGTAGGAGGGGTGGGTCATTAAATTGGACTTGGACACCCCGTCAAGTTCTAGGAGAAAGTAATAATAATTAAAAAGAGGAAAATTAAAGTGATGAATATGACGAAAATAATGTTGAAGATAATAGTGAATAAGGTAATAATAAAGTGTATAAATATAATAGTAATGATGGTATTGAATATGAAAGTGAAGATGATGATATTGAATATTATATGTATTAGTGTGATAGTGAGGCTAATGAAAATAATAAGAATGATAATGAATGAAATGGTAATGAGAGTAATAAAGATGGTAGTGAAGATAATGATGATAAAAGTGATAGGGATAGTAATAGTGATAGGGATAGTAATAGTGATAATTAAGTTTATTAATGTGATAGTGGGGCTAGTTAGTATAACCCCCGGTCATGTTAAACTTGATTGACTACCCCCGCCTAAAGTTGATAGAGTTAATGATAATCCTGCTCATTATCAACATTAAATACATTGAGATTATTCATCTCATTACATTACTAACTATTAATACCAATCATTATGAAAACAAACAAACCATTGTTGTTAGTTGCAATCATACTGATGATACCAGCTATCATACTAGCATTGAAAGTAGAGCCAACTAGTGATGAACAGATTACTGCTGTTGTATTTGGAATACTATCGGCTATTGTTAGTTATCTTAGTAGAGATTAATCTCTACTAGATAATGTTGCTCATTATCAACATTAAATACTTTGCAGTTGAAACGAAAATAACTGTCAGTAATGCTACTGATTAGCGTAATTAAATACTTAATAGTCATGCCAGAAGTTAAAGATTTAGCGCAAGCTGCACAAGGTGCTGCTGCTTCCGAGAATGTTAATGTAGTTGAACCAACTACTAGTGTTAACAACCCTGTTCAACCTACTGTTGATACAGATAACCAAAGTTCTGCGCAAGTGGAAACCATTGATGATGTTGTTAGACGCATCTGTACTGATGGTCATAGTTATGTAATGACTACTGTCATTACTAATATTGATTGTCAAGAACGTACAGGTCGTAATGGCAAATCTTATCTCAATGCGTTTGTTACTATTGCTAGTCCTGTCAAAGGTGCTCAAAGTATGCCTGATGGTACACATCGAATTGGTATGCTTGGTGCTATTCAGATGCCATTCAATCAGATACTGCTTGTAATGCGCAAAGACAAGTTCTACGGTAGATTTGTCAACTATGTTGGTGAAGCTGCTGAGGCTGGCTTTGCTAGTATATATCTGACTGGTGTTGCTGCCAAAGTTCTTTGCCAGTTTGTACCTGCTGGTGTACAAGACCGTAACCCATTTACTCGTAAAGATAATCTTTACAATGTTGTGGATTATGACCGATATGTATATCATATTGTAGGTATCGAACAGCCTGCTGACCCTGTTCTTGTTGGTGCATATAATGTACTTATCAAGCAGATTATGGAGGACGCTCGTGCTGCCATTGCTGCCAAGCGTGAGGCTAAAGCTAAAGCAGCTAGTTTTGTTGCTACTGCAATGAGTGATGACGATATGCCATTCTAATGAACATGGTGCTACTGACCTTCGGGTTGGTAGCACTGATGTTATCAACAATAGTTTTGCTGATGTTGTTGCTAGTGTTCAACATGGAAATGCTCATTATCAACATTAAATAGATTGCAGCAAAACGAACTTAACAATCTGATAAGTCTTATCAATCATGAACTAGCTGCAAGTTCTGATAAGTCTTATCCTAATATTAAACATCGTGAAAGTACATCGTATTATTACTACTATTGAAGTTGAGAATGATAATTCTATAACTTCTATTGAACTTACTAAACTTTATCCTGGTAGTGATTGTATTCTTCTTGCTATTACTGATATTACTACTAATGGTAATGCTGAAGATATAACAAAAATATATGATAGTGTTAATAAGAGCAGACTTGGTATTGCTGGTAAATTAAAAGGTATCGCTCGTATTATTAATAATAGTCTTGATGATTATGAATGTGGTATAATTGGTCGAGATTATAACGATAGCGAATGTAATGATGAAACTAAAGCTGATTAACTAGATAAATGCCATGTAAATTTTTTTCTTATAATATATATTATATACGAAGTATATATATATATATATTATACCCTAGAATCAGCGAAAAATATTGATACTGATATTGCTATTAGTAATGATAAGACTAGTTATGTTAGTGAACTT